>Ga0114996_10001616_pt1 | contig 30273 bp, 25 predicted proteins | sample ArcticOcean_MG_C_4_FD_87039 | JGI IMG/M metagenome (GOLD analysis project Ga0114996, IMG submission 87039) | Marine microbial communities from western Arctic Ocean - ArcticOcean_MG_CB4_134 | ecosystem: Environmental > Aquatic > Marine > Oceanic | place: Arctic Ocean: Canada Basin | collected... | reverse complement strand
TGTGACCAAAGCGCCGTCAGTGTCGACCTTGATCAGGTAATCCTTCGGGTTCGCCTCTACCACCATCCATATGTTGCCGCCATCAACAGCCATGCCCTTAGGCTCGGTGGTGATATTGGACACCGTCAAAGGTATAGAAGCCTTCTTGACGGTATTCGAGTCAGTGTCGCCGAGATAGAGCACATGCCCAATCGCGGCCAAACCGTCAACGTTAATCGAACCTCCTAAGGTGTAAGTGTCACTCTCAGTTCCGTCCGATCCGTAAGTGGTAATGTCATCGTTTAGAGCCGTTATAACCTGCGGGCTATTGCTTCTGTAAGCAAGTGCCGTGAGGGCGTTAGCTTGATCGCTCAACTGGATATTCTCACCTATGTCATTACCGTTATCATCAAACTTTATCAAACCGCCCATGCCACCCTGATTCATCTGGTTGTGCCCGACGATCAGGCTGGTCCCATCACTGGCCAAGCCCTTAACGAGTGCCTGACCCATGGGTACCTGGTTGTAAGTAAAGTCGTTTCCTGCATTCCCGTTAGAGATATTGTATCCCTGGAATGCCCAATCGCTGCCACAGCACCCCTGATTGAGTTCAGCCACCCAGAGCTGGCTGTCAAATACTGCAACAGAGTTGGCGTCAGACTGATTTGTATCAATGACTCCATTCGTGCCCCATGAAGTGTCTTTGGTCCCACTTGTGGAAACCTTCATGATGCTGTCTTTAGGAGTGTTATTAAGAAGTAGATACAAGTCTGTACCATCGGTTGTCATGCCCAAGAGAGAATTCGCTCCGGCCGGCGCAGCTGTCTTGTATATATAGTCAGTCTCGTCGTCAGCGATATAGAGAACGCTACCCATCCAGGTCATGCCTTTTACATCAAGGTCCAAGCCGCCTGTAACAGTCAAGTCCTCTTGCCGCATGTCGGCGATCGCTTCCATATTCCAGCTACCCGCGGTGAAGGCGTCGATTGTGTCGCCTCTACCTATCCAGTTCTGGCCACCGCTATTAATCGCTACAGCCCTTCCACCACTGCTCATATCATCGATGTTCTTGTCGAGGTCTGCGTTACCGCTTGTGTCAAACGACTTGTACTGTGACTGGCCTGAACTCATTACGAAGACATCGTCACCGTCACTAGACATGCCTCCAAATCCGTCACACCAGCCACCATCACCAATGTTAACTGCGCTACCGTCGTTTGAGCCGTCACTGACGTCGATCTTCTGGATCTTACAACCGGAGTTGTTACCTCCGTTGACCATAATCCAGAGCTCGCTGCCTACAAACGTCATTCCCTGAACGTCGTCATGCCCAAGCGTGAAAGCCGCTTCCTTAGCACCGGTACTGGCGTTCAGCTTTAGAAGCGTGTCCGCACCAGCCGTGCCGTCCGTTACCAGCCACAGATAGGTGCCGTCATTGGCCAATGCTTGCGGGGTAGTTGTTTCACCAGTAGGTAACGAGGCCTTCAAGATCGCGTCATTTCTATCGTCCGCAATGTATATAACACTACCCACTATGGTCAGACCCTTGACCTTCACTCCACCTCCGCCTAGTGAAGTAGCAGAGTCGAGGTCGTTGTACGCAAGGGTTTCCTCAGTATCCTGACCATTTAGGGTAGCTACAGCCACAATATCGTCGCCCTTTCCAAAATAGTAGTGGCCCTTACTGCTGTGATACGTAGCAGCCTCAGCACCTGATGAAGTGTATTGGGCATTCCAGCTCATACGATAATTGGCCTCTAGATCACCATTGGTTTCGTTTTGCGTGATATTCCCGTCACCGCCTTGTATGCCAAGGAGGAACTCTTCTCCATCGTATGCCAGGCCTCTGAAGTCCCTGTTGTTTTGGTTTACGCTTAATGTGACATCATTACCCCAAGAGGAGTTCGAGATGTCATAGGCCTTAATCTTGGCATCATTGTTGTCTCCGCCAAAAACAGCCCAGATATTTCCATCTTTATAGGTTATGCCTTCAACTTCGGTCTCGCCTGTATCGATAGAGCTCCCGACCTGGCTTCCGCTAGTGTCAGTCACTATTATCCGGTCATTGCCGCCGCTACCATTTACCAACACGTAGAATTGGGTATTAACGGTGTCATATGTCAAGCCACGAGGCGACGTAGTCATAGTACTTGCACCCTGCGACTTACTTATGGCTGAACCATTATCACTGCTCGCCAGATAGTAAACGCCGCTTGAGTCCATCTGAAAGCCACCTATGTCATCGGTGTAACCAGTAATCGTCTGAGACAAGGTTGTTTCCGTCTGACCAGGCTGCTGGGTGTTGTGGGTACTAATATTTCCGTTACCATCAATTGAATAGAGCTTCTGGCTATAAATCGCTACAGCGGCAGGTAGGGAGTAGTCCATTCCTTGATCCTTATCCCTGTCAAGGCCGCTACAGTCACTGGTCACATCCCATCTTTGGATGGAGTTATTGTCTTCGTTATACCCCCAGATGTAGTCTCCAATGCCGGTAATCGGCCATACAAGGTTATCTTCTGGGCCTTGCCTGTAAAGATAACACTCTGTGGCATAACTGCCATCACTTATGTCGAACTGCTGAATCCATCTTTTAGTGCCGCCACCGCCACCATCTTGGTGGTCCAAAGCACTCTGGGAGTGAGTTACCCATAGTTTGCCATCCGCAGTAGCGATACCCTTTGCTAGGGTAATATCAGTGCCATTTCCGTCTTTTACATCTGCGACTCCACTCGAGCCGAATCCGCTAACAACGGCGCCGCTGGAATTGTATTTTTTGATCTGATCAACACCGCCACCGCCATCAACAAGCGCATAAATATTGTCGTTGCCATCTCTAGCTATGCCTAGTATATCGTCTGTCGTTGCGACTAATGCTGTGGAGTCAGGAGCTGAACCGACGCCTGCAATCAGGTCGTCCGTGACAGTTGGAATTTCAAAAGCTACGTCATCTACCGCTCCAGTGGCGGCCAAGTCACCCGGGCCGCTACTCGCTCCCGACTTGAGAGGTATCGCTGTGCCCAAAGCCGTCAAACTCGGTAACGAGTCTGGTGCGTTCGGGTCAACCGCGACGAGTGTAGGTATATCAAATCCAGTTGTAAGCGTCGGAAGAGGGTCCGGGAGACCAGCGGGCAAACTCGGGGAAGTTGCCTGTGGTATGTCAAATACCTCAACCGTATTTGGTGCCAAGCTGTAGGTTGGCGGGGGTGTCAGTAATATAGGTGCATCCCAGGTGATCTGATACTCAATCTTCGCACTGTTACCGGTACCTGTGTATCCGTAGCCGTAACCATATCCGTATCCTATGCCTGACCAGGTCACGAGCACTTCTAAGTTGTTAGTGGGTAGTGAGTAACTCCCAGCGTAAACGGGGAGGATTTGGCTAAAACCTTGAGAGCCATTAACGGTGAGGGTCACCGAAGTTATGTCCTTCGTCTCGCCGTCAGAGAAATCTATCTGGCCATCAAAGACCACTTTCTCTCCCAAAAGGTAGGAGGTCTTGTCCGGGTCAACGGTAGTAGTTATACCCATCGCAGGCCCTGGGAACAGCAACACCGTTGCTATCGCCATAGCTGAAACTGCAAGAACAGCTAAGCCTCTCCCTGGAATTCTTTTCGCCGAAATTAAGTACTTGCTCACCGTTATCCCCCGATTTTTTACTACCAACACCTGTCAATTTTTCGAATCGTTCGTTGACATCGAATCAGTTATCAACAAAGCTACTTGAATCCGTCATCAACCAACTCACATACGTAAATACAGTCGACGGCCTATTCGACCTTCGACTTTTAGTCACGCCGAAAATTTATATCACTAATTCATGCCTAATGTCAACTTAAAATTGTTGAAAAGCCTTAAAGCATTTTCGAAGTTTTATAAAATGGCCATCTATACACTTCATTCGAATCTTATTGTCAAAAATCTGCGATTTGAACAAATGCGGTACGTGACACGTAGTCACTTCGCGTAACGGTTCATTGACCGCAAATAAGGAGGAGAGGTTAACAGCTAGATAACTTGCGCACTTATAGCAAGCCAGCGACGCCTGACTGCGAGGATGCCATTATTGTCAGGCTCTCCGTACTGTTCCATGGCTGAAGCAACAGAGAGCTTCATCGCTTCGGCAGCGTCCGGAGGATTGTACCCATGTAAAGCCCCGGCTGCGTACTCCTGAAATGCACTGATATGCTCCATGGCAACACCACTTAACCGCACAACCTTTTCCCTGACATCCACCAAACTGAATCCAACTTTCTTCACCAAATCCTCGTAATACTCTTTTGAGAAGAAATTGCTAGCAGCCGGCCTGGCATCCATTCGATCCCTATCGATGCCTTTAGATTTTAGATACTCTACTGCCCGCCTGACCTGGGCACGGTAAAAGACAATGGTCTCTTGGGGTCTTGACTCTGCATAAAAAGCGGAGTTAAAGAATAGCCATCCACCCTTCTTTAAAGCATGCCTCACCTTGGTGAGCGCTTCTTCCTGCTCTTCCGCATCCAAATAATGAATGCTGTTTCCCCAGAGGGCCAAATCTATGCTGTTTTCCGGAAGGTTCATATCCTGCACTCTGGAATGTATAAGCTCAAGCTTGCTAGTTTTGCCTTTCAAGTTCAGTTTCGTCTGATACAGCGCCTCTTTAGCCCGATCCAAGCACACCACCGTTGGAACATTTCAATGGACGGGAACATTATCTAAAAATAATTCCGCCATAGTCCCGACACCGGTGGAGATATCCAAAAGCCGATCTACTCCGTGATTACCCCTCTCCACTAGGAACCCTATCCAAATTCTGATCAATCCGCAGTTAACCAAGCGATACTCTTCGGTGTCTGCGAACGGTTCGTATACAAATTCTACCTTAGGGGGTGTCATTAATTTCTCTAAGTTCCATTAAAAAGCACTTCGCAAAATTTTCTGGAAATATTAAGAGATAGTTGTGAATTCCCGCAAATTATAAATCATACGGCCTGAAGGCAAGACATGAACTGTGCCCTCCAAATCCGAATGAGTTGGACAAAATTACCCCCTTCCCAATCTCTCTCGGCTTCCAAGGTATGCAATCGACATCGCATTCAGGATCCGGGTTATCGTAGTTAATCGTGGGCGCCGCAACGCCTGTTTCCACCGTCTTGGCACATATCAGAGCCTCTAAAGCCCCTGCTGCTCCTGCTAGGTGTCCAGTCATCGATTTCGTTGAACTGATAGGCGTAGTAGAGTGACCAAAAACCTTGCTTACTGCGAGCGCTTCAATCTTATCATTGAGCTGAGTAGAGGTGCCGTGTGCATTGATGTATATCACTTCATCACTGCCTGCCTCTGCATTAGAAAGTGCAACCGTCATAGCTTGTATTGCACCGATTCCTCCCGGATCTGGCGCCGTAATATGAAAGCCATCAGAGGCGGCACCGTAACCAGCAAGTTCAGCTATGATCCTTGCACCGCGGGCTTTTGCATACTCTTCTTCTTCCAGGACTAGAACCGCAGCCCCTTCCGACAAAACAAAGCCGTCCCTGTTTACATCAAACGGTCTAGAGGCTTTTTCGGGTTCATCATTACTGTTTGAATTTAGCGCATGCGCCTGCTCAAATGAAGCCACGCAAACAGGAATGATTGTCGCCTCAGTTCCGCCAGCAAGCATCGCTTTTGCCCTACCCATCCTTATCGTATCGAGAGCTACCCCAAGGGCATCAGCCGATGAAGCACATGCCGAAGCAGTCGCAAAACTGGGGCCTCTACAACCTAAGTGTATCGATATAACGCCTGCAGCAGCATTTGGCATTAGCATCGGCACTGCAAACGGACTAACCCTTCTAGCTCCCTTATCGCGCAACACAAAAGCCTGTTCAATCACTGTGGTTAGACCACCGACACCACTTGCTATCACAACTCCAACCTCTTGGCAGGTGGCCCCTTCTAGTTTCAGCCCGGAATCGTCGACCGCCTCTTTGGCAGCAGCCAAAGCAAATTGACTGAACCTGCCCATGCGCCTTGCCTCTTTACGATCCATCCAGTTATCCGGATCGAATCCTTTAACTTCGCCAGCTATCTTAGTCCTTATACCATATTCGTCCGGGTCGAAAGACTCGATATTAGAAATTCCACTCTTGGCACTCATGAGAGCGGCCCAGGTGTCAACAGCATTTAGCCCGACCGGATTGACTGTACCTATACCCGTTATAACCACTCTTTTCAAATCGTTTCCCCTATATCCACTAAGATTTTACCGCTCCGCAATCTACGTTCAAAGCTTGTCCAGTTATGGCCCAAGCCTCACCAGAAGCCAAAAAAACCACTGCGTTCGCTACGGCCTCCGGGGAAAGCTCTTTCGGTATAGCCACCCTTGATAGCAAGGCCTGCCTGAGCTCTGCACTGGCATCTTCAGTGAGATCGGTCTCAATGAATCCTGGGTTGATTGTATTAACAGTAATTCCCTTTTTACCGTACTCCTGTGACAGGGATCTGCTGAGACCTTCAAGCCCAGCTTTTGCAGCATTATAGTTCGCTTGCCCAGCTAAGCCTATGCGGGACGCGATGCTGCCAATGTTGATAATCCTTCCCCATAAACGCCTCGACATCGACCGTAGAACCAACTGTGATAATCGAAACGGAGCGGTGAGATCAAGTTCCAAAACATCATCCCACGCTTCAGTCATTCTCAGTGCGATTCCATCCTCGCGAGTTCCCGCATTATTGACGAGGATATCGATCGGACCGAATTCCTTATTGATCTGCCCAATTAATCTCTGCCTGGCTTCATTTGCTACTACGTCGGCCTGAATGGCCAAGGGCCGGTGTCCAGTTTTTGATTCCACTTCATTTACCACTGCTTCCGCACTACTGGAATCAGACTTGTAGCAAAAAGCAACCTGGGCACCAGAAATTGCCAGTCCATTTACAATGGCTCTACCCAAACCTCTGCTACCACCTGTTGTAAGTGCAACCTTCCCGCTTAGATCAAACACCTTTAGACTCCCACTCATGCCGCTAATGATTTACCTTACTGCGATGCTTCTTGGAAATTTCCCCTTTTCAGTATAAGACCTTTAATCTGCTAATAAACTCCGTAGTATCTCAGCGACGTGTTCTGCATTTCTATTTGTGCCGTCCTGGATCTGGTGTCTACAGGAAAATCCGGTTATCGCGATTCTTGATTCAGGGTTAGCCCTAACGGCTGGGAATAGTAAACGTTCTCCAATGTCCATCGATACCTCATAATGTTCCTTCTCATAACCAAACGCACCAGCCATACCGCAACATCCCGAATCTATCACCTCTACATCCAAGCCAGGAACTAACCTCAGGGCTGCAACAGAGGCAGCGGTCCCGACGGCAGCTTTCTGATGACAATGCCCATGAAATAGAACCTTCTCGTCAGTCTCTTTAAAATCCAGGTTGAGTTTCCCTTCACGCTGCAACTTAACTAGTAACTCTTCTAACAGATAGGTGTTCTCGGCAACCACACGAGATTCCTCAGTGCCTAGCAAGTCCGGATACTCATCTCGCAAAGTAAGCAGGCAACTCGGCTCAGTCCCTAATATAGGCACCCCTTCTTTAGCAAACTGATAGAGCCTATCGACATTTATACGTGCATTCTCTTTAGCTTTTCGTAGCATACCCTTAGATATCATCGGCCTACCGCAACACACTTTTTCTGCCAATATGACTCGGTAGCCAGCAGATTCCAAGAGCTCTGTAGTAGCTATTCCGACCTGGGGCTCATTGTAGTTAGTGAACGTGTCGTGAAAGAGGACAACTGTCCCCATTGCAGACTTGTTTTCAATTACAGATCTCTTACTGAACCAGCGAGAGAATCTTTCTTTGGCAATCTTCGGAAGGCTGCGGCTTTTGTGAAGCCCTAATAAATGATGAAGCAACCAACGGCTTATTGGATTTCTAATAGCAAAGTTGGCCAATGGTGCAAACGGTGCACCGAAAGCACTGAATGTAGCGATATTAGCCATGAGCTTAGCCCTAAGTGGCATCGAATGTGACTCGTAATATTTCGACAAGAACTCATATTTGATTTTCGCCATGTCAACGTTGGAAGGGCACTCGCCTTTACAACCCTTGCATTCAAGGCATAGATCAAGCACATCAAATAGCCGCTTGCTGCTAAACTCAGAATGCGGTAATTTCCCTGACAACACAGACCTTAAGATGTTTGCGCGCCCCCTCGTGGAATGCTCCTCTTCCCGAGTAACCATGTATGAAGGACACATGGTTCCACCCAGCACTTTACGGCAAGCCCCCACCCCATTACACAGCTCAACAGCCCCGGCAAGCCCACTGTCTGCGGAAAAGTCCAGTTGGGTACTTAGTTCCATTGTCTGATATGACGGACTCAATCTTAGGTTTTCCGTCAGCCCGGGAGTGTCAATGATTTTTCCAGGGTTCATTATTTTCTTTGGGTCAAACGCCTGTTTAACTTCACGGAATGCCTGATAAAGCTCAGAACCAAACATCTTCTCAGTCCAAACTCCACGAACAATGCCGTCACCGTGCTCTCCACTCAACGATCCACCAAACTCAAGGACTAGGTCGCTCACTGCAGTGGCTATGGAAACCAGTTTATCCAGTCCATCCTGCGTCTTGATATTAACCATCGGCCTGATATGTAAACAACCCACACTAGCATGCCCATAGTAGCCCGCAACTGTATCGTGCTCTTTCACCATCTCATCGAACCGCCTAACATACTCGGGGAGTTTTTCCGGCGCTACAGCAGTGTCCTCAACGAATGGCAGTGGCTTAGTGTCACCCTTAACACTCATCAGAAGCCCTAGACCGGCTTTACGTATGTCCCATACATTTGCTTGGTCGGCAGCATCAATAACTGGCACACATGCAAAACCTAATCGGCGCCTGGCCATATCCTCTTTGAAATTATCAAGCTTGGATTTAAGTTCTCTCTCTGAATCTCCGTAAAATTCGACCAAAAGCAACGCCTCTGGGTCACCTTCCACAAACGTCATACGGCGAGAAAATGTCGGTGATTCTCGAGTCCTCTGAAGCAACATTCGATCCACGAGCTCAACTGCTGAGGGTTCGTGCTCCAGCGTTGCCACCGTTGCTTCCATAGCCTCTACCAAAGTTCGAAGGTGTAAAACAGCCAAGGCCTTCATCTTGGGGAGTGGCTCCAAATTAAGTTTTGCTTCGGTAATCGTAGCAAGCGTACCCTCAGAGCCAACTATCATACTGGCCATGTTTACATCCCCTGAGTGCAACATCATATCGAGGTTATATCCAGATACTCGCCTCATGATCTTGGGGTAACGACGCTCTATTTCACCACGGTTCTTCTGCGCTATACGAGCTACATCGCCGTAGATCCTATCCTCGAAACTATCCCCATTAAGCTTTTGCTCGAACAGTTTCCTATCCAACGGGCCAAATCGCGTAGCGGTGCCGTCTGACAACACAACGCTCACCTCTTTAACATGATCCGAAGTTTTGCCATATAGAACAGAATGCCCGCCACAAGAATTGTTTCCGATTGCTCCTCCAACAGTGGCTCGATTACTGGTAGTAGGATCAGGTGGGAAATGTAACTGATGGGAACGCAGATGGTGGTTCAATTCGTCTAGCGTTATGCCGGGTTGCGCTTTGACCCAGCGTTCCTCAGGATTAACCTCAACGACTGACCGGAGGTATTTGGAAAAATCCATAACGATTGCATGGTTCACAGTCTGGCCAGCTAGCCCGGTTCCGCCCCCTCTTGGCAAAACAGCAGTCTGTGTTTCGTAACATGTGTCCACGATTGCAGCAACATCTTCAGCGTCATGAGGAATAACAACACCAATGGGATCCATCTGGTAAATAGAGGCATCAGTGCTATACATAGCTTTCGAGTAAGCGTCAAACCGCACCTCTCCTTTAACACGGCGGCGCAGTTCATCTTCCAACAACTTACTATCAGTAATCATCATTATCTCCTTTTGATACTGTAACTTAGAGGCGTCTGGAAGGGCAATCACCTGTTTTTCCACACTTGGATTCTAGGCGTTACTACGCACAACCTACGTTGACAATAGTTGGTCAGGGCGGCTACAATTCTGTGTCTAGTTTCAAAGCGACATTTGAAGGAAAAAATGTTAAGGATCAGACTAAAGAGAGTGGGTGCGAAAAAGCACCCTTCATACAGGATAGTGGTCGCCGATTCGAGAAAGCCTAGGGATGGCGCTTTCGTAGAGCAACTCGGCCACTATAATCCTATGACAGATCCTCCAACCATCGTTCTGGACCACGACAAAGTTGAGGAGTGGATGCGTAAAGGCGCACAGCCCTCAGACCCAGTGAACCAAATTCTTCGTAGTAGAGGTCCTGCCGCGGAGGAGTAGAAACATGCGGGAACTGGTCGAGCACATCGCCAAATCCATCGCTAGCAAACCCGATGAGGTTAAGGTTACTGAAACCGAAGAATTCGGGCGCATTGTTTTCAAGCTAGAAGTGGCCCCCGAAGACAAGGGCAAAATTATAGGCCGTGAAGGTCGAGTAGCCCAGGCCTTGCGTATTATCCTCAGAGTAGCAGCAGTCAAGTCTGATACTCGGGCAACTTTAGAAATTATCTAACCTGCTAATGTCTTTATCTTCCCCCAGTCAAAACGGAGCGGATGCGACTGTGGTAGTAGGGCTTGTGAGATCCCCAAAAGGATTGCAAGGCGACGTCCACGTTGAACTCCTATCAGATGTACCCGGCAGATTCTCAGAGGGGCGCCAAGTCTTGATAGGCGACTCGCCATTTACGGTACTGAGGGTAAGGCAACAGGCCAAACGCCTTGTAGTCAGATTCAGTGATGTGGGATCGCGAGAGGAAGCAGAAAAGTTAGGTAACTGCTACATCCATATACCTGTGGGACAGGTTCCTCAACCTCCCCCCGACACCTACTATCATTATCAACTGCTCGACATGCAGGTTTTCGAAAAGGACGGCTCCTACCTCGGGATACTGGCCCAAATATTACAAACAGGAGCTAACGACGTATACGTGATTAAAGGCCCAAAAAGGGAAATTGTTCTGCCTGCAATCGCAAACGTAATAATTGACGTAAATACGGAAAAAGGGGTAATGCAAGTAGATCTCCCAGACGGGCTTTAGTCCGTCTTAAGCATAGCTCCTACTGCATCAACGATTTCCTCAATCGGCACCAACCTTCCGCTGTCCTCGCTTCTTAGTTTGACCTCTACAGCCTGTTCCCTCAAATTTCTCTGAGACACAATCAGTCTCACCGGCATTCCCAAAAGATCGGCGTCATTAAATTTGACTCCTGCCGATTCCTCTCTGTCGTCGTACAGGACTTCGAACCCATGCCCTTGCAACATCTGATAAAGACTATCTGATAATTCAGCCACGCTGTCGTTATCTGAATTTAGTGAAATCAGATGAACCTGGTATGGTGCTATTGGATTAGGGAAAATAATCCCTTTGTCATCATGATTCTGCTCAACCGCAGCAGCCAACAGCCTACCCACTCCGATTCCGTAACAACCCATAATCATGGAATGTTCCTTACCGTGTTCATCGAGATAAGTAGCTCCGAGTCGATCAGAGTAAAAAGATCCGAGTTTAAATATATGCCCAACTTCTATGCCCTTTCTCGCATTCAGCGTCGAGTGGCAATTGGGGCAGTTGTATCCCTCTTTGGCTAAGGCTACGTCTGCCATCACATCAGCTTTGAAATCTCTAGGGAAATTAGCGTTAAGTAGATGATACCCATCTTTGTTTGCGCCTACGACAAAATTGACACCGGAGTTTATAGATTCATCAGCTACTACAAACAGTTCTTCTCTGCCAACAGCCGAAGCATAACCTGGGACTATATCGGCAGCCCTGACTTCCTCGCCAGAGGCTATTCGAAGATCTGGCATCTTGAGCGTATTGCCCAATTTTATCTCATTTATTTCGAGATCTCCCCTTATTACCACAAAGACCAGTTTCCCCTCTGAAATATAAAAAACTGACTTTAAAATCCTACTTTCTTCTACGCCAACAGCATTTGCTACTTCCGCAATGGTAGTAGTTCCTGGAGTAGCGATTTCACTCAAAGGCTTCTCTTTCTCGGCAGGAAGGGGATTCAACCCAAAACTGGCCCGTTCTAAATTGGCTGCATAGCCACAGCTCTCACAAGTTAATACTGTGTCTTCACCGGCTTCGGCTTGCAGAACAAATTCCTGAGAGTCTTTCCCGCCTATAGCACCACTATCAGCTTCTACCACAAGGGTCGGCAACCCGGTACGTTCAAAGATATTCTTGTAAGCTTGTGACATCTTGTCATAGGAAATGGAAAGGCCTGCCTCGTCACTATCAAACGAGTAAGCATCTTTCATGAGAAACTCCCGCACCCTTAAAAGCCCGGCCCTTGGACGTGGTTCGTCACGAAATTTAGTCTGAATCTGATAAACAATCAGGGGCAGATCACGGTAAGAATTAACGTTGGATTTGACCAAGCTGGTCACAACCTCTTCATGAGTAGGAGCCAACACAAGATCCCGTTCCCGTCGGTCCTTAACTCTAAATAAGGTCTCTCCCAGCGCTTTGTCCCGACCGGTCTTTTCCCAAATATCCAAGGGTTGTAATGCAGGCATGTGGACTTCTTGTGCGCCTGCCAAATTCATCTCTTCCCGTATGATTTCTTCAATCTTCCTAAGCGACCGGTACGCCAGAGGAAGATAAGCATACAGTCCGGCAGCAACTTGATATATAAGGCCCGCCCTTAACATCAGCTGATGACTAACAGTCTCAGCTTCTGCAGGAGCCTCCCGGATTGTTTTGCCTAAAGATTGGGATAACCGCATTCGTTTTCTCGAGTCCTATCGCTATTTAGATTACCAAATTGATCCACTGCGGAAAATCGGTGTGATTAGCCGATGTGTCATTTATCGCGTTGCTGCATTATAAACTGCTGCTCGGCCCGGCAGCGCCCACCTAGAGTTGGCAATCTTGAAATCTAAGAATCAAATCGCCTCAACTTCTTCCATCAGAGCTGAGAGCATCTCCGATTCATCTACCACACGAACTTTCTGGCCTTTCCTGAAAATTACGGCACGACCTGCACCAGCCGCTATGCCCACATCAGCGTCCTTAGCCTCCCCAGGTCCGTTCACTTCGCAGCCCATGACTGCGACCTTGACGTTCTTGTCCACTCCCTTAAGTAATTCGTCTACTGCATTCGAGAGTTTGATCACATCAACATCTGCCCTACCACAAGAAGGACATGCGATTAAAATCGCGCCTTTCTGCCTTAGTTCCAAAGATTTAAGTATTTCGTAACCTACTGCTATCTCTTCACGCGAGTCGTCACTCAAAGACACCCGTATAGTGTCGCCTATGCCTTCGTAAAGCAAAATACCAAGGCCAATCGAGCTGCGTATGCTGCCAGACTTAGCCGTACCGGATTCAGTAATTCCCAAGTGGAGAGGATAAGGTACAATTTTAGCGAGGCGCCTGTACGCCTCGACAGCAGTGCTTATATCGAACGCCTTCATCGAGACCTTAATAAGGTCAAAATCCAACGCCTCCAGAATGCCGATCTCCCAGAGCGCCGTATCCACCATGTGGTCTACAACGGAGTACTCATCAGATGTCACATCTCCCGCTTTTGGAAGAAGGTTCACGCCGTCAGAAAGCCTGTGCTTAGCCCGGGTTTTTCCTATACTACCCACAGGAGGCAAACTACCGAAGTTAACACCTATACGTATAGGGATGTCCCTCTCTTTTGCAGCAGAAACTATCTCCCTAACCCGTTCACCATCGCGAATGTTACCAGGATTCAACCTGAGGCAATCTACGCCTCCCTTAATGGCCTCCAGCGCAAGCTTATAGTGAAAGTGGATGTCCGCAACTAGGGGTATAGAGATCTGCTTCTTGATATAAGGAAGCGCCTGTGCGGCCTCCATGTCAGGAACCGCAGAACGAATTATTTCACATCCGACTTCCTCAAGACCTTTTATTTGATCAACCGTCGCTTTGACATCCCTTGTATCGGTTTTTGTCATGGACTGCACCGATACCGGGGCATCTCCCCCAATTTTAACATCACCAACATAAAGAGACTTAGTAACTCTACGGTTCAATTTTGACCCCTTTGTGAGCCTATCGACATATCAGCCACCCAAAAAACTCTCCCCTCTCAAAACTCTCCCTATATCTTCTAAGGTAATAAATATCGCTAGGCTTATCAACAATGCAAACCCGAAAAGATGCACTAGGCCCTCTTTCTGGGGTGGAATTCTCTTCCCTCTCCTTATCCACTCTATGCCAACAAAAAGTATGCGTCCACCATCCAAAGCTGGAATAGGAAGAAAATTAAATATACTCAGGCTAAGACTAATTAGCGCCGCCAGGCTTATGATAGTCAGGATGCGACCTTTCAAGCTAATGCCTTCAACCTGCGTCACTTCGCCGAAAACCTGCGCCATACCAACCGGGCCAGCCACCTCAGGGGCCTTACCAGCGGAGAACCAATTGCCTATCTCATTCTTAACAAGTACTAGGGTCTGTCCAGTGTGACTTACACCGAGGATAAGAGCTCGTGGAAGGCCCACAGAGCGTTCCTTTAACTCGATGTTCTGAGTGATGACCCTAATCCCAGTGGCACCTTCACCTTCCGGAGGTTTAATACGTGGCACCACCTTTACAACCAGCTCATTGCCAGCCCGCCATATTAACCATGTCATCTCGTCACCGTCGCTTAAAGCTATCTGGTAACGAAGGTCAAGGTCAGTTTCCAAGGCTCGTCCATTAGCCTCCAATATAAGGTCACCTGCCAAAACGCCACCTTCCCATGCAGGTGAATCTTCTATGACATCCTTAACCAAGACATCGCCTACAGGTACGTCGTTGGGTATCAGGAAGAGAAGGCTGAAAAGAGCAACCGCAAGTATCAGATTCATAAATGGGCCAGCAGCCAAAATTAGGAATCTCACCCCAGGGCTTTTCCCAGCAAGGCTGCCTGATTGTGACGGATCCTCTTCTCCAAGCATTTTGCAAAACCCGCCCAATGGAATCAAATTTATGCTGTATCGAGTTTCGCCCCTCGTTATGCTCGCAAGTCTCGGGGGGAAACCTATCCCAAATTCGAGCACTTTAACTTTAAAGAATTTGGCCATAAAGAAATGGCCTGCCTCGTGAATCACCACGATCGACACAAGCAAACCCATGAATCCTAAAATCGAAAGAACTCCTGAAAACATTTCTATATCCCAGCCAGCTCATGTGCGCGAATTCTTGCCCAGTTGCCAACGCTGACTATATCCTCCAAAGATGTTTCATCACCCGATTTATGTTCGACCAACACTCTCTTAACCAACTCAGAGATAGCGAGAAAACTTATCTTGCCGCCCAAGAACAGTTCGACAGCAACATCGTCTGCCCCGCAAAGTGCAGCCGGATAAGTGCCCCCTAGCCTCGCTGCCTTCAATCCTTCCCTGTAACAAGGGTACTTGGTGTCGTCCAGGGGATAGAATTCCAGAGAACCCAGCTTTTCGATCTCCATTCTCTCGGCAAATCCTCCGCTGATCCTCTCCGGATACATTAACGCATACTGGATTGGCAACCTCATATCTGGGAAGGCCAACTGAGCCTTTACAGAACCGTCGTGAAATTCAACGAAAGAATGAACGATGCTCTGTGGATGAATTACGGCCTGAATTCTGTCCCAATCTACCCCAAAAAGCCAACGAGCCTCTATGATTTCAAACGCTTTATTCATAAGAGTAGCGGAGTCAACAGTAATTTTTGCACCCATCTGCCAAGTCGGATGGGCAAGCGCCTCTTCAGGGGTAACGTCATCAAGTTGATCAAGAGACCTATCTCTAAATGCGCCTCCAGAAGCCGTGAGAGTCAGACCTGAAACTTCGCTGCTTTCACCCTGAAGACATTGCCATATGGCACTAGGCTCACTATCAACCGGGAAAAGCTTTCCTCCGGACTGAATCTCTCGCTGGATGATAGAGCCTGCCATGACAACCGCCTCTTTGCTAGCAAGGGCAACGGTTTTCCCTAATCTGAGAGCAGCTAGTGTCGGGGACAACGAAGAAAATCCAGTAGTCGCAACCACTACTACGTCTACATCTGGGTGAGTGGCCATTTCTTCCAGGCCATCAGAAACGTTTTGAGTTTCCTCCGAGAGACCACGGCTCCAAGTAATCTTAGGGTTAAATTCTCCAATCTGTGCCTCGAGAAGTTCTGAGTTACTCCAGCCGGCCAATCCGACAACAGACAGGTGCTCCGGAAATGATCTAACAACATCCAGAGTTTGACGACCTACAGACCCAGTAGAGCCAAGTATTGCCACTCGTTTCATAAGATCGTCAGCCATCCCACTCCATGATAAACAAAGACGAGAGGGAGAAGTACACTATCCAGTCTATCCAATACTCCTCCGTGACCTGGAATTAACCCGCCTGATTCTTTTACGTTTTGCATTCGCTTAATTTTAGATTCTATTAAGTCACCAACCTGAGCCGCAAGCCCTATAACTAGCCCCAAACTTGTCACATTCCCTACGTTGATTGATAAAGAAAGTGAGGACAATGAAGTGAACGCCAAAACCGTGATGACGCCGCCTGCCATTCCAGCAATCGCACCTTCCCAAGTCTTATTAGGGCTTATTTTCGGCGCCATCTGGCGTTTTCCAATACAGCTACCTACAAAATAAGCGGACGAGTCTACTGCAAAGACAGCTATAACTGCCAATGATAGCCATAGCTCTCCATTGTCCAAGTTCCGAAGTAATATAGCATGAGAAAGGGTAAGGCCGATATAAAGTGACCCGACCATGATAAAGAGTGCATTTTTATTCGTGATATAGGCTTGGAGTGATCGGGGTCGTGATTTTAACGCGTCAATCAAAAACCAAAATGAAAGAAGTACAATACCAAGTCCAAAGTAACAGAAAAATAGCGTCCATATTGGTACTGTTTCACTCGTAGATAGTACCCACGTAAGTATCCATGAGCCAAGATCGAGCACAATGACAGCTGCGAAGCCACTCCAGAGCGCCCGCAGCCAAACTGACCTTATCCCAAATAAAGCCAAAAGCTCCAATGTTCCAAGAATGGCTAATGCTACAAGTAATACAATCAGCCATATCCCACCCTGCCATATACAAATGAACAAAAATGGGAACGCGATGACTGCAGACACAACTCTGTTTGTCAGATTATTCTTGCGGGTTGTTGAAGTTTCATCGGAATCGGATGAAACTGGGTCAGTTGCTAGTTCATCTAAAGATTTCATGGTCTAAATTTGTAAAGGCCCAACAAGGTTTTGAGAAACCGTGAATTGCGTTCATTTCGATTTGCTGAAGTTCAGATGAACCACCTAAACCTCCAAAACTTCTGCCTGTTTTTTCTCGGCAATCACATCAACCTGTCCAACGTATGAGTCAGTAAGCTTCTGACTCTGATCCTGATTCCGCTTTGCTTCGTTTTGAGATATCTCCTTATTGCGTTCCATGGATTTTACCTTGTCCAACACATCCCGCCGTATATTTCGCACTGCCACTCGAGCGTTCTCAGCATGTTGCTTAACCACCTTTACCAAATCCCTGCGCCGTTCTTCCGTAGGCTCAGGCATTGGAATTCTTATCGAGACGCCGTCATTCGCAGGGTTTAGCCCAATGTTGGATTTGAGAATTCCTTTTTCTATCTCATGCGCAACACTCTTATCCCACGGTTGTATAACCAGGAGCCTTGGTTCCGGAGCGGTTATTGTAGCCAAGTGACTCAAAGGTGTGGGAACACCGTGATAGTCCACCAAAACATTGTCTAACAAGCTGGGGGTAGCCCTGCCAGTTCTCACGGTATTGATATCACGCTTGAAAGCATCTAGCGTTTTATTCATGCGGGACTCGGCATCGTTCATAAGTGAGGATGTTGTCATAGCAGTACCTCCAATGTTCAGCCTAGACCGACCGTAACGGCACTGTATGACAAACTGTTAAGCCACCCAATCGATACGGTTTCAGATATCCCATCTTAACGCTTCGGGCCGACTAATGTTCCCAAAGCTTCGCCACTCAGCACCTTGGAGAGGCTACCGGGGGTAAACAAATCGAATACCACTATCGGGAGCTCATTCTCCATACACAAGGATAAAGCTGTAGCATCCATTACTTCAAGTCTGCGGTTTAGTGCATCTATATAATCTAGATGCTCAAATTTTATTGCGTCAGAATTCTTGTTGGGGTCCGAATCGTAAACACCATCGACTCGATTTTTCGCCATGAACACGACCTCGGCATCTATCTCAAGTGAGCGCAGTGCTGCCGCTGTATCTGTAGTCATATATGGATTCCCAGTTCCAGATGCAAAGAGTACGATTCTGTTCTTCTCGAGATGGGTAATTGCACGACGTCTTATATACGGCTCAGCAACTGAACGAACGTCAATTGCCGTCATTACTCGCGTTTCTAAACCAGCTCGTTCGAGAACATCTTGGAGAGCAATGGAGTTCATCAACGTTGCCAACATTCCTGCGTAGTCGGCTGTCGCCCTATCCATACCTCTAGCCTCCCAATCTTCGCCCCTCCAAAAGTTTCCGCCACCTATAACAGCTGAAAGTTGGACACCTGTCTCAAAAGCTTCCTTAATTTCGCCAGACAGGTAATCAAGCGCGTCCGGGTCTATGCCGTAGCCACTGGAACCTTTCAAAGACTCGCCGCTTAGTTTAAGTAAAACCCGGTCATAAACACGCTTAGTCATTTTCTTGGCTACTCCCCAAGAGTAAATCGGGCAAACCTTTTTACACGTATGTTCTCGCCAACTTTAGCAGCCGCTTCCGTAATAATATCCTGTATGGTTTGCGCATTATCACGTATGAAAGGTTGCTGCAGTAAGCAAATCTCTTCAGCACTACGCTTGTCATCCTCGGTGATCTCCGATTTGTCTACATACTCTGGTGCCATGGCAGCAATTTGCATCGCCAAGTTGTGAGCTAGTTCCTTAAATTCTGGAGTCCTGGAAACGAAGTCTGTCTCGCAGTTAATCTCTACTAGAGAGCCTATTCGGCTGCCGCTGTGGACATAGGAATGGACTAGGCCTTCACTGGTTTCCCTATCAGACTTACCAGCTATTTTCTCTATGCCTTTAACTTTAAGTATCTGCTCGGCCTTTTCAATATCGCCGTCAGACTCCTCCAATGCCTTCTTGGAATCCATAACTCCGGCACCAGTCAAATCTCGCAGAGCCTTAATCTGTTCAGTAGTAATTGCCAACGCGGGTTTGTCTCCTATGCCTCAGTCGTTGCCTCGGATTCGTCCTCTACCGGCTCGTCCTGAGCTTCAATAACCTGTATCGGCTCTACCACCAGTACACTTGTATCTACGACAGGCGGCGGGGCCACATCAGTTTCAATTACCGCCCTGCGCTGCATACCTCGGTGTACTGCATCCGCGACTTTCTGAGCCATTAACCTGATTGATCTTATGGCGTCATCATTTCCTGGAATGGGGTAATCTACCAGGTCCGGATTGGCATCCGTATCAACCATGGCAACTATGGGCACTCCCATACGCTTTGCTTCCTTAACAGCAATGCCTTCCTTTCCAATGTCTATCATAAAAATGACGCCGGGAAGTTTAGTCATAGCTTTAATGCCACCCAAATACCGGTTCAGTTTTTCTATTTTCTCGTCGAGCTTCTGCGCTTCCTGCTTAGAAAGACGGCTGAAGTAGCCTTTCAGCTTCTGCTCCTCCAGCTGGACGAGATAATCTATCCGCTTCTGTATCGTGGCAAAGTTCGTGAACGTGCCTCCAAGCCAACGTATGTCAACATAAAATGCACCGCAGCGCTTTGCCTCTTGCACAATCGCTTCCTGGGCTTGCCGTTTGGTTCCGACAAATAATACCTGTTCTCCAGCTGCAACCATGTCAGAAATATAGTCACAGGCCTTGCCCAGCAGTTCCAGTGTTTGCTGTAAATCAATTATGTGAATCCCATTTCGAGTAGCAAAAATGAACTTCTTCATTTTTGGATGCCACCTACGAGTCTGATGGCCAAAGTGAACACCGGACTCTAACATCTCCTTCATAGTGATCGGACTCGTGATCGGAGTCTCGCCTTGACCACGCGGGGCATCGGATACCGCTACTGCCCCGGTGCTATCTATTTGTTCAATCTCATCAGCCATATATTCTCCTACTTAACAAATGGGCATTTGCGCACGAAAGTATAGCATAGGGTATACCTATGGGCAACGTTAGTCACATTGACACTCCAATCTGCTGGTGCTAAATTGGATCGGTTGTTAGCAGTCTGTTGTTGAGACTGTTATTTTTTTTGAGAGGTTATAAGAGTGCCCCTTTACGATTACCAATGTTCAGTTTGTGAACATAGATTTGAGTTGACCCACGGGTTCAACCAGCCAACTGTGCAGAAGTGCCCAATGTGCGAAGGAGAAGCTAATCGAAAGCTTCACTCCGTTCCGGTGATATATAAGGGTACTGGATTCTATACTACTGACTACGCTCGCAAACAACCAGGCGGTAGTTCTTCGCCAGAATCATCAAGCAATTCGTCGTCTGATTCGTCGTCTGATTCATCATCTGATTCGTCGTCTGATTCTTCAAGCGGTACGTCGGAAGGTTCGTCCACCAGTACCAAATCAGATGCACCTAAATCCTCTGACTCCCCTAAAGACTCCTCTTCCAAGTCATCAACTGACACGTAGGAATAACCTTGCGTGCCCTGATTCAACGCGTATCCAGTGCTTCTCTTACCGTAAACGGCAAGGAGATCAGCTCGATAGGAAATGGGATGGTTGTATTTCTAGGCATCGGGCACGGTGACAGCAAAGAAGATGCGATATATTTGAGTGAAAAAATCGCGAATCTAAGGATATTTTCTGACGACGAAGGGAGATTCGACCTATCTGCCATTGATACCGATTCAGGTGTTCTCCTTGTAAGTCAGTTCACTCTTTATGCAGACACTCGGAAAGGACGTCGTCCTTCATTTATCCGTGCTGCTCCACCAGAAATTGCAGAGCCTCTGATGACGGAAATGGCCGAATTACTACGGCAGTTGAAACTAAGAGTATCTACGGGGGTTTTCAAGGCACATATGATGGTGAGTCTTATAAATGATGGGCCAGCCACTTTTATGATTGACAGTATTGAGAAGCATACGCCCAGAAAGGCTTGAAAATTAAGCCCGATCAAATAATTAATAATTGGACCAAGTGGCAAGATACCCTCTGCCCAAAACTCGTATATTACCTACATCATTCAAATCTGCGATATAAATTCTGCTCCCCTCTTGCGTATTTTCGTAAGCAAGTGAACCTGCAAACGTTATGCGCGTGCTGTCAGGGGACCAGACTTGATGGGATTCCCCAAACTGATCGAAAAATGCATACCAGATCAACTGATCATGTGAAGGATTAAACCTAGCAATTTGAGTGTCCGTTCCAGAGCCCAAGTCCAAAATCCTCCACTGGAGATTGTCACCCGAGTCTCCAATAGCCACGTAAGCTATTTTGCTGCCATCCGGTGACCAGAAAAAGGCGATTATAGATATCTCTTTAAGTATCCTGGACTCACCAGATTCTACATCTATCAACACCAACCGCTTCAACAAATAGTCATCATTGTCCAGTGATTCACCAACAGCGATCTGATCCCCTTTGGGACTCCACATAAAAGCTACGTTCCCACTAACGCCTCCGAGTTGGCGCTTGAGATAACCAGTCGCAGAGGAAATGGTTAATACATCGCCTGCTACTCCAGACTGGACCAACCCTATCATTTTGGAAGTAGGCGACCAAGAAGGCATCCTGTCTTTAAGCGACACAGTACCTACACTCACGAGCGCGTTCGATTTGTTGACTTCCGCCCTTAACAGATCCCTGTCTCTACGTATAAGAAGACTCTCGGAATCATGCGACCAGTCGATCGAGATTGATTTACCTTCAGTCAGTTCTTGGGGATTCATAAGACCGGACGAATCAATTAAGTACAGGGTCATCATCTCCTGATCTCGCGCTATCAAAGCCAAGTGTTCTCCGTCCGGTGACCACAGGGAATAGTGAGGAGACCTGATCCTGAAGAGCGGCTTATCCTCTACTGCATTTTCAAAAAGCTGGACCTGGCTAGCCCCCTGGGCGCTGGCAACATATAACGCATTTCTCCTATCGGCGGCACCTTCCGAAAAAGAAGAGTATGACAACATCTCGGCTGCTGGTGACCATCCTGGCCAAGTATATTTTCCATCATCTTGAGTGATCTTCCGCTTATCGCTGCCGTCCGAATTAGCCGTCCAAATTTGAAAGTCAGCGCTTACGTATGCTATACGGCCGATAGAATCGATTTTCAACGCGAGATTCGAATCAATCCCCCCAGAGATGGGTATTGATGAGTCACCTACAATGCCTCCGCAAGCGATCGGTAAAGTCAGAGTCAGAACAATAACCTTTCGAAGCCTTGCTAGCATTTCAAATAAGTGCTTTAAGTCTGCAAGTCGAGGCTGATATCAAGAGCCTTAACAGAGTGAGTAAGCGCTCCGACAGAGATAAGATCCACCCCTGTTTCAGCGACCCGACGGACATTATCGAGATTGATACCACCAGACGCCTCAGTCAGTGCCCGCCCTTTAGCCATCTTCGCCGCCCGGGTCATATCTTCAATTGACATGTTATCAAGCAAGATTATCTCTGCACCTGCATCTATCGCTTCCTTAGCTTCATCAATCGTCTCGACCTCTATCTCAACCTTAAGAGTATGTGGCGCCTTTTCAGACGCGTGCTTTACAAGATATTCGATCGACAGTTCCCCCAACCGAGCGGCAGCAATATGGTTGTCCTTAATAAGGATTCCGTCTGAAAGATTAAATCTATGGTTGTGGCCGCCACCAACAGCCACCGAATATTTGTCTAGGTAACGAAGGCCAGGGACCGTTTTGCGAGTGTCAATTATCTCTGCAGCTGACCCGCTTATCTCGGCCACATACTTGGCCGTCTCAGTCGCTATACCGCTCATTCTTTGTAGAAAGTTAAGGGCGGTGCGCTCTGCAGTTAATATACCTCCTACCTGACCTTCAATTCTGGCAATAAGATCACCAGCTTTAAGATTTGCACCATCCTCTAGAATAGGTACCGTTTCCAAGCTCGGGTTCACCCTGGAAAACACGGCCGCCGTCACGCTAAGTCCTGCGAGGATTCCAGGTTCTTTCGATACGAGAAGTGCCTGTCCTATCTGGCCCCGCGGGACGAGCGCTGATGTAGTGTGATCTTGTGAAGTAAGATCTTCCTGAAGAGCCCTATCTATAATGTCTAATGTGTCTCGAGTTATCTGTAACAATTTACTGAAATCTCAATTGTTTCGGAAGCAGTTGCCTGATCTCTTATCTAATGGACCATCTTTCCATATTGAGAACAGCCGTATTTATCGTGGGCTATCCCCTTTTCAGAGACAACATCTGCTCGAGCGCTAATCGTGCGTAATGAGCAGTGTCTTCATTTACTGTGATCTGGTTAGCTACCTTTCCGGCCACGAGGCCTTCCGCGACCCATGCAAGATATGCCGGGTGAATCCTGTACATTGTGGCGCACGGGCAAACTACAGGATCAAGAGAAAATATGGTCTTATCAGGATTCTCTTTTGCCAATCTGCTTACCAAATTTATCTCGGTGCCTATTCCAAATACAGACCCGGCAGGGGCATCTTCGACGACCTTAATTATGAACTCTGTCGAACCGTCCATATCGGCCGCTTCGACAACCTCCTGCACACACTCAGGATGAACAACTACCTGTACATCCGGGAACTTCTCCCTGGCTTCATTTATCTGCTTGACTGTAAATCTAGTGTGCACAGAACAGTGGCCCTGCCATAAAATCACTTTGGAATTCCTAATCTCATCTTCAGTTAATCCGCCCAGTGGTTTGAAAGGATTCCAAACCACCATCTCTTCAACTGGGATGCCTAACTTCAGCGAAGTGTTACGGCCAAGATGCTGATCAGGGAAAAAGAGGATCTTCTCTCCCCTCCTAAACGCCCACTGAAAAGCTTCCGTAGCATTTGAGGATGTGCAAACTATTCCTTCATTTCGCCCACATAACGCTTTTATGTCGGCGGTAGAGTTCATATAAGTCACGGGAATCAGCCCATCAAGAACAACAGCGCTTAGATCCGCCCAAGCGTCCAACGCATCCTCTGTAGGTGCCATATCGGCCATAGAGCAACCCGCCTTCATGTTAGGGAGTATGACCTTCTGATTGGGGCCAGTGAGAATATCTGCTGTTTCAGCCATAAAATGTACGCCACAAAATACGACGTACTCGGCCTCTTTTTGTTTACCTGCGTATTGGGATAGAAGGTATGAGTCGCCCCGATAATCAGCAAACTTTATTATCTCGTCACGCTGATAATGGTGACCTAAGATCATTAGTTGATCGCCAAGTTTAGCTCTAGCCACCGCTATACGGTCAGACAACTCGTCAGGCTTAAGCCCCATGTAGTCCTTAGGCAGTGGCTGCCACTCAACTTTGGCTTTGAACTCCTCAATCAAAGGCTTAGCTTCGAGAGATTCGTCAGTTCGACAGAAAGCGGACTGCTCGATGTCAGTAATTGGAACCTTAGGTTGGCGTTCAACTGTAATCATTAATTGGCCATACCACGAACCAGAGTAATTAATCCGAACAGTCTACTATGTTCCTACAAAAGGCTCAACCATGTTCATGATACTGCCGTCCCCTGCATGGACCATGGTGATGTCTTGTCAATATGAACATTAACAACTTTGCCTTGGAGTAACCGGTCATCTTCAAAGAAAACTAGCTTGTCGTTTCGATTGCGGCCCTTCCATTTTCCCTTAGAGTGGCCCTCAACTAAAACCTCTACCGTTTCCCCTAGAAGCCTTTCATTAATCTTGCCGACAATCCGTTCCTGTATCTGCTCAACTGTTGATAGGCGTAACTTTTTCTCATCGTACGACAAAGTATCAGGCAACTTCCGAGATGCTATGGTGCCAGGTCGCTCCGAATAAGCTGCTACATGCACCTTGTCAAATTTAACGTCTTCCAACAGCTTCACAGACTCCTGAAAAGCCTCATCGCTTTCGCCTGGAAAACCTACGATAAGATCTGTACTCATTGAGACACCGGGTACGGTATCTCGAATAAGTTCCACTTTCGACCTGTACTCCGCGTTGGTATAACCACGGCGCATAACTTTCAGCACTTCGTCATCACCTGCCTGAAACGGCAGATTAAAATGCTCACAAACCTTTTCCAAAGTAGCGACTGCATCAATTATTTTCTGGCTCATATCGTTAGGATGTGAGGTGAGAAATCGTATCCTCTCCAGCCCATCAATCCGATCTACAGCCGTCAACAGATCAGCAAGGTCAACTTTGTCTGAAAGGTCATGCCCATAAGAGTCTACGTTCTGCCCAAGTAAAGTAATCTCCTTAACGTTACGGGCTGCAAGTAACTCCACCTCATTGACTATGTCAGCAATTGTCCGACTGACCTCTCTACCGCGGCGATAAGGAATTATGCAAAAACTACAAAACTTGTCACAGCCGTGAATGATTGGAACATAAGCGGTAACAGCGACGTTCGGAGGAGTAAGAGTGGTTAAGCAACCCTCCGCATCGAGACCCATCCTCTCGCCAAGTAGCTCAAGAAGCGGTCGGTAGTTCTGTGGCTGCATGAAAGCATCGACATGTGGAAATCTAGACTCGAGCTCCGCCGTCTTTGGCCCAACCATGCAACCCATCAAAGCGATAATCTTGTCATTTGCATCACGTTTAACGGATTTAAGTGAGCTGAGCATACCTGTCACCTTATCCTCAGCAGACTGCCTTACCACGCAGCTATTAAGAACTATAACGTCCGCATCCTTGGCTTTCTCTACAGGACCCATGCCAAGCTGAATTAAAGCACTCTCAAGCCGATCGGAGTCTGCTTTATTCATCTGACAACCGATAGTCCATATAAAATAACTATCTAATTCGTTCTCTTTTTTCAGCGTAGTCATAAATACATTTCCTAGAAGAACTTCAATTCTATCAAATCAGAGCTATAGATCATTTTGTAATGGCGGAGGGAGCGGGATTCGAACCCGCGAAGGGGCTCATCACCCCCAACCCGCTTAGCAGGCGGGCGCACTAGGCCACTATGCGATCCCTCCTCAATCCGAAGAACTATAGCAAGGGAACCAAGTCCCCGCAAGGATAAGTCGCTTCTAACCCGAAATTATACAAAACGGACAACTGTTACTGAGCAGATCTCCACTTGTTTACAATCTCTTCACTCTCTTTCTGAAGAACACCTGTAGTGAGAGACAGTTTGTCGCCGAAATTCGCGAGTTCTATCAGCTTCTCTACTGTGTATCCGCTATACTGACCTCCTGTGCCGCTACCTCTGCCTCCTAAAACCAGGCGGCTCACTCCCGCTGCCATGATCGCACCAAGACACATAGGGCAGGGTTCCCAAGAAGCGTAAAGGGTCGCACCAGGGAAACTAAGAGCTTTGGTCGAGATACCTGCATCTCTTAAAGCCACCGTTTCCGCATGAGCCGTCGGGTCAAATGTGCTGTACTCGATATTCCGACCGGTTTGTATCACTTCACCATCCTTCGCAAGCACTGCACCAAAAGGCTGGTCACCCAATTCCAAACCCTTAACCGCTTCATCTATTGCTATCTGCATCAACTCTGTGTCATTCAAAATGTTATCTCCTCCTAAGAATTCTTTAATGAGCTACGGTAAACTCTAAATAGCCGACATTTCCGGAAAAACCTATTCCAAATCTCCCCAGTTTGGTCCTTCCTTAATGTCTACTTTGAGCGGAACACTCAGCTCAAGTGCCGCCGGCATCAGATCCAATATCATCTTCTTAATAGCGTTGATTTCATCAGGCGGTGACTCGAATATGAGTTCGTCATGCACCTGGAGTAACATTCTAGTCTGTAATTCATCCATTCGCATCTGATCATAAATGCGAATCATCGCTATCTTTATGATGTCTGCAGCGGTACCTTGTATCGGCATATTTATCGCGACCCGTTCCGCCCCTTGTCTAACATGCACATTTGGGCTGTTTATTTCAGGCATGAATCGCTGCCGGCCGAGCAAGGTCTTTGTAAAGAGATCCTTCCTTGTCTGTTGCTTAACCTCCTCAACATAGAAGCGAATGCCGGGGTACTTCGCAAAATAGCTGTCAATAAACTTAGCACTCTCATAAATATTTAAATCCGTTTGCTGCGACATGCCATGCGCTGAAAGTCCGTAAATTATTCCGAAGTTCATAACCTTGGCCAATCGACGCATGTCTAGCGTGACCTCATCTATCGGAACATCATAAACTTCCGATGCCGTTGCAGCGTGAATGTCCTCGTCCCGATGAAAGGCCCCCATTAGTGCTTCGTCCTGGGAGTAGTGAGCCAATATACGAAGTTCGATCTGTGAATAGTCGGCTGCGACCAAACTCCAACCCGACTCAGCCTTAAAAGCCTTCCGAACCTGCCTGCCGAGTTCCGTTCTAACAGGTATGTTCTGTAGATTGGGATCGCTCGAAGAAAACCGTCCGGTAGACGAACCAACCTGGTTGTAATTTGTGTGAACTCTGCCCGTTTTAGGATTTACCAAAGTGGGAAGTGCATCGACATAAGTAGACTTTAGCTTACTGAGTTCCCTGTATCTGAGAACCTGTTCTACAAGTGGGCTGGCTCCCTTGAGTGTCTCCAAAGCTGAGGCATCCGTAGAGTAACCAGTCTTGGTCTTTTTCGCTGCAGGAAGACCAAGCTCACGCAATCTGGCTGGAGGAAGCAACTTTTCAAATAGGATAGTCCCCAGTTGCTGGGTAGACTTAATATTGAACTCCTGCCCCGCCTCCTTATATACCTCCTCCTCCACAGTGGTTAATTCCGCAGCGATATCCCCTGACATAGCATTTAATTCATTCGTATCTACAATAATTCCGTTACTTTGCATCTCTACGAGAACCGGTACGAGCGGCACCTCTATCTCCTTAAGAACCTTGTTCATGTCTGTGCCGCTTAATTTCAGCTCAAGGAGATCTCTCAGCCTGCCAGACATATCCGCATCCGCTGCAGCATAAGGAGTCGCTGCCTCTATAGATACATGGTCGAAGGTAATCTGCTTCTGTCCAGTCCCAATCAGATTCGTGATGGAGGTCATCTCTTCTTCGAGTAACTGGAATGCCAACTGCTTAAGGCCTATGGCGTTATATCCCAAAAGCTGCGCCCCTACCATCGAATCAAAACCCAAGCCCTTAACTTCAATGTCATAACTCTTAAGAACGGTCATATCGAAGCTTGCTTTGTGTGCAGTCTTAGATATAGACGGATCCTCGAAGATAGGCTTAACCATCTTCAGAGCTTCACTCAAAGGCACCTGCAACCCTTCAGTGTGACCTAGAGGAACATAAAAACCGTTTCCTGCTTTTGTGGAAAATGAGAGCCCTACGAGATCTGCTCTTGTCGGATCAAGCCCGGATGTCTCTGTGTCAAAAGCAAACCTTTTTGCCAGATAAAGCTCCTCTATTAACGCCGCCAGACCCTGAGCCGTATCTATGCACTGATACATAGTTTCTATCTTCTCTCTTGGCGTCTCTTCCTCTACCTCAGCTGTTACAGACATATCCATGAGCGTACCCTGAACAGGTTGGGCTGGTGGCGCGCTACTGCTGCCAGGAATTCGCCTGATCATGCTGACAAACTCCAGATCCCTAAGCGCGCCAGTAACCTTTTCTCTACTAAACGCTCCGAACCTGCCACCCTCAACATCAAATTTTATCGGCATGTTCCTTACAATTGTCGTGAGGTGCCTTCCCTCAAAAGCCGCTTCCTTATGATCTATTAAGAGCTGCCGTATTCGCGGAGATACCACCTCATCAATGCGTTCATAAATATTGTCCAGAGTTTCGAGCTGAGTAAGCAGCTTTATAGCCGTACCACGACCTATGCCAGGAATTCCCGGTATATTGTCTGAGGAGTCACCTTCAAGTCCCTTGATGTCAGGGATGTGTTCCGGGCCAAGCCCCTTATAACGCTCTCTCACGGCCTCCTCATCGAACACCTTCTGCTGCTGAGCACTGTAACTAAGCAGCACCCTTGTCTGAGGCGAAACCAATTGAAGAGTATCGGTGTCACCGGTCAAGATTATCGTGTCCAAACCGGACTGTTCTGCCTGGGCTGAAATGGTGCCTATCACATCGTCCGCTTCATAGCCCTTCATCTCATATATTGGAACTTCAAACGCCTCAAGGATCTGTTTAACGAACGGGAACTGCGCTTGTAGATCCGGGGGCGCGTGTGGGCGCTGCGCCTTGTATGCAGCGAACTCCTCATGGCGAAAGGTTGGGCCCTTCACATCAAACGCTATCGCACAGTGGCTGGGATTCCAGTCAGATATCGACTTGAGGAAAGTGTTTGTAAACCCATAAACGCCCTTAACCTCTTCGCCAGTACTCCGGAGGTTCATAGCATACTGGATGGCATAAAAGGCACGATACACCATGGCGTGGCCGTCCATAAGCATCAATAAAGGTCTCTGCCGTGCACCGCGTTCGAGTTCGTTTTGAACCATCATTCTCCTCTAAGTTGGAGATAGGACCATTATAACAACCATTCAAAAAATCCCACCCACTAACATATCTGAATAATTATTGTTTGACACCCTGATTTAGCCCAAGATAAGATTACTAGGTTGATGGAGAGGGCATGAGACGGCTGGTCACTCCTCTCTAGGGGGCAACGTAGCTCAGGGGCAGAGCGGGCGCTTCATAAGCGCTAGGTCGTTGGTTCGAAACCAACCGTTGCCACCATCAACTGTGCCATTAAATGGATTTCGCGGGCGGTTAGCTCAGCTGGTTAGAGCGTCGCGTTCACATCGCGAAGGTCGCTGGTTCGAGTCCAGCACCGCCCACCATTTTCTTTGGATCCTCTCTAAAATGCCGAAGTGGCGAAACGGTAGACGCGCTACGTTCAGGGCGTAGTGCCCGCAAGGGTGTGGGAGTTCGAATCTCCCCTTCGGCACCAACCTGCTACCTGCAGGAACTACCTAAAGGGACGTTAGCCATTCCATAAATCCGTAAATTCTGTTGCAACTATATCGTTGTAGCCCACTGGTCCACCCTCTAACAATCCTGCTCTTGTCGCAAACGAGACCAATCCATCAATAAATTCATTTTTCACATTAGCGTCATAGTATGGCAAGTCTCTTTCTATCAGCTTAGTAATTAATCCAGCTTCTTTTTCAGGAAAAAGTTTCTTTCCTACGACCTCAGCAAGATTTACATTCTCTATAAGGGCTTTTTGAGCCTTAACT
>Ga0114996_10001615_pt1 | contig 30284 bp, 28 predicted proteins | sample ArcticOcean_MG_C_4_FD_87039 | JGI IMG/M metagenome (GOLD analysis project Ga0114996, IMG submission 87039) | Marine microbial communities from western Arctic Ocean - ArcticOcean_MG_CB4_134 | ecosystem: Environmental > Aquatic > Marine > Oceanic | place: Arctic Ocean: Canada Basin | collected... | reverse complement strand
GAAACATCGCGGTTCGTACGGGCTACTATCCGTGAATCTACCTAAAGATCTACACGCAAACGGAGTCGGGTTGTGTACCTATCGGACAGTGGAGTTGCCTCTCACCCGCAGTTCAAATCACTCTCAAACGAAACCATGGAAAACAGGCGTAAATCGCCGCCGGTAGAAGAAATCGTCTGTTTTCAATATCGCCTAGACGGACTTAAGCAAAAAAGCCGTCTGAGTGATCACACTCAGATGGCCCTCAACTGCGAAAGCCAATATGCAACAGATGATCAACCAGCTATGCGTGGGCACATTCACCACACAGGCGTGTGATCATCCACACCCGAAAAGACCCCTGAAGCCTCTAAACGGATGCAGCGGCTGCAAATCCCCGCGCTATCTCATCATTCGATCGGCGAAGCACCGTGGTGTTTACGTGCAGAACCAGATACTCCCAGTCTGAACTCGCTGGCGGAATAACAATTCCTTCATTTCGTAGCTTTTCCACGAACTGGCTCAGGTCAATATTGGAACCGAGAACCAACTCGAAGATGTTCGAACCGTGCTCGAACTCACGAACCTCGATGGCCGAAATCTCGTTGAGCTGCTCGAAAAGCTCCTTGGCCTTGGCAAATGCCTTGCCATATCGCTCAACAAACCCCTCAAGCCCATCCAGCGTCAGCGCCGCTGCCATGTACCCAAAAGGTATTCCTCCGCCGAACATGCGGCGGTCGTGGTACAAACCCTCGATAAACTCGCTCGTACCCGCCAGTATCCCGCCAAACGGCGATCCAAAATACTTGTAGGAAGACACGTATACGCTATCGAAAAGCGACGAGTACTTCTTTACATCGATGCCCGTCGCAGCCGACATCATGTAGAGCCTTGCACCGTCCAGGTGAGTAGGAATTCCTTCCTCTCGGCACAAGTCTGTAATAGCAACCATCTCGTCCCATGGCACAATCTGCCCTGCCTGACGACGAACCGGACTCTCAATGCAAACCGAGCCAACGGGATTCAACACACGGCCACTTACCGCCTTTTTCAGCGCAACCCGCAGTTCATCGGCCGTGAAGTAAGGACGGTCATCCGCCAGTGGAATTGCGTTCAAGCTGCTCAATCGATCGAGCGCATCACCCTCGTCCTGGTAGATGTGACTCTGTTCCTGCAAGATAACCCGCGACTTCGTCCCACTCAGGCGACGCAGTGCCAGCTGGTTGGCAAGAGTTCCAGTAGGCAGCCAGATAGCAGCTTCTTTACCCAACTCCTCAGCCATACGAGTCTCAAGCTCCTCGACCGTGCCGCCAATCGAGTAGGCATCGGGCTTAAGCCGACCCTCGGCAAGTAATTTCCCAAGGCGCTCAACGAGTAACTCAGGGGTTTGCGGCTCGCCATCCCCACCGAACACAATCGTATCCGCTCTTCCTGACTGCCCAGTTTTTTGAACGGAAGCGTCGGATTTATTTGACTTGATGACCATCGGGTTTCACCTGTTATTTAGAACTGAATTGGATTGCAAGACGCTGAGTGTAGACGCTAAACGTTGATTACTGGGGATGGTTCTCCCAATGCTCGGGGATGATCAACTCAGCATCAGCCCCAATCAGGTTCGCAGTCAGCCACTTCTCACCGTTAAGTCCGTCTCTCGAACTGGACCTCTCGGACTCGTGGACAGTCACGTTCCCCGCAATACCGCTTTCAAGAACCTCGAGTACACCCGGGTTATAGATACCAGTCGCGTGGTCGGCCTTGATCAGCGTTTCGGCCTTGATCGACTCTGCATGCCATCTCAGGTTGTACATCTCGAGAGTGGCGACCACATCATCCTTGCGCTCCGGGTACAGCCTTAAGTAATCACTGAACTCAGCTAACGGATATGAAGATGTCTTAAGCGCGTGCTCAATAGTGTCCAGCAGGTACGCAGGAGTAGACACAACGTGTGTGATCGAGCTTCTTCGAGCCGCCACGAGCAACGCATTGTCATTGCCCCATGCAACTATCCGACTCAGATCCACTTCCGGACGGGTTACAAGGTAATCCAGTCCTCGCAAAGTATCGGCAACGATCCCTCGGTACACGTACGTGTCCAAACTCTCCAGACCGTCAGTCAACTGCCCCGGAAACATCGCAGCGTATGGCTTGTCGGAGTTACGCATCCCTCGTGCAGCGATAGAAAACGTGACGTAACGCTTACGCATCGCGGTCGCCGTGCCCTGAGGTATGACCTCGTGCACGCTCCCGTTCTTCGGTGTGTAGAAGATCGCTGGGAACTGACCTTCACCTTTCGGAATGCTCAGATACCCAAACAATCTATAAGGACCAACACTCGTTATACGCACGCCGTAAAGGTCGGCATTGGCGTTGCTGCGAATTGGGATCGGTTCTATCTCGGGTGCAAGCGGAATTCCAGACAGATCCTCATCAACATAGTTCCAGAAAGCGTCAAAATTCTCGGGCTTCTGTGCGGTCATATCGCTATTCTCCGCCCTTCAAATGAGTTTCGAAGAATTCATCGATAATGGCCCCGTGTATGTACTTGCCAGCCTCATGACCGTGGCCATCGTATTCGTAGAACATTTTGTCCTTGCTGCTCATCGCGTTGTACACGGCATAGCCCGTTTCGGGCGGCACAACGTTGTCCTGAAGCCCGATATTGACAATAACGGGGCACGTTACTTTGTCGGCAAATGAAATACCGTCGAAGTACGCCACAGTCTCTTCCACATCTTTGCGACGTTCCGGATAAGTTTCCAGGTAGTCGTTGATTTCATCGTATGGGTACGTGTGCGACAACTCGATGGCATCCATATGCCCACACAGGTATGGGGCGCTAATCGACACCGCACGGATCTCTTTTCGCATCGCTGCAGCAGTAATAGCGAGCCCACCACCCTGGCTACCACCAACCCCACCAATTCGGGAAGCATCGACTTCCGGACGCTCCAGCAAAAAGTCTACCGACCGCCACGCGTCAACATAAAAGCCGCGATACGAGTACGAGTTCTTGTCGACAATTCCGAACGTCAGTAAGCCCGGATATCCCGGATCGAACTGCGTGCGACTCCTGACCTTACCGCGCGGGTTAACCGAAAAACATGCATAGCCTTTAGCAGCCCACTCTCGCGGAATCATCGGATCGCTCAAATACCCGGGGAACTGGATCATCGCGGGCAGCTTGCCCGTAGCGCCTTTGGGAACCGCATACCACCCCGACACACGTAGATTATCGAGGCTGTCGTAGAAGACTTGGTATACATCGACCTCTTCGTTAGACCGAAGATCGTCTTTCTCAATAGTCGTGTTCATGGGAATAGCAGCAACGTCACTCATGACACCGCCCCAGAACTCATCGAAATCATCAGGTGTCCGAACCTTGCAACGATAATTTTTATCAATAGTCATCCCTGATCCTCAGCTTGGTCTGCTCACGCACTTATTTATTTTTCTAGATGCCCGGCATTGAGGGACCGAGGAATCGAACCCTCGTCCCTCAATGCGCATCATCACGGCGAATTTTGCAGGGATGGCCTACTGAAATGCTGCTCGGAGTGCTTCAGCTACAATCTCCGCCTCACCCGACTCGAGTGCCACCGGGCTGACGTAAAGTTCGTCGCCATAGCTGCCAACGCCCACCTGAATATTGAGATCGCCTGCTGCCAGCTTCTCCTGAATTTCCGTCGATGAAGGACCACTCCAGTCATCCTCAAAATAGAAAACCGCAGTTGGCCCCTGTCGATTTGGATCGCCGTCCTCGATCACCGGGCGCAAGCCTGTCACACCCTTGGCAGCCGCCGTAATCGTCTCCGACCAGCCTCGCCACGTGGCCCATTCAGCCTCATGATCCATCGATACGAACCGTTTCAAAGCCACGAGTACGGCAGCAATCTCTTCTTTCGCAACCTTGGATCCACGGCCAACAGAAGCGTGTGGCGACATGTTCAACCGCGCAGCCTCAACCAGGTCAGCTCTACCCGCCAGAATGCCTGTCGACTGCGGACCACGCAGCCCTTTACCACCAGAGAAAGTTACAAGGTCGGCACCCTCAGAAATGTACTTCGTCAGGTTTTCTGCTGGTGGCAACATCGCTGCGCCATCAACAATCACTGGCACATCTTTTGCATGGGCGATCTCTACAACCTCACGTAACGAAAGGTCACAATCCATCCACGGGCCAAACACATAAGAAACCGCAGCAGTCTTTTCATCAATGGCGGCCTCGAGTTGCTCAGCGAGGGTTCCTTCACCGAGTCCCCACTCCTTGAGAGTCGCTCCGGCAGTCCTGTAGCAAATCTCGAATCCAAAGCGATGATTCTCGAAAATCAGAATCTCGTCTTTCATCCCCTCGGTATCCGGCAACTGCAAAATCCGGTCGGGATCTGAACCCGCCATGCAGGCCGCTGCCTGAACAAGCAACCCGGCAGAAGCACCAGCCACAACGAGACCGGCTTCTGCACCGGTGTACTCGGCAACCACATCGCCAGCTCGTTTGTTCAACTCTTGAAAATCGATGAAAGTGTCAGCCGCATCGGTCAGCGCCTGCTGAACCTCTTTCGACATCCGGCTCCCACCAAGTATCGTCACCCAGCTTCTACCGTTGATAACTTTTTTCAGCCCGAGGCTGTCAAACTGCGCAGAACCGGTTGAGTTAGCCGTGGTCATTTGAGACTCCTTAATTAATATTTCTTCGTGCCTGGTATTTTGAAATTAGAACCCGGAGGTAGCTGCTAACTGAAGTAGTCCTCAGTCAACCGGTCTCCGCGGTCATGTAACGATCGTTGGACAGCCTGATTATTTGGTCAGCACCTCGACCAAACGTTTGGCAAGTGCCACTTCCTGGCCATCTTGAATGTTGGCCATATTTGCAGCTAACCCGCCCTGGTTGCGAGCGATATAAATACGTGGATTACCTTCATGCAAGGCTGTCCACACTCGATCCTCTTCCTCTTCGCCACCCTCGATAGCAATTACGCAGTTGGGGACGTGGAACTTCTTGTGATCCAGTTCTACCGAGGCGGTTATGCCATCGATATTCTGAATCTGTTCCACCACGTATTCGGCTTTCTTTCGCATCACAACCTGCCGACTCTCGTCGTCCGACTCCACGAACAACTGCAAAGCCGTTGCCATCCCGATCATGTCTTCTCTTCCGACCTTCTGCGGACGTCCAACCGACATGTGAGGACCACTATTCATAAGGGCAGCTTCCATCAGATCGGCTCGCCCGGCCAGTAGCCCAGTCGATTGAGGACCACCGATGTACTTACCACCCGAGTACGTCACCAGATCAGCGCCATCTTCGATGTACTTGGTCAAGTTGGTCTTCGGCGGCAACATCGCAGCGGCATCGACTATCACCGGAACATTCGCTTCTCGAGCGACTTCCACAATCTCGACCTGCGTCAGACCCCCAGGAGGGTCACCGTAAGCGAATGTGTGAAGAATTGCCGCGGTGCGCTCGTTGATCGCAGCTTTGAGCTCCTCTTTGGTAGCCCCACTGTCATCTCCGGCAAAAACGATTTTCGCTCCAGCATATTCATGAATCTTCATGTAGCCAGCAGGGTTGGTTCGCTGCGTAAGAATTTCGTTCTTCATCCCGGTTGTGTCAGGCAGCTGAGCGATTTTATCGCTGTCGGTACCAGTCATAACGGCAGCTGTTGCAAGCACCAACCCACCGGCCGCGCCAGAGCATATTAACCCGGCCTCGGCACCAGTTATTTCGGCGACAAATTTTCCGGTTGCACGTTTCAACTCAACAAGATCAATGAACGACTGTGAAGCGAGGGCCATCGCCTCACCCACCTCGGGTCGCATCATTGAACCCCCATGAGTCGTGTGCGTACCACCCGCATTTATCAGCGGCTTCACGCCAAATTGAGCGTACACAGGATTGTTCAGCGGATCGCTTGCCATCAATCATTCCTCTATCAACGCACCCTTGAGCGAGTGGCTGCGTTACTCGTCACTTCCATCGCCAGAAAATTCACCCGCTAAAACACCAGATAAAACAAACCTATCGGTAAAACTACCCGGCGATTTACGAATACAAATGTTGCACGGGAATGATGGCACACATTACCCGCCGTAGCACCCTCCCAACGATGAGATGGGCAGGATATCCGAACAATTCGCGGCTCTTTTTGGGAATCCGTCAGGACACTCCGGGAACACTATGGCAAGTTATTTCCAAAACATTCCAGCGCGCCTACTGCTGCTACCGGTGAAACCTACGGCAGATCCAGGTCGGTAGCTGGTGTCTCGGACCAGTCTTCCTTGGATATCCCGTCGTAGTCGAATTTCACCAACCCGTCTTTCAGAGTCAACTGGTTGATCAGTCTCCCCTTCGCCCTCATGATTCGGTAACCAGTCGGACCCGAATCCGAAAGACCGCTCGGTAGTTCCTGGAACTTCAGGACTGCAACATCAGCCGGAGCTCCGGGCGTCAGTGTTCCCAGTTCAGTGTGGTTAATCGACTTTGCCGGCTCCCAGGTGGAACGTGCAACAACCTCAGCTATTGGCATACCTATAGCGAGGAACTTGCTCATGACTTCAGTCATTTCAGCCCGAGATGTACGGTGGCTCAATCGGTGCATATCCGTCGAAATAGTGTCCGGCGGGAATCCCTGCTCAAGCGCCGGAACCGCCATCGAAAACGAAAAGCTGTTGTTGCCATGTCCTACATCAAACTTCACGCCACGCTTGCGCGCCTCGATGTAATGCGGCTTCACCTTGCCATCGTTACCAATCATCGGCTTCCCGTAACCGAAACAATGCGTAACCCCATCACCGGGGCCTAGTCGCTTTAGCAACTCATCGAAAGGGCGGGTGTGTTTTGAATTTTGATCGACCAGGCAGAAAGTGCCCGAAAGACGAGCCGCCTCTACACCTCGATCAATCGACTCCCAACCGCGACCCTGATAGTGCGCTACTTTCACACCTACAATCACATCAGATCGCTGGCGTATCTTCGCCGCCGTCAATTCCGCGTCCATATCTTCGGTATTTTGCTCGACGTCGCCTTCCATACCCTGCCCAACAATATTCAGCAGAGCGAACACCCGAACTTCAGATTTTCGCACCACTCTTTTGTTAAACTCGTCGAACGTTCGCCAACCCGATCCCCCACAATCAACCATCGTCGTCACACCATAAGGGAAGCACATCTCTTCGGGGAACATCGACCCGGTATAACCCGTGGCGTGAGCATGCATGTCAACAAGTCCCGGTGTCACATACGTTCCGGTTGCGTCGATCACACGACGCCCCTGCGACTCAGGAATGTTCGGCTCTACAGCCGCAATTGAACGCCCCGCAACACCAACATCCATCAAGCCATCCACACCATTGGCGGCGTCGATTACATGACCACCTTTAATAAGCAGATCATAGGTCGGCATTTAGTACATTCCTTAGAAAAATGAGATTTGTATCCGATATCGACCCAAGCAGATCGGGTCGACCCCAAAAATAGGCGCGCATCTTACACGATCAATACGCACCAACAACTCTCATCGGCAATTCGCACCGGCAACTCCCAAACGACTCGCAGATAACCGGGCGCCGAAGTTACCTTATCGACATCGCCGGCTTATCAATACTCAGTGCGAGGATGGAGGCTTCACGGCGATTTCGAACTCCAAGTTTTATGTAATATGTAGACGTGGCTAGGGTGATGAACGCATCAAACGTTCGAATTATCCTGCACCACCTCTTACCGAACGTTATGCACGTGTAATCGTCATAACCACTCTGCGTACAGGGTTTTTGATCATCGTAGAAGCCGGTTTGAGCTTCCTGGGTGTTAGAGTTCCGGCGTCGGTATCAATATGGGGATTGATAATTGCTCAGGGACAAAAGTTCCTGAAAACAACTTGGTGGATGTCAAACATGCCCGGTGTGGCGATTTTATTGATCGCCATGGCCTTCAACTTCCTCGGAGACTGGCTCCGCGACCGGTTCGACCCTTGCCTGAACCAGTTGGACTAATTCGAACTACATAAAAGCAAACTGAAAAGCGAGCAAACGGAAATGACCTTCGACCTGATAATTGAAAACGGGTTGGTTGTTGATGGGTCGGGTGAACCGGGCGTACACACGTCGGTAGGTATAAATGGCACTAAGATCACCGCTATAGGTGATCTTAGTGCTGCCGAAGCGGCAAAAAGAATCGACGCGTCAGGCCACGTGGTCTCACCAGGATTCATCGATACGCATGCCCATGCAGATGGAGCCCTGCTGATCGATGGTCAGCACGCCGAAGGAATTCGTCAGGGAATAACTACCGAAATCATCGGACCCGACGGGCTCACCTACGCCCCGCTTCCACGCGAAAAATACCTCATGTACCGGCAGTACCTGTCCGGCCTTCTGGGACTTCCACCAGAAGATCTCGACATGTCGTCCATTAGCTCGGCTCTCGGAAACTACCACAACAAAACAGCACCAAACGTGGCAATGTTTTTGGGCCACGGCCCGATACGCCTTGGCGCCGTTGGCATGGAAGACGTTCCTCTACGAGGCGACGTTCTCAAACAGGCAATCCAGACAATGGAAGAGTCGTTTGAACAGGGAGCCTGCGGATTCGCCACCGGGCTGTCCTACTACCCCAACTCCTTCTCCGACTCCGAGGAGTTGGTTGAACTATGTAAAATCGCCGCCAAGCACAACAAGGCGTTCTCCATCCACACCCGCAATCACAACGTCGACCGCGCATACCATGGTGGTGGTGTGGAAGAAGCATTGGAAATCGGCCGACGCTCCGGGGTCAGAGTCCACCTTGAGCACTACCGAACCAGCGCCGATAACGCTGGCCACATCGACGACATCATGGAACCCATTGAACGGGCCAAAGCCGACGGCGTCGAAGTAACACTCGAGCTCTACCCCTACCCGGTTGGCTCAGGCCACCCGCTAGCTCACTTTCCAAGCTGGTTCCACGAAGGCGGCACCGAAGCCGCACTGCGCAGGCTTGAAGACCCCGAAACCAAATCGATGCTCATACGCGAGCTCGAACTCCGAGACTCGGAGATACTGCACAACTACAGCTGGACCTGGATTGCATCAGAGAAAAACCGCCACTACGAAGGCATGAGCTTCGGCGATGTTGCGACCGAGCGAGGTATCTCAATCGAGCAGATGATCTGCGAAGTCATGCTCGAAGAAAGATTCTCATGTGGCCTTCGAGGTGTTCCGCCCCAAAGCGCACGGCTGTGGCGAGCTGTCGAAGAAGACGTAATGAGCCTCCTCGATCGCCCCGACTACATGGTAGGTTCCGATGCAATCCCAGTAGGAGGCTTGCAACACCCTCGAGGTTGGGGCAGCTTCCCACGAATTATGGGCAGGCTCCGCCGAAGGTACGGCTACCCAGTCGAACAGCTGGTACAGCGATTAGCCGCAAATCCCGCACGCACATTCGGCCTTACCGAACGCGGTGAAATCAAAGAAGGCTACAAAGCTGATATCTGCATATTCGACCCCGATATGATCAACGACCTCTCCTCATTTGAAGACCCCATGATGCACCCGATCGGTATCCCTCACGTGATCGTGAACGGACAACTTGTCGTTGAAGATTCAGAGTGCACCGGAGTCATGTCTGGCGAAGGTATCAAGGCTGTTTAGCAAGCACTGAAAGAGTTTTAATTTGACTACTAGTAATCGCGTTTACGACGAACTCGGAATCAAACCCGTAATCCACGCCGGAGGAAACATCACCTCGTTCGGCGGATCCATGCCCCGCCCAGAAGTAATCGAAGCCATGGCAATGGCATCGACTTCGTTTGTTGGGCTCATTGAGCTAAACGAAAAGGTCGGCGAATACATCGCTCAAATAACAGGTTCAGAGGCTGGCATGGTTAGCAGCGGCGCGGCCGGGGGTGTAGTCCTTTCGATGGCAGCCTGCATGACCGGCAAAAACGTCGGATTCGTGCGCCAGCTACCCGACACTACCGGCATGAAAAACGAACTGGCCATTCAGAAAATCCATCGCGGTGGCTATAGCGACATGTACACATTCGCCGGTGCGAAGTTCAACGAGGCTGGCTCCGTAAATGGCTGCCTCCCCGAAGAACTTGATCTCTCAATCAACGACAACACGGCCGCCGTCGCGTACTTATTCGGTCCCGGCGTTTTGACGAACGGCCTGACACTGCGGGAGGTCGCCGAGATCGCCCACGCACGCGGAGTGCCCGTCATCGTTGATGCCGCTGCCATGCTGCCGCCAAAGTCGAACCTGAGGACATACATCGAAGATGGAGCCGATCTGGTCACGATGTCCGGCGGTAAGTACATTCGAGGACCCCAGGGCGCAGGATTGCTATTCGGCAGGAAAGATTTGATTGAAGCGGCAACGCTCAACACAGCTCCCAATCACTCGATCGGACGACCCCAGAAAGTCACCAAAGACGAAATGGTCGGCCTCCACACAGCACTGAAGCTGTTCATGGAATCCGACGATGAAGCACAGTTCGTCGAGTACCGAGAAATGCTAGGGCCAATCCAGAACAAGCTCGAATCGATTCCCGGAATAGACCTGGCCATAAAGCACACAGAGAATCGGTACCACGTGCCAACTCTCGTTATCGGCCTGAGGACCAGCGAGTCGGGACGAGACCCGAACAAGATACTTCAGCAACTCATCGACGGTGAACCCAGAGTATTCATGACGTACGATGCCAACGAAGACGCCATATCGGTAAACCCGATCAACGTCCAACCCGGCGAAGGCCCACTGATCGCCAGCAGGCTTCTTGAAGTTCTCTCGTAGCCCACATACTCAGCACTAACAAAAAGGGCCGCAGATCGTAATTGGATCTGCGGCCCTTTTTTCATTCGTTTGTTTACGATCTATCAGCTTCCCGAGACTACGGAAAACTCACTCGGCGAGCACTGCTCATGCAAGAGCAGGGTTCGTCGGGGGTGCGACCGACCAATCGTCTCTCGAGCGTGCATTCTTATCCCAAACAACAACACCGTCCTTGATCGTCATCTCAACAACAATGCGCTTGTCGACGCTCATCCGACGGTTCCCTGTCCCGTTGTCGGTCAGGCCAAAATCACCCTCGGCAATATCCAGTACTGCTATATCAGCGAGTGCCGTCTGCCCAAGGTTACCCAGTTCAGGATGCCCGATAGCAACCGCCGGGGCCCACGTCGATCGCTCCACAATATCTGGAAGCTCCATACCAAGCGCCAGCAGCTTCGTCATCGTCTCCGGCATCGTCCCCTGGTTAACCATGATGCTCGGCTCATGCATGTCAGTCGAAACCGTATCTGGAAGCAAACCCTGTTCGATCGCGGCCTTTGCAATCCGGAACGAGAAACTCCCTGAACCGTGACCGACATCGAACTTAATCCCACGCTTCTGCGCATCGAAAAAGTAAGGCTTAACCTTGTCGTTGACGTCAGTCATCGGCTTGCTCACGGCATAACAGTGAGTCACCATATCGCCCGGTCGCAAGTGCTCCATCATCATCTCTTCCATAGGACGCGCATGGGTGGGCGACTGGTCGACCATCACGAACACGCCCCCCTCCTCGGCAGCCTCGACACCACGATCCAGCGGTTCCCAGCCCGGCCCCATGTAGTGAGCAACCTTCACCCCGACGATGACATCCGGGCGCTGCTTGATTTTATCGGCGGTAAGTTCCGCACTCATGCTCTCGAGATCCTGCTCGATGTCACCAACCATGCCCTCGCCAACAATGTTGATTAAAGCGAAGATGTTCATCTTCGATTTGGTGATGACTGTCTCATTGAAGTGATCGAATGTGAGATGCCCCGACCCACCACAATCAACCGCAGTCGTAGTGCCTTGAGGGATGCAGTGTGCATCCGGAAACACCGCGCCCCATATGCCGTAGAAATGCGCATGAAGATCGATCAACCCCGGCGTAACGACAAGTCCCGAAACGTCGGTAACCCTTCTTGCCAGAGCAGGTGAAATATCCTTTTCGACAAGCGCGATGACCCGCCCAACAATCGCGACGTCAAACTCGCCATCTACATCGTTGGCAGGGTCGATAACCCGCCCACCTTTGAGCAGCAAGTCGTATATCTGCCCAGATGAATCTTCAGCAGCCATGTATACCTCCAAAAGTGGCGTCTGCTCGATAAATCGAATCGACGCCACCCAAATATTTCGAATCAGAACTCGATCGTACTAAACCGTCAGCGGGTTAGTCGGCGGGGTGTTGCTCCAGCTATCTCGTGATAGACCGTTCCTATCCCAGACAACTTCACCGTCTCGAATGGTCATCTCGCAATTGATCCGCTTGTTAGACGGGTAAACGCGGTTGCCAGATCCGTTATCGGTAAGACCGAAGCTACCCTCGGCTATTTCCAACACTGCGATATCAGCAAACGCTGTCTGACCGATGTTTCCAAGCTCCGGGTGACCAATGGTCAGCGCCGGTGCCCACGTCGAGCGCTCAATAACGTCCGGCAGCTCCATACCCAGCACCAGCATCTTCGTCATAGTCTCAGTCATAGTTCCCTGGTTGAACATGATGCTTGCGCTATGCATATCGGTCGAAATCGTGTCCGGTGGGAATCCTTGCTCGATCGCATTCTTCGCAATACGGAACGAGAAACTACCAGCGCCGTGACCAACATCGAACTTCACTCCACGCTCGCGAGCCTCGAAGAAATACGGCTTGACCTTGTCGTTCGAATCGATCATCGGCTTGTCGAAGCCGTAGCAGTGAGTCGTAATGTCGCCAGGTCGAAGGTGCTCCAGCAACATCTCGTTGTTCGGGCGAGACTTGATCGGCGCCTGGTCAACCATCACATAAGTTCCGGTGTTCTCTGCCGCCTGTACACCACGGTCAAGCGGCTGCCAGCCCGGACCACGATAGTGAGCAACTTTCACACCCACAATCCTGTCGGGACGCTGAGCGATCTTAGCCGTAGTTAGATCGACATCCATCCCATCCAGATCCTGCTCTGGCAATCCAACCATGCCCTCACCGGCAATGTTGATCAGTGCGAACACATTCGTCTTCGCAGTGGAAATAATCGTCCGGTCGAAATCGTCGAACGTAAGGTGACCCGCACCTCCGACGTCAACTGCGGTCGTTGTGCCATTAGGCAGGCAATGCGCGTCGGGAAGAACAGCCGAGGCGTAGCCATAGAAATGGGCGTGCAAGTCGATCAGTCCGGGTGTTACGACGAGACCCGAAACGTCAGCAACCTTGCGTGCAAGTCCTGGCGAAATATCCTTTTCGACAGCCGAAACGTAGCGACCCGCAATCGCCACGTCGAATACTCCATCAACGTTGTTGGCAGGGTCGATTACTCGCCCACCCTTGAGAAGTAGATCGTACTTAATAGCCGTTGTCACCGAAACCTCCGAATGCGCATGCCTGTGCCAATGCAAATTGATTCGACCATAACTTTGCTGGTCGGCGCCATCTTAGCCGTGAGTTGAGGCCAAAGGGGTGATTACGACAGGCATATCGAGCACTATTTCATTACGTTCACACAGGACTCGCAGATACAAACCCGGTGCACGCGCCTGAGATAGAAGAGAACAAACGGCACCGGCCAGCCCATCGCATCGGCACCGTGCTACGCTTTGCCCGCAAAGATTGTGATGACGAACTAAAGAGTCTAAGAAAAAGCACAATCGCAGTTGAACGATCACGCATATCGACCCACCTGCCAACCCGTCAACTTGCCAAACAGAACGAATTTGAACGGAGCCCTTTTCGATGAGCGAAATCCAAGAAGCTATCGCCACCAGCTATCACCGCACGTTCTCCAAGTCGCATCCCATTCTGGCGAGGGTCAAACCCGGAACAACCGTAGTCACCAAAACCCTCGACTCTGGCGGGCAGGACCTCAACGGCGATCATCTCTCCGAGCCCGGTAACCCATTAACCGGCCCCTTCTACATCGAAGGCGCAGAACCCAGGGACTCCATCTCCGTTCACCTGACAAAGGTCAGACTCAACCGAACCTGGGGCTACACCTCCTACCGACTCGGCCTCGTCGCTCTAACCCCTGAATCTATCGAAACCGTCTACTCCAGCAGCTACAAGCAAGACCTCGTGCGAAAAGGCCGTGACAACATGCTGCCGTGGGACATAGATCTGGAGAAAAACACGGTCCGTGCACGCAATCCCGAAAGCGACACAAGCGCTCTTGAGTTCTCTGCCGACCCAATGCTCGGTTGCATCGGTGTAGCACCTGAAGGCGACTTCACTCCTACGTCAGGTCCGTCTGCCGCCTACGGAGGTAACATCGACTACAACCAGATCAAAGAAGGCTCAGTCGTCCACATTCCGGTCTACCACGAAGGCGCATACCTATACGTCGGAGACGGTCATGCACTGCAGGGCGATGGCGAACCACTTGGCAGCGGCATCGAGACCTCGATGGACGTCGAGTTCACTGTGACTCTCAACAAGGGCGCACAACTCGCAGCGTTCCGGGTGGAAACAGACACCGACATCATCAGCGTAGGTAGCCAGGCCGAGTTCTCAAGCTCACTGAACCGCGGCCTCCAGATGGCGACCAGCGATATGGTCGACTGGCTTGCGACTGACTACGGATGGGAACCCTGGGCAGCACACCAGTTGGTCGGAATGATCGGCGTCTATGACGTAGTAACCGTCGCGGGGTCGCTGGCTCTGCGAATCCCTAAAAGTAAGCTGAAAGCACCCGGAAAATAATTCTGGCTGCACTTGAGCGCACTCAGGTAATTTTCAGAATTAGGCCAAAACTACGCCAGAACTACTAACGCAGAGCGTTCTTAACCGACTCCAGCGTCGACTCTATGTCGGCGTCCGTGTGGGCTGTCGAAACGAACCACGCCTCGAACTGCGACGGCGGCAAATACACGCCGTTGTCGACCATTCCGTGGAAGAACGCCCCGAAAGCTTCCCTGTCAGTCGCCGACGCACTGTCCATGTCGGTCACCTGATTGCTCGTAAAGAACACAGTCATGAGCCCACACGCGCGGTTTATTACCGCGGGAACACCGGCTTTGCTAAACACATCGAGAACGCCGTCGGCAAGCATATCGGTCTTGGCCTGAAGACCCTCGTAAACGCCCGGCTTCGACAACTCGTCGATTGTTGCGATACCGGCAGCCATGGCAACAGGGTTTCCTGAGAGCGTACCTGCCTGGTACATGGGCCCAAGCGGAGCCACTTCCGACATGATCTCCGCACTGGCGCCGTAAGCACCAACCGGGAAGCCACCACCAACAATCTTGCCAAGGCACGTGATGTCTGGCGTAACACCGTACACCGACTGCGCACCGCCAAGTGCGACACGGAACCCAGATATAACCTCATCGAAGATCAGCAACGCACCGTGCTCAGTCGTAAGATCTCGCAGGCCCTCAAGGAACCCGGGAGCGGGAGTTACTACACCCATGTTTCCGGCGATCGGCTCAACAATCACAGTAGCGACTTCACCGGAATTCGCTTCCAGCAACTCTCGAACCGAATCGAGGTCGTTGTAGTTAGCAACAAGCGTGCTCGCGGCGTATCCGGCGTGGACACCAGCTGACGACGCAATACCCTGGTTCGCCAGTCCCGAGCCGGCTTCGACCAACAATGCATCTTCGTGCCCGTGGTACCCGCCGTTGAATTTCAAAATTTTGTCGCGACCAGTCTTCGCACGAGCCAGTCGAAGCGCCGACATCGTTGCTTCTGTACCAGAGCTAACGAATCGCACAACCTCAATCGAAGGAACCGCGGCAACAACACGTCTCGCCATCTCGACTTCGAGCTCAGTTGGCGCGCCAAACGATGTGCCAGAACGAGCGGCATCAATCGCAGCATCTATTACCGCCGGATGAGCGTGCCCGAGAATCATTGGACCCCACGAACACACATAGTCGATCAACTCGTTATCGTCGACATCCCAGATACGCGAACCCGAAGCCTTCTTGAAGAAAAGCGGATCGCCACCTACTGATCCCCATGCGCGAGCGGGACTGTTGACCCCACCGGGAATCAGGGTCTTCGCATCTGAAAATAACTGAACCGACTTTGCACGAGACAATTAGGGCCTCCGAATAACAACCCGTGTGTTCAAAAAAAATTACTCACGTATTTTGGCGAGAAAAAGGGCACTGTGACAGTGCCCTTTCGCCATATTTAGCTCAATCTGCGTACTAGCTCGAAATTACTTGAGCTCTTCTTCATCTTCATCATCAACGAGTGCGAACACCTTTTGCACGGCCTCAGCCGCACTGTCTTCTTCACTCCGCAGGAAGCTGATCGGGTCAGCAAGAATTCTGCGAACCAGTGAACGAGTCATCTTCTCTACCGACGTCGCCTGCTTCTCAGTCAAACCATCGAGCCGACCAAGAGTCTGCTCAACCTCTTCACGTCTCATCTGCTCCATGCGAGCACCGAGCGTGCGAATCACCGGTTCATGGTCTATACCGGTCAAGCGTTCCTTGAAACGTCGTACACCGTCATCGATAAGCCCCTGTGCGTCAGCTGCTGCTTCTGCTCGAAGCTCCCAGCTCTCAGCCGATCTCGCATGAAGCTCAGTCAAGCTAATCAGGTTCACACCATCGATATCGGCAGAAGCCGGATCGACATCACGTGGCATTCCCAGGTCGAGAACACTCAGGAGTCGAGCCGGGCGTTTGTCCATGACGGCGTTAAGTGTGTCAGCAGTGATAACCGAATCGGTTGCCGCTGTGCACGTAATCAAAACATCTGTCTCAACAAGGGCCTCAGACATATCCTCGAAAGGAACCTGCGGTGAACCAAGCTCATCGGCAAGTATCCGACCACGGCTCATTGATCGGCTCGAAACAACAATGTCGTCAGCCCCGTAGCGTCGAAGCGCACGAGCTGTCAGCTTTCCCATCTCACCAGCACCAATCAGAAGCACACGAAGGCCCTTCAAATCACCAAGCGTGTTCTGAAGTTCCTGTACTCCCAGTGAAGAAACCGAAACGCGGTTACGACCTAGATCCGTCTCTTTACGAATACGCCGGCTCGTTCGCAGCGCTGCGTGGAACAGGCGTGAAAGCGTAGGATCAACAGTTCCCGCCTCACCGGCCGCCTGCATTGCCCTGGTCACCTGGCCAAGAATTTGAGATTCGCCAAGCGCTACTGATTGAAGCCCGGCTGCCACACCAAACAGGTGCTCCGCAACGGCTTCTCCGGTCATCGTGTAGACGTACTCGCCAATTCCTTCGACACCCGCGTGCTCCGGAACAGCGTCGATATATTCCTTGAGTTGACGAACTCCAACTTCAACATCATCGGCAACCGAATAAATCTCGGTGCGATTGCAAGTTGAGAGTATGACTCCGCCACCGGCGTGAGTTGCTAGGCGGTCAAGATGACTCTTGAGTTCGTGAGTCGGCACCGCTACACACTCCAGTACTTCAACTGGAGCACGGTCTATGTTTATGCCTGCGAGTATGAAATTCAATTTATTCGGACCTACCCGTTGTAATGTTCGGTTTGGCAGATTCCCAATAATGAATCTCAGCCCTTATCCGACGGTAGGTCAGTTGCGATCAACGAACAACTATAAAAGTTATCACGCTTATTCGCGTCTTTTGCCTAGTTATATGAAGAGTCCGTGAGGCTTGGTGATAGCATTCACGAATTCCTTTTTAAAGGTATCAATCAATCGGAAGATTTCTAGCCTTACACATGAGCAATAACTCCATTATCCCACCAGACCAGCGCGGATACACAATGCCAGAAGTGTTTGTGACTACTGAATGGCTTTCTGAAAACATCTCAGACCCTAATATCAGGATCGTTGATACCGATGTACCCGAGCTATATGAGACTGGCCACATTCCCGGAGCCGTAAACCCGCTCGATCACTACTACAAAACCTCACTCGAAGACCGCACGCATGTTCAAGGCGCAGAGCAGTTCGCCAAAACCATGTCAGATTTGGGAATCGGCGACGACACGACAGTTATTGGCTACGACAGGTCGGGTGGAGTCTACTCGTTTCGACTCATGTGGGCACTCCACTACTACGGTCACACCAACGTGAAATTCCTCGACGGCGGACTCCCCAAATGGGAAGCAGAAGGCAGGGCCACAACCAAAGACAACATCTCGTTTTCGGGTACAGCAGGTTCGTTCACACCAACTGCCAATTCCGAAGTCTTTGCTTCGCGTGACCGTGTGCTAACCGCAATTGACGACGATTCAACTGTATTGCTGGATGTCCGTGCCGACGATGAGTGGTCCGGTGAAAACAAACGCGGCGGTCCGCGTGGCGGGCATATACCGGGTGCAGTTCACTTTGAATGGATCAATTTCCACACGGGCGGAGACATCCCAGTATTGAGATCGGCAGATGAAATCCGTAAATTGCTTGCTAAAGTGGGGATCACACCAGATAAAAATGTCATCACCTACTGACAGGGTGGCATCCGTGCGGCGCACGGATTCTGGACCCTAAAGCTCGCTGGATTTGACAATGTAAGAGACTATGACGGTTCCTGGAGAGAATGGGCTGCAGTACCGTCATGCCCGATAGACGGTCTTACATAAAACCGGGTACGGGCCGTCCTGCACCGCTCTCATCTCATGGATAAGAGATGGCAGGTACCACTAAATCCGTTTGCCATTCATTAGCCGTACACCTTCATGACGGCTCGACAAACAACGCATAGTGTTTGCTTAATTTTCCACTATTGCGTTTACTCCCCCAAAAAATACTTCGAATGAATCTACAAAAATACTCAATTGCTTTTTTCGCGCTTGCTGGATTTGTTGCACTGGCCACAATCGCATGCGGTGGCGAAACCAGCCCAACCTCTACTCCAACACAGATTTCAGTAGAGGCGCGACAAACACAAATAGCCAGCACTCCACAGCCAACGAACACTCCAGCAGTGGTCATCGTCACGCCCACCCCTATCCCTCTCCCGATCTACGGTGATGGCATTCTCGAAGTGCATGACGTCTCTGGGTGGCTGAATTCAGATGAATTTAAAATCACTGAAAAAACGGCCGAGAACCAGGTAGTTCTCGTCGATTTCTGGACCTACACCTGCGTCAACTGTCTTCGCACCCTCCCTTTCTTGAAAGAGTGGCAGGCGAAGTACTCTGACAGGGGGCTGGTCATTCTCGGCGTTCATACACCCGAGTTCGAATTCGAAAAGGAAATCGAAAACGTCAGAGAAGCCATCCAACGCGAAGGCATCGAATGGCCTGTAGTACTCGATAACGACTTTGGCACATGGAACTCGTTCAGCAATCGATTCTGGCCTGCCAAGTACCTGATCGGAGTCGACGGGCAACTGCGCTACCAGCACTTCGGTGAAGGCGCGTATGTCGAGGTTGAACAGGAAATACGAGATGCCCTGACCGAAGCAGGCCACGACATTTCAGATATACCGATCGGGACCATAAACGACGCCGACCGCGACCCCGTTGCCAACAGCGTTACCCGTGAGCTGTACGGCGGCTACGAACGCAACTACAACCAGAACGGAATCTACGCGGGACAAGAGGACTACTACATAGAGCCCGACGCAACCCGCTTATACACAGACATTGCCACCTACACTCCTCAGCAGTGGTTTATTCAGGGACTCTGGACGAATGGGCCAGAGTCGATCATCCACGCCCGTGAAACCGCAAACCTCGAAGATCACATCGCGTTCTATTTCGCCGGCCGCAGTGCCAACGTTGTTTTAAGCCCCAGCAAAACAGAGTCCTTCAACGTGTACATCGAACTCGATGATCGCCCGTTAACTTCAGATGAGGCCGGACTGGACATCGAATTCGACGATGAAGGCAGGTCGTACATCAAGGTCGATGAACCACGACTCTACGCAATCATCGAAACTCCAGAATTCGGTGAACACATCGTCAAGCTGTCATCCAACTCGGACGACTTCGCCATCTTCGCTTTCACATTCGGCATTAACGAAAGCGGCATCTAGTGCCGTCGATTTCGATTAATTCCCTGAAGACCAGGTTCACTTTGCTTCCGTTGGTTTTCGCCAGCATCGCACTGGTAGCGTGTGCGTCTGACGAGCTAACAGAAGCAGTGTCATCCGATTCGGCACAATCCTCAGTGCAGGAATCTGGCCTGCCTGCAGCCCTTTCGTCATTTGCCTCGCTCGAACCAAACTGGACAGTTATTTCCGAAGATCTCTATCTCGAACTGGCAACCCCCGATCTCGGAGTCGGCACACAGCGATTCGGGATCGTACTCAGCGATGACAAGGGAATCATCAAATTCCCAATAGTCTCCATGACAGTTAACTACTACCTGGACGGATACGATTCCGAGCCCGACGCCGAGCTGTCCAGTTCAGCGACTGCGAGGTTCTATGAGTTCCCGTTTGGAACCCGTGGACTCCATTCAACCGATCTGATCTTCGACCGCGCGGGCCTATGGTCGGTTTCCACATCAATACCACGACCCTACGGTTCAAGTTCAACCGTTGAAGTTCGATTCTCCGTAGCTGAAATGGCAATTTCAGTAACTGTCGGCCAAAAAGCACCAACAAGTGCGAGCCGCACTCTGGCGAGTGAAGGCAATATCGTAAAACTTACGACGGGTAGCCATCGCGATCCTGGGCTTTATCAATACTCGATAGCCGAGGCAATAGATCGCGACCGACCGCTTCTCATCGTGTTTGCCAGCCCGGCTTTCTGCACAAACGCCGTTTGCGGTCCCCAGGTCGAAATCGCCAGCGAACTACGCGAGATCTACGGAAACGAAGTCGACTTTGTGCACATCGATCTCTACTCGAACCCGCACGAAATCCAGGGCGACCTCAGCGTAGCCAAAATCACTCCTCTACTCGCTGAGTGGGGCCTGTCGTCGCAGGAGTGGACATTCATCGTGGGCTCCGACGGAATCGTGACCCACCGGTTTGAAAACTTTGCTCCAAAGCCAGAACTAATCGAAGCCCTCGACCAGATCATCGCAATGGGCTGATTAGGCTAAGCCAGTCAGTACATACCTCTCTCCCTACCCCTACAATCCTGAAATACAAATTCACGGATTAATTGGAATAAGCATTGACCGACTGGCTATCGCTCGCCAAAACACAAGAATCTGACCTGTTCGATCTCATCAAAAATCTGGTGATGATCGAAACGCCTACGAGTGACAAACCCGCAAACGATTACATCTCGTCGATCGCAGCACAGCTATTACGAGATCTGGGTGGCAAGGTCGTTGTCCATCCCCAAGAGATTTTTGGTGACCACATCACAGCCGACTGGCCCACAAACAACCGGGGCGACGAGAACTACACCAAGAAGCACGTCCTGATAGTTGGGCACCTCGACACTGTCTGGCCGTTCGGCACGCTCGAACGAATGGGTTACGAAGAACGAGACGGACGGCTTTATGCCCCCGGCGTGCTCGATATGAAAGCCGGAATCGCAACAACTATCATCGGTCTACGCACCCTTCGAGAGAACGGACTCTGGCCGAATCGACCCGTCAAGGTGCTGTTCAACACCGACGAAGAGGTCGGCAGTCCATCATCAAGGCCACTGGTCCAACAGTCCGCACAAGATGCAGAGTACGCACTCGTCATGGAGCCCGGCCAAGGTGAATCTGGAGCGCTAAAAACAGAACGAAAAGGCCTAGGCGAGTTTCGGATACTGGTGAAAGGCAAAGCCAGCCACGCAGGAGCATTTCCCAAACAGGGTGCCTCAGCCATTCACGAGTTGTCAAAAAAAGTAATCGAACTACAGGCGATGAACGACTGGTCAAACGGAATCACAGTAAACACGGGTCTAATTTCCGGTGGATCGGCCCGAAACACCATCCCCGCATACGCCGAAGCAACGATAGACACACGTGTGAAAACGCTGGAACAGGCTGAAATACTCGAAGCGAAAATTCGTGCACTCCAACCGAGCGTTGAAGGAACGTCTATCACTATCGAGGGTTCGTTCCACCGCCCTCCGATGGAACGAACCCCAGAACTCTCAGTGCTTGCCGGCAAGCTAATCGAATGGTCGCAAGAGTTCGGTTTCGTACTCACCGAAGAATCTACCGGTGGAGGAAGCGACGCCAATCTCACAGCAGCAATGGGCGTTCCCTCAGCAGACGGCCTCGGCGCAAAGGGTCAAAATCCGCACGCCGAGGGTGAAAACATCGAAATCGGTGAACAAGTCAATCGGCTCGCGCTCTTCATGAAAGCGATAAACTCGCTCTAGTAGTGCTCAGATGACCCAACAGATTGAATCACCCTCACAGACCACTGACGATATCCGACGCTTGGCCGTTGGTCGCGGTGACGTGCTGAATTTAAATCGAATTCTGGTACCGCTCAACGGCTTCCGCAGATCCGAGCAAATCCTGCCGTTCGCATCGATGCTAGCCGACTGGTTCTCCGGAGAAATAACTCTTTTCCACAGCCTGCCGTCCACTCACCCCGCTCGAGGTGCTCGGCCCGGCCAGGTCCAATACCCCGACGCGCCGCACGATCGAGGAACCTCACTCGCAGTCGCCTACCTCGAAGAGGTCGTCAGCAGACTCGGCCCACATGGCGTGAAATCTCGATGGGGTGTAGCAACAGGCGATGCCCCCTCGATGATCGCCTCGCGTTCAGCAACCAGCTCCTTCGGGATCGTAGCGGTCGCCACAACTGCCCGCTCACGCCCCCACCGATTTATATCTCGAGGACTGCTTGAAGGACTCTGGCGAACCACCGCCGTCCCCCTTCTAATCGTGAACCCGATGCAAGTCAGTCTGAACGGCGTGCAGCCTAATCCGCCAAAACAACTGATCGTGCCGTGTTCACGCGGCACAGCCGATTCAGCCCTGCGGATAGCCAGCGCGATCGCCGGAGCCAGTCGCTCGCCTATCAAGATCGTCCTGTCGAAATCTAATTCAACAGGTGAGATAGAGGACGAGCTCATCAACATGTTCTCAAACGACAATGTCGAAATTGAGATAATTCACGGTGAGAAAAAAATGGCACGACAGGTAAATGATCTTCAAGCCGACAATCCGGGATCGTGGATCATCATCGGATCAAAAATGCGCTCCGGAATAGCAAGATCCGTACTTGGAAGCACGTCCGACTTGCTCGCCCGTACCGCCATCGGACCCATCGTGGTTGTACCCGAACCAAAAGTCATGCGACGGCGTAAAGAGTCTGCCCACGAAGCCACACGGAACCTCGCCACGTCACTCTAAATCAGCAAGCAACGATCTCAACCCGTTGCTACCTGCCGTATAGGCCCGGCAACAAACGCCATTTAACCGGCGGAATCTTCCTCGCTCTACTGGTTCCGGCGAATCAAGTACCCGCCAAGTGCACCAACAGTCGCTCCAAACCACGTATACGGGATAAGAGCGAGAGTCACCCAGACTCCCAGCATGATCGGTATCGTCAGTATTTCATCGACGCCAATGACGAATTTCACGATCAGCATCAATAACGCCGGAATGAACATTAGCCCGGCCATTGCCGCACCGAACTTTACGATCCCCTTCTCGTCTATCTCGGCGATACCACCGCCAATAAAGCCAGCAATGAACGGACTCAGCGGAACCGCTACATAATGGACGATCGGGATCACGAGAGACGCGACCATTATTCCGAAGCCGACCATAACCCCTTTTAGCATTTAGATTCCCCGTAGTCCCGTTTCAAGCTGTTCACTTGCAGCAAAATAATGACGCTTCAAATCAGGGTACGGCGTTCAGTCGCACTCGCAAATAGCCGCTCAGAGTAGTAATCAATACTAATTGGCCCTGCGAACCGACTCAGCAAATACATGGGTGGCAGCGAGAGTTTTTCTCACGGGGCGTCTCATCGAAATATCCGAAAGCCGTTCGATCTGCGCATCATCCAGATCGCCATGCAACACCAGGTCTATCTGGAACCGCTCAACCAGCCCGCCCTTCTCTTCAACCCTCACCGTATCGTCGGCGTAAACCCGGTCGTGCTGGATATCGACCTCCACGCGTTCAAGCGCCCACTTCTTGCGCCGAGCGTACAAGAGCAAGGTCATGATCATGCACGATCCAAGTGCTCCAAGCAGCAGATCGTAAGGACCCGGACCCAAGCCATCTCCAACCTCAACAGGTTCATCCGCCACCCAGGCATGATCCCCCGCCGTCACTCGAACCTGAACATTTCTAATGCTTTCGACCGAAACTCTAGCGATTGATGGCTCCCCCATTCAGTACGCCACGTCGATTCACAGTAGTATTCTCCAATCTGCCAACCCACCTCGTAGGCAAAACACGACAGTTAACATCGACTATTTGCTGGCCCGTGTTGAAACAAAACCACTCTTCTGAACTGGTCTGGTACATGCCAAATCAAGATGGTTCCCTAACCGGGGCCGACGAGATCACACTCGTGCAAGTGCTCAATCTAATGATCCCGGTCGACGATGCTAACCTGGCTGCCGGGACACTCGGAATGCTGCACGAAGTTCAGCAACGCACAGCAGCCGACAACCAACTTCGCCATGCCTTCATGCGCATCACAGAAGCACTTTCACTCGATCTATTAGCTCAGGCCGTCGGCGGATTCGCAGCTCTCACAGAGCAAGAACAGGTCGCGTCACTTCACGGAGTCGAGAACATCTTGCCCGAAGAGTTCCGCCTATTCCTGGAAGTAGTTCGCTACGTCTACTACGAGGACGGCCGAACATCAGATCGACCCGATAATTTCGAAGGCGATAACGAAGAGTTCGGAAAAATCTCGGCTCCAGACGAGGAATTACTCGAACCTCTGAGCAACAGAAATCGTCCGAATCTAACTAATCGCAAGCCCTCCAACACGTCAACCCGGATCAGCCGAGAGAACAATGGGCACTAACACTCTCAAGGTCCTGTTTGACACGGATATCGGATCTGACATCGACGATGCTGTCGCCCTCGCCTACCTGCTCGCACAACCCCGCTGCAACCTGCTGGGCATCACAACCGTTTCCGGCCAGCCAATCGAAAGAGCAAAACTGGCAAGCGCAGTATCTAAAACCGCCGGACGAGATATACCGATAATCCCCGGTAATGAGAATCGACTCGACGGGCCTACTCGCCAGCCAAATGTTCAACAGGCACAGGTTCTACCAAATTGGGATCACGACACCGAATTCAGCGAACAGAGCGCTACTGATTTCATGGCAGAAGTGATCCGGGCAAATCCGAACGAAGTGGTTCTACTCGCGGTTGGCCCCATGACCAACGTTGCCGAACTATTCAGCAAACACCCCGACACCCCGGGACTTCTGAAATCACTTCAACTGATGTGTGGCCGATTCGCCAACAACCAGAGCGACATGCCAAGCGCAGAGTGGAACGCCTATTGCGATCCCGCAGCCGCCTCCGTTGTCTACTCAGCCACCGCACCCGACCACACATCTCTTGGGCTCGATGTGACCAACCAGGTCGTTATGGATTCCGATGAAATACGCGCCCACTTCCAGCATCCGCTCCTGAAACCAGTACTCGAAATGTCAGAGGTCTGGTTCAACGAACGTCCCCAGCTGAAATTCCACGACCCACTGGCAGCCGTAACGCTATTCGACGAATCGATCTGCGGATATGAGGAAGGCACCGCCAAAGTCACACGATCAGACAACCGGGACGACGGAACAATGGAATGGAATCCCAACGCGAAAGGACCGCATCGTGTTGGCGTGACAGTCGATGCGGACCAATTCTTCAAATCGTACTTTTCAGTCTTCGGCTAACGACCCAACCCATTTACGCAAGATCAAACTCGATCTCGAACTCTGCACAAATTCCTCGGAACCAATCGACAACTTCCGGGTGCAGCGGCACACCGTTCGCACGTCGCTCAATCCTGACTTCGTGCTCTGGCAACCCAGCGTAGTAGACACGTTCCTCACCAGGCATCGTCTTCGTGGCAGCGTAAGCCTTCAACATACCGTCCATATTTTCCTTGAACTCGTCAACATCGCCAAAAGCGTCCACCGAATAAGCAGCTAGAAAGTGACCTCCTCGTTTACGAGCAAGAGTGTTATATCCGGGTGCAAACGAAAGCTGACCGGTAAGAATGTCGACCATGACACCAAGGCCGTATCCCTTGTGGGAGCCGAGTTCACGAGTTGACCCAAGTGGAAGCTGCATCGCCAGGGAATTCGCCACGAACTCGACACTAGCGCCACCAGTCATATCAGGCGTGCCATCTGATTTGGCAACCCAACCCGGCGACATTCCCTTACCCATGCGGCTCGCAAGCCCAATCTTGTTTCCGGCAATTGACGTCATCGCCGCATCGAACATAAACGGCGGCTCATTATTTCCAGGTGCAGCGAAAGCAATTGGGTTAGTCCCCAGTTGAGGCTCAGCCCCGAAAGTAGGAACCATTCTCTTGCCGCCCGAAGTCATGCACCACCCGATCATGTCGTGCTCTACCGCCATCATGGCGTGATACCCGGCGGCTCCGAGATGCCCAGAGTTCCGTACAGCCACAACGCCCGTTCCGACCGCCTTGGCCTTCTCGATCGCGATCTCCATAGCTTTCGGAGCGACCATGCAACCGAGACCGCCATCACCATCGACCGTAGCCGTCGAAGGTGTTTCCTTAACAATCTTTATCTGCGGATCGGGGTTCATGGAATTCGAGTTGTACATCGAAACGTACGCCCGCAACATGTTCGACACACCGTGAGTGTCGATCCCACTTTCATCGGCGAATATCAGAACATCTGCCCCAAGCTTGGCCTCCGATTCTGGCACACCACACTTGATAAAAACCTGTTCCGTTGCATTGCGCAATTTATCTACGTCCACACGAACAGCAATGTCATCCGGTACCTGAAAGTGCTTTAGCAACTCAAACCTCACAATATGATCGACTTAGAAACCGTCGTTGTATTCCCTACGAACCGGCGGAATACTAGCACCATATTCGAAGTTGGTTGAGACTTCTGATTAACGATTTGCTAGTCTGATGTCAGTCCGATTTTGCATCGTCACACATCTTGAGCGAGCTCTCAAGTAAGTAACGAACAAAAACGGGGCTGTAGCTCAGTTGGGAGAGCGCGTCGTTCGCAATGACGAGGTCCGGGGTTCGATTCCCCGCAGCTCCACCAGAAAAAACAAAAAGCGCCGACTTGTAATTGAGTCGGCGCTTTTTTTCGTTTAAAACCAGATACTCAGTTCCTCAACAACCACCCGATGCGCGCAGGCCATGACACGTAGTGGACGACTGTCGCACCCCCAGAACCGCAGCAGGAATGTAACCCTCGCCAATTGCCAGCCACGCGGTCACGACACCAAACAAACTAAGTTCGATTAATAGCCGAACAAGCCCCGGAGTCACGACAACTGTCTTACCAGATCTAGAAGGGTCGTTCGGAACCGCGAACACACCCCAGATCGCCGCGGTCAGAACAATTCCAACAACTGAAGCTATCCACACAGTTGTCCCGTCGTAGTTCATGTTCGCCGCTGCAATAATTCCAGCAAAAAGACCAATCTCAATCAACAAACGCAACCCAAGAGTCGCCCGCACCAACGGTGAACTTGTATCGATACCCGAACCGGTCATGAACTATCTCCTCAGCTGACTGCATCTCAGCTATTTCTCCGCACCAAAATTGATACTGATTTTCATGGAATCGCCTCACCAGCAATCGCACCGGTTAGCTGCTCATTCTCCAACGCAAGCTCCCCATTCACCAGAACATGGTGAATTCCGGCAGACTGCGCCCGAGGGTCTTCAAACGACGACTGATCATTTATTCGAGCCTCATCGAACACAACCAGGTCAGCAAAGTTCCCAGTTTTAATCTCACCCCGACCGGCGAGCCCAAACCTGCGTGCAGGATTACTCGTCATCCGCTGAATCAACTGCTCAAGCGGAGTCCCCGTCCGACGACGCAATCTACCGAGTATCCGGGAGTACGTGCCAAAAGCGCGCGGGTGAGGCGAACTACCCAGCGGTATCGAATCACTCCCAACCATGTAGTCCTCTCGTTCATACAATCGCATCACATCGGATTCGATCTGCCGCCACACCGACATGCTCAAAGGAGGCAACACAGCCAGCCCGCACTCGAGATTCTCTTCCAGCAGCACATCACACATCATCTCCGCCACCGACGTTCCACGGTCAGCAGCGACATCAAACCACGACATACCCTCAAGATGATGGTTCTTCTCAGAGCCGATGTAACTCCACAACGTATGCCCGAGTGCATCTCCATTGGTTTCCTCAAGGAACTCGATAGCGCGCGCCCTATCTGCTGGATCTCGCAAACGAGCCATGATCGCGTCCGATCCACCCTCAACGAACCAACCCGGGAACCGGCACAACGGCATCGTCGATCCGCACGGATACGGATAAGCGTCCACTGAAAGATCAACGCCGTTTGCAACTGCCCGATCAAGCTCTTCCATCATCGGACCAGTCTCACCCGGGTTATCGGGGCGAGTTCGGTAATGAGCGATGTGAAGCTTCACACCGGAGCGACGGGCGATTTCGAGCGCCTCGGCAACACCTCCAAAACCTTCCGCGCGGTCTGCATTGAAAAATCGAAACTGGATAACGAATACACCGTTCATCTCGGCCACAACGCTCGTAAGTTCCACCAGCTCTTCCATCGTCGAGTAGGCCGCCGGGAAGAAGCCAAGTCCAGTCGACATACCGACAGCGCCCTGCTCCATACCCTCCCTCAACAGCGACTTCGCTTCTTCAAGAGGTTTTCCAACCAACGGAACGTCTTCGAAACCAACTGTCGAAAGCCTGATTGCACAATGCGGAACAAGCGCAACGGTATTTACGGAACACTTCCGGTGATAGTGAGACTTGAATGCGGTAATGCTCGACATGTCCAGGTCCTGGGGAGGCATACCGCACAAACCCGACATGTACTGGCTGTACATCCGGTAGTTTTCAGCACTCAGCGGGGCGTAAGAAAGTCCATCCTGCCCGAGCACCTCAGTCGTAACGCCCATCTGTATGGCGCTTTCGTGCTTTGGATTGTTCAGCAGGGCCGCATCGGTATGAACATGCGTGTCGATGAACCCAGGTGAGATTACTAAGCCGTTCACATCAAGCGTCTTAGCCGCACTCAGTGATCCGACGTCCCCCATGGCAACAATTTTTTGATTTTCTATAGCAAGATCTGCCGAAAAAGCAGGGGCTCCTGTGCCATCAACTATCAGTCCGTTTTTAAGAATCAAATCAACCAATACATGTTCTCCAATGATTCATAACCGCTAGCCACGTTTAATCCCGCAAAGCTGTTCTGTTTCCGCTAAATTCGTAGTCGAATCTTCCTGCGCACACCCTCATATCCACCCGATTTGTGATCACTCGAATACACCAGAAGGTACCCACAGAATCGTCTTCGCACATAGATGCAACAGGTACCATTACATGCCATACTTGCCCCGACTTGGCCATGTGCCGAAATTGAATCGTCGCGGAGGCGCTTATGGTAGACGAAAATCTCCGGACAATCGCACATCTTTTGCGAAGGGCGGGATTCGGCGCAGGCCCGGCTGAAATTGATTCCGAATTATCCTGAACGCGACAGAGTCCGGGCCGATGCCCGGACTCTGCGTAAATAGCTAACTTCTTTTCAATGGGCTGATCACCCATCGTCCCGCCGCCTATTACGGCTTGGACATTCGGTTTTCCATCGAGGTAATAACCTCGACCAGAACAGTGTTACCACTCTCGTTTTCGGCTCTTGCCTGCTGAAGCGCCGCACCGACGCCGTCCGGCTGCTCAACCCTGATCCCCTTCGCACCAAGCGACTCAGCCAGGGCTGCATAGTTCCCGCTCAGCGCAGAAGCGCCGTACTGCTCGTACGCCGTTGGCATTCCTTCTTTATAACCACCCATGCCCGAGTTGTTGATTACGACAATTGTGATCGGAATGTTGTTCCGCACAGCAGTCTCAACATCCATTCCGCAATGACCGAATGCAGCGTCACCCATGAAGCTCACGCAGAACCTTTCGGGCTTCGCCATCTTGGCACCAATCATCAGCCCAAGACCGTACCCAAGGTGAGTCGTCTTACCCCATCCGATGTAGCTATGCGGCACTGTCGCCGTGTAGAACGGCATCATCTGATCCCTAGGATGACCGGCATCATGAGTAACAACCGATGTGTCATGATCGATCACCTGGTCCATCTCCCAGATAACGCGATACGGGTTGATCGGAACTTCATCCGAAGTCAGAATCGGCTTCCAGCTCTCTTTCCAGGGATCGCGTGATTCCTTGATCTCACGTTCGGTCTCTTCTCGACGACCATGTCCCGGCTCCGATACCTTCCCTTTCGCAATCTCGATCATCGCGTCGAGAACGAGTTTTGCATCGCCGGGAAGCGGAATATCAATGTCGTAGTCACGATTTATGTCAGACG
>Ga0114996_10001613_pt1 | contig 30295 bp, 26 predicted proteins | sample ArcticOcean_MG_C_4_FD_87039 | JGI IMG/M metagenome (GOLD analysis project Ga0114996, IMG submission 87039) | Marine microbial communities from western Arctic Ocean - ArcticOcean_MG_CB4_134 | ecosystem: Environmental > Aquatic > Marine > Oceanic | place: Arctic Ocean: Canada Basin | collected... | reverse complement strand
CCCGCTGGGAGAGGGGGCAAGCCGAAGGGGATGGTCGATCGCGCGGAGAAGTAGCGAGTTCGCCCGATGGCGAAGCTTTGGCCTCCCTCACCCCAGGTTCGTCTGGCCTCTCCCACCGGGAGAGGGGGTCTGTGTCCCCTGATGGCGGCGTTTTGGGTCTGCATATGGGGATGACTGGACGGCTTGGGGTTATGGCTCCTGAGGATGAGTCTTTTCGGTATCGGCGATTGGCGCTTTATCTGGACGATGAGCGTCGGCTTGAGCTTGATGACGTCAGGCGTTGGGCGATGGTCCGGCTGGAGGACACAGCAGAGGCGTTTACTTCAGGGATGGGGCCGGACGCGTTGGATCCAGAATTCACAGCGGCCCAGTTCATCGAGCGTGTGTCGGTTAAGCGCTCGCCTATCAAATCGGTGCTTTTGGATCAAAAGGTCCTCGCTGGGGTCGGCAACATCTACGCCGACGAGGTGCTACTCATAGTCGGCATCGCGCCATCACGGCGCGCTGACAAGATATCGGCGGGTCGACTGGAGTCGCTGCACAGCGCGATCGTCGGCGTGCTCGAGAACGCGTTGGCGTTCATCGAATCGCACCCGGACGATCAGGGCCGTCCATATGTGATCGACGCCCAGGACGACCGAATGCAGATTCCTCGTAGCGCGGGCGCGCCCTGCCCCCAGTGCGATACAGCGCTCAAGTCGAGAAAGTTCGGCGGCAGGACGGCCTACTACTGCCCGTCTTGCCAGCACTGACATGATGTCCATAAACGCTCCGGCGACTTTGTGCCGGAGCCGGAGCCGATCTGCACTTCAGGCGTGTCGCCCAAGTGGTGCATCGGGGTTGTAACGGACCTCAACTCTCGCTTCTTCAAACGCCAGATTATTTTTCTTGTCTGGCTGAAGTGGCGACTCACCGAGGTCCCTGGTCTCTGGAAGATCGCCCGAGTACCTGGCCGCTACAAGAACGCCTACGCCGACGATGAATGTCACATAGAGAATCGCTAGGCTCGCGGTCATGGCACACCATCCGATCTCTGACCGCCGGGGTTACGGCTGTGACCTCTCATCAGCATCGTGTCGATGACGGTCGGTTCCTTCGACATATCGATCATCAGGGACATGCGATGAGGATCACGTGAATCGGTGGGGGCCGTTTGTGAGGGTCGGGTGATATTTACTGCGCTGCAAGGTTGGTGAAATCGCCGTGTTAGCCCTTCATGATCGTGATCCGCAACGGCACGGGTGTATGTGGCCCACGGATTTCATCAAATTCGGTGACTTGAAAACCCCGATTCGTCACGCCATACCGTTAGAATTTGAAGTTGGCACGGAGGGGTGGCCGAGTGGCTTAAGGCGCCTGTCTTGAAAACAGGTATGTCCGTGAGGGCATCGCAGGTTCGAATCCTGTCCCCTCCGCCAGATTATCCGAGAGACGCGGGTTACGAGCGCGTCGGGCGGGTAAGTGCGCCCTGCACGTCGAACGTCGGGCGGAGCAAGCGCCACCCCTACGGTGTTGATGTGTGATGGACCGTTCGAGAGCCTCAGGGTGGGTGTGAATTTCCATTTAACGTGCGCGCTGCGTTACGGTCGTAGGGGTCGATTGGTATCGACCCCAGGGCGGAACAAGCGCCACCCCTACGGCGTTGCTGTGTGATGAACCCTTCGAGAGCCTCAGGGTGGGTGTGTCTTGGCCCTGCGGTGTGACCGCACTGAAGGTCGTAGGTGTTTGAGATGATTTCAGTCGTCCACTCGTAACTGCGTATTTGTTGGCAAGCGAGTAAGATTCCGCGTCAACGTACGTACCGCAACAACTTGTAATCACTTCGATACGATCAGAGGTCTACCGCTTTGCCAGCGCTTACCGTCGAACAAAAAGAGCACTTTGAGGAGTACGGATTCGTCAATGTCCCGGACGTTTTCGACCCTGAAAGCATCATCGATCCTGTAATCGACGAATACGCGGGCGTGCTCGATTCCTTGGCGGAGAAACTTCATCGCGAAGGCAAAATCTCGTCCACGTACTCCGAACTAGAGTTTGGCGACCGGGTTACGAAGATCTACGGTGAATCTGGAGAGATTCACAATCAGTTCTTCGACTTCTCACTCCCGCAGAACGGCGTCCTGAGCGACACACCGTTCTGGGCAGGACCGGCCGTTTTCAAAGCGCTAACGGCTCCCGGCGTGCTCGATATCGCTGAATCGGTGGTTGGCGGCGAGGTCTACTCAAACCCGGTTCAGCATGTGCGAATCAAGGTGCCAGAATCGGTCGCACCTCGTGATGAGAACGGCAACGTATTGTTCGGCGTCACCCCGTGGCACCAGGACGCAGGCGTTGTGAACCCGGACGCCGACGATACGAACATCCTGACGGTGTGGTTCCCGTTGATGGACGCCGATGTCGAAAATGGATGCCTCACTGTCGTGCCCGGCTCGCATAAGGGTGAGCTACTGACCCACTGCCCCGGGTACCAAGAGCGACCCGGCCTCCAGATTCCGGAGCACCTGTTCAGCGTCGGCGACTCTATGCCTGTGCCGGTGAAGAAGGGTGGAGCGCTGCTGCTCACCAAGAAGACGGTTCACTCTTCTCTGCCAAACGTGAGTAATCGCATCCGATGGAGTTTTGACCTGCGATATCAGCCAACGGGCGAGGCGACCGGACGGAGTGTCTTTCCGGGATTCGTGGCCCGAAGCGCGTCCAGTCCAAATTCCGAGTTGCACGATGCTCATGCCTGGTACGAGATGTGGAAAGACACCCGTGACTCGCTAGCCAGGGGCGATCAGCCGTCGTTCAATCGCTGGGACGCCGACGACCCTTCTTGCGCGTGATATCCACGGCGTGATAGCCGTTCCGGAATATACGGACGTGCCGGAGTGCTAGCCGGGAGATTCCTGAATCAAGTTCAGGACGGGCTCTTCTCCTTCCCTGGAAGGATCAGGATGACAGTACCGGGGTTTACACTGGAATACGGGGCAACAGAGTCATAAACGGCGGGCGGAGCAAGAGCCGCCCTTACGGTGTTGTTGTGTCAAGGACCCTTCGAGAGCCTCAGGGTGGATGGGTTCGCCTCAGTGTGGCTTAGGGTGGATAGTCATTCGCCCCTACGGTGTTGTTTCGAAAACGATCTCAGCGTGCGCAACGATCGCACCCACAAGAACAAAGTCCCCGCCGGGATAAGGTGCAGGCGTGCCTGCCCCCGCCAGAATAGGGTGCAGGGACACCTGCCCTGCCTAGTTGAGCGTTGCCGTTCCTGTTGGGAAGTCCTTGAAGCCGGGGGTGAGGATGTACGTGTGGTGTGACACAGCGTTGACCGGCACGGTTCCGACCAGCGTCTTCAGGCCGAACGGCTCTGGGGAGTCGTCCGGGTCTGGCTCGATCGTCACGTAAAGCGGCATACCGGACAGATCGACCGGGAACGTGAGGCCGGGCGGCGCGTTGAGCAGGTAATCCTCGCCCGGTTCCGGTGGGCCGTGGAAGAACAGATCGAGTCCGAGACCGTCCTTCTGGAACATCCTCCAGCCCTCGGGGCCCGTGAACAGTTCCGGGCCGTTTTCTCCCTGGACCACTACCGATACGTACTCGTCAAACATCACGTCAAAGATATCGGTGGTGTTCATGTCAGCCGGGCCGCTGTAAGGGGCGGACATATCGATGGCCCACGGGTCCCAGAACTTACCGGAAGTCACAGGAATGCCCTCGATATCGACAAAGCCTTCGTAAAGCCAGCCATCGGGCAGCTCAGGCACGTACAGCCCGCGTGGGTCCGGCTCAAGCTGGTCGACCGCCCGTCTGAACCAGATTCCGCTCTTCTCGTTGGTACGCAGGTGGCCGTCGGTGGGAGTGGCGAGTATGTAGAAACCGTTGGCGTTCTCAAACGTGTTCCCTATGGCGTCGGCGTCGCCAACCACAAGAGAGGCGACGCCATCTAAGATAGCTCCGGCAAGGAAACGGGTATCGGATGGCGTCCCGTCGGTGTCCCCTGAGGGTTCGATCGACACCATCACCGCCGTCACATCGTCGATCCCAAAATCATCGCCGGAGCTTATCGTAAATTCGCCGTTTTTGATCGTCTGCCCACCAGGTGTGACAAGTAGCCCATCATCTAAGGCGTTGAACTTGCCGATCGACATGTAGTCTCCGTCTATCGTCACCCAGGCTTCGTAGTGGAATCCATCGTTCAGCGGCTGTATGCCAGACAGGTCAAGGACAACACTTTCGCCATCTCCACCGGAGCACGCGACTAGCAACGCAGCAAGAAGCGCTACAGAGATGGTCAGCAGGTTTTTGTAGCCGGTGGTCACGTGTTGACAGGCCTTTTGCTTGTCCGGACTCTTGGTCTGCCGGAGTCAATTGAAGATCAGCGGAGCCGGGGCGGGATGGGACTAAATCTTACAGTGCCACGAGGGGAATGCGATCTTCTTCCGTACATCAAACTACGGCCCGCGAGCGAGTTTCGTTTTCGTCTATCCGATAGGGAAATGCACCGAATTCGTGCCACAACGGATTATTTGGACCGTAGTTCGTTACGAATTCGTTCGTTTTGATGCCCTGATTACGAGGGGCTGTAGCTATTTAGGTATGTTAATGTTGGCGTAGGCATGTAAGAAAGCTCGTCCCATGGTTAACCGGCAATGCTCGGATCCGTGAAGACCAGTCCGAGATGCCCCGAACGAGACCATGGAGATGGATTAAGTGTTTCAGGATCGAAATATAGGTTGTGTTGAGTGCGAACAAGAGTTCGTATTTAGCGCAGACGACCAGCAGTACCACTCAGAGCGTGGATACTCCGACCCCAAGCGTTGCCCGTCATGTAGGGCAGCACGCCGAGCCCAGGGCGGCGGCGGTGGTGGTGGTGGTGGCGGCTTCGGTGGCGGCGGCGGCGGCGGCGGATTCCGGTCAGACCGACCGATGTTCACCACCACTTGCGCACAGTGCGGACAAGAGGCACAGGTGCCTTTCCAGCCGCGCGGTGACCGACCGGTGTACTGCAACTCTTGCTTCTCACAGCAGCGGGAGACCCGCAGCTGGTAGGCGTTAGCGCCCGATAGCTCTTGTTAAACGAACCGCCCCGGTGACAAAAGTCATCGGGGCGGTTTTCTTTTAGGGCCCGGCTGGGCGGCTATTTTGGGGTTGTATGCTTTCGGGCGTCGACACTTAACGGACCACCGTAGATAGGCAGGATCATGGACTTTGATGCGCTCTACAGGGCCGCAATTGTTCTCTCCGGCGGTCGGTTGGAGCACACCAGGCTGGGCCCGCTTCCAGATGCTGATCGGCCATCTGATGAGACCGAGGCGTACTTGCTTCAGGCGGCGGTACGGGAGCGTTTGTCTGCCGGCGGTTACGGCGAGCCGGTCGGTCGGAAGATCGGCTGCACCACGGCTGTGATGCAGGAATTTCTCAAGATTCCCAACCCGTGTGCGGGGCTCGTGTACGCCCCGACTGTCCGTAAGGGTGAGGGTATTTTCGACTTCTCATCCTTCCTCCATGTAGGAGTCGAGTGCGAGATCGTTGTCCGGCTGGCTGACGATTTACCGGCGTCCGGTGCGCCTTACACCCGACCCACTGTGTCCCCGGCAGTACAGGCCGTTATGTGTGGGATAGAGGTCGTTGATGATCGATGGGTCGATTACGGAACGATGGACGTGGCAACCTTGATCGCAGACGACTTTTTTGGGGCTGGCTGTGTGCTCGGTGATCCGGTAACAGCCTGGCGTGAACTGGACCTGGCGTCGCTGAGCGGCTCGATGTCTATCAACGGTATCGAGGTCGGCGTCGGCGTCGGCGGTGACATCATGGGTCATCCGCTGGAGGCCCTGGCATGGCTGGCTAACACGGCCGCACTTCACGGCATGCCGCTACGGGCGGGCGAGTTCGTCTTCCTCGGGAGCATCGTCGAGACGAAATGGCTGGAACGCGGCGACCTTGTGGATATAGAGATATCTGGACTGGGATCCGCATCAGCGCGGTTCATCTGAAAATGCGACCCGACAGAGGTCGTATCACCTGATACTGCAAGTGGACACCCACCTGACTGGTGACTACGATATTCGTCGCCTCCCAAACGTCTTCGATGACGTAGTCGTTCGGGCGGTGAATCCAGAGGTCATGTTGCCCCACCACAAAGAATCCATAGCGATCAACGCACCCGTGAAATCGGTGTTTGCCGCGATGACGGATCTTGATCGCTGGGCTGACTGGTGGCCGCAGATACAGAACGTCAGGCTTCCGGACGGCTGGACGGTGAACGGGCCGATGTCGTGTCGTGTGATGGGGATGGACCTTGATGGCGCCGTCACCATCTACGACCCGGATAAGGAGCTGGGGTTCGAGACGAACATGCCCGTCGGCGGAAACGTGTTGCAGCACTTCACGTTCACGCCGGAAAACGAGGGCACAAGGCTCATGGCAGAGCTGGACGCATCCGGCGTGGCGGGCATGATGTTCACACGGAAGCGACTCCTCAAGGAACTGGACCGACTCAAGGCAAATGTTGAGGGAGCGGAAGCCGAGCAATCGGAATAGCGCCTCACGAAATTAAGATCAGAATTCAAATATGAACATTCATGAGTACCAGGCACGTGAGATCCTCGAGTCCTACGGGATCGCGGTTCCACGTGCCGGCGTCGCATCGACGCCCGACGAGGCACGGCAACTCGCCGTTGAGCTGGGCGGCCGCGTGGTCGTCAAGGCGCAGGTCCACGCCGGTGGACGCGGGAAGGCGGGCGGGGTCAAGCTCGTCAACTCCCCGGGCGAGGCCGCTGAAGCCGCCGCCGGGATGCTTGGCAAGAACCTGGTCACGCACCAGACAAAGGCCGGCGGCGTTCCTGTACGCAAGGTCCTCGTCGCCGAGCTGACCGATATCGCAGACGAGCTGTACGTGGCGATCACTATGGACGCCGATGCACGGGCCCCGATGGTTATGGCAAGTTCCGAGGGCGGCGTCGAGATCGAAGAGGTCGCCGCCAACACGCCGGAGAATATCGTCCGGGTGGCTGCGGACCCGCTGATAGGCCTGACTGCATATCACGCCCGGGACATCGCAATCGAGATCGGCATACCGATCAACCTTGTCCGACAGGCGACCGGCCTGATTACGAATCTGGCACGGGTATTTCAGGAACTGGACGCCTCGCTGGTGGAGATCAACCCGCTGGTTGTCACGACGAACGGCCGGGTGATGGCGCTCGACGCCAAGATCGCCTTCGAGGACGACGCACTGTTCCGCCATAAAGAGATCACCGAGCTGGAGGATCCGGAGCAGAACGACGAGCTTGAGCAGAAGGCTCACGATGCTGGTCTGGCGTACGTGAAGCTGGACGGCGGGCGGGTCGGTTGCATGGTGAACGGCGCAGGGCTTGCGATGGCGACGATGGACATCACAAAGACCGCAGGCGCGGCCCCGGCCAACTTCCTTGATGTCGGAGGCGGCGCGGCGGAAGACAAGATCGCTGAAGCGTTCGAGATCATCGTCTCGGACGGCGATGTCGAGGCGGTTCTGGTGAACGTGTTTGGCGGAATTCTCCGGTGTGACGTAGCCGCACGAGGGATCGTGATGGGCGCCAAAAGCACCGGGACGCAGATGCCGATGGTGGTTGCCATGCGCGGCACGAACGCTGAAGAAGGACTTCAAATTCTGGCCGATGCCAACCTGAACGTCACGACGGTCGGCAACCTCGGCGAGGCCGCAATTGCACTAACTCAGGTGCTTGGCGCCGCTAATGGGGGCAACGCTTAAATGGGCATCCTTGTTGACGAGAACACACGACTGCTGGTGCAGGGCCTCGGCCGTGACGGTACGTTCCAGGCAAGCAGTTGCCGGGCGTACGGGACGAACATGGTGGCCGGGGTGCACCCGCGCCGCGGTGGGACGAAGTTCGAGGACGAGGTCCCGATATTTGAGACCGTTACGGAAGCCGTCGAGGCGACGGGCGCAAACGTTGGCCTGATCTTCGTACCGGCGTCGGGCGCAGCGGACGCCATCATTGAGCAGGTGGACGCAGGTCTGTCGCTCGTGGTGTGCATCAGCGAGGGCGTGCCGGTCCAGGACATGGTCAAAACGCTGGCCTACATGGAGGGCAAGTCGTCACGGCTGCTCGGGCCGAACTGCCCCGGACTGATTCATCCCGGAACCAGGGCGAAGGTCGGCATCATCCCCGGCAGCATCTTGAGCGAGGGCCGGGTCGGCGTGGTGTCCCGCAGCGGGACGCTGACGTACGAGGCCGTGGTGCAGCTAACGGAGCTCGGCATCGGCCAGTCGACTTGTGTCGGCATCGGCGGCGACCCGCTGCACGGCACGACTTTTGTCGATGTGCTTGAGATGTTCGAGAACGACGACGAGACGGACGCCATTGTGATGATCGGCGAGATCGGCGGGACCAAGGAACAGCAGGCCGCCGAGTACATCAAGAATCACGTCACGAAGCCGGTTGTGGGCGCTATCGTCGGCCAGACGGCGCCTCCCGGCAAGCGCATGGGACACGCCGGAGCGATCATCACTGGTAAGGCGGCGCTCGCGTCTGAAAAGATTCGGGTGCTCAAGGAAGCCGGCGTGCATATCTCAGACTCGCCGGCGGTGATCGGGGCGAAGATGGCGGAGGTCCTGGGGCGGTAGGTGGTGTGGATTGGCTGTGAGGGCGGGATTACACCCGCCCTACCCCCTCACCTCGGCCCTCTCCCGCGGAGGGGAGAGGGAGCCAGTTCCAGCTTGTTCTGGGGCCTCAACATCGTAGGGGCGTATGGCAATACGCCCACACTTTCTCGCGATTTGTCATCCTGATCCGAGGCGAAGGATCTCCCGAACAGTAGAGTGCGAGTAGGTCCGGCGTACTTGCGCCCTTCTAGCGGCGAGATTCTTCGTCGCAAGCTCCTCAGAATGACTTGTTGTGTGATCGGGCCGGACGCGGCGAAGAAGCGTCATTCGATTAAAAACGATCCTCTGACCTCCCTCACCGGGAGAGGGGGCCATCGCATAACGTGCCTGTGCGACTGTTCCCGGTCATCGTTGGCACCTAACGCAACAAAAAAGCGTGGGCGCATTTCTTGCGCCCACGCTCTCATTTATCGCCTGAAACCGGTCTCCCTGACCCCTAGTCGTCGGCGCCTGCTGGAGGCCCGCCTTCGACCCGGAGGTCTGGCAGCCAGTGCAGGAAGCCTGGCAGGTACCAGTTCTTGTCGCCGAGCAGCTTCATCGTGGGCGGCACAAGTACCGAACGGATGATTGTGCCGTCGACCAGGATGGCTACCGCCAGCCCGAAGCCGAACTGGGAGGTGGTGATCAGGTCTCCGGCCGCAAATCCGCCGAACACCGCTACCATGATGAGCGCAGCGGCGGTGATGATTCCCGCCGTCGACCGGATGTCGTACGCAACTGCGGCGGTATTCTTCCCGGTCTCGTCGTACTTCTCACGAATTCGGCTGATCAGGAACACCTGGTAGTCCATCGACAGTCCGAACAGAATCGTGAACAGCATCACCGGAAGCCAGGGTTCGATGACCGGAGACTCCTGGAGGCCGAAGATTTCGTTCAAGAACCCCTTCTGGAACACCAGAACCAGGATGCCGTAGGCCGCGCCCACGGACAGTAGGTTCATGATGATCGCCTTGATCGGCACGACGATCGATCGGAACACGATCGTCAGAAGGACGAAGCTCAAGCTAAGTACCAGCGCTATGACCCACGGCTGATAAGACATCGTCGTGTCGAGGAAATCAACCTCTTCCGACGTGAGCCCGCCGATGTGAGCTTCAGCCGGCGCTCCTGTGAACGCTGCCGGCGCGTAGTTGACCCTTAACACCTGCACACCGTCCACAGCAATTTTGCTTTGCGCTCCGCCGGTCAACGGGACCGTCATTAACGGAATATCGCCCGACGAATTGACCACAAGCTCGGACGGAGGCCCGAACGCCGGGTCTTTTGCCAGGGCTGTCTTCAGGTCTTCTATGGCCTGCTGGGTCTCTGGATCGGCTATGTTCCCTTCGATAATTACCTCTGCGACCGCACCGATGATGAAGCCGAATTCCGAACTTAGGACTTCAAATCCCTGCTTGGAACGGAAATCGTCCGGCAGGTCTTCGACGCCCGAGGAGCCCAATTTGATGTCGAAGAACGGTATCGTCGCTGCGATCAGGAATGCGGCGCTCAGTACGAGCGAAACCCACGGCCAGCGCATCACGCCGCGCGTGGTCCATGCCCAGAAACCAGTTCCTCCGTGCTCGCTCCCGTCGTCGACCTCGCGTTGCTTGATGAACGGAATCCTGAATTTATTGACCTTGTCTCCCATGATGCTGAGAGTCGCCGGAAGGAGAGTCAACGTCGCCAGTACGGCTACGAAAATTACCGTGATGGCGCCGAGCCCAAGGCTGACAAACACACTTTGTGGAATTATGAGCAACCCGATCAGGGCGGAAACAACGGTCAGTCCGCTGAAGAAACCGGCGCGCCCGGCGGCCGTTGGCCTTCTTCTACGATCCCGGAGAGGACCGGCATCCACTGGTCGCATTCCTGCATCTGAAGTTCGTATATTCGAGGGTTCGTCATCGCCTCGGCCCACAACTGGACCGCCAGGCGATAACCGTCCCGTGCCGACGGTTCTGCGAGTTTGCTGTACAGACCATCGGTCAGTTCGACCAGCACAGCCACAGGTCCGCTCTGCTCCAGAGCCTCGTCCATCATCGAGGCCTCCTGGTTGATGGAGCGCTCATACATCGCGGCGACGATGTCCTCTTTACTTGAGAAGTAACGGTAGAGCGCGCCCTTGCTCATCGCTGCCTCTGCGCAAATCCCGTCCATAGTGGTCTGATGAAACCCGTCTCTTGAGAAACACTGAACCGCGGCGTCCACGACCTGGTTGCGTCGTTCTTCGAGGTGCTGATCTGAGACTTTTGGAGACATCTGCGCCTGTATTTGGCTATGGGTCAATAAAACTGACTGGTCCGTCGTCTTTACTGAACCGTATGATGCGACCTGCGCGCTGGAGATGTAACTTCATCGGTGTCACATCGGAATCGGGCGAAAAATGAGGGATTATTGCGCGATACATACGTACCGCCCGGCCTGGGGTCGCGGTATGATTGTTAATTGTGGCGTGATCTGCGCCGCTCGGCCGGGGTCCGTTCTGCCGATGGTTTCGCCAACGGAGATGCCGGGCACAAATCGCCAGACGGCGCGTTAAGAAAACCGGACCCAACACCAAATTTATTAATCACCAATTTCCGCGGCTCGTCCGCGGCCAAAACTGAACGCGTGCCTGACTCGCCTGATTCAATTGGTACACGCGCAGCCACCGAGAACAGATAGATGCTCTTCGCCAATAAATTAGCAATGTCATACGGGACCCAGGACCTGTTCACCGATGTGACGTTTGTCATCGGAGAAAACGATCGCGTTGGCATCGTCGGGCCAAACGGCGCCGGTAAGTCCACCCTGCTTCGGCTCATCTCGGGTCAGGAAATCCCCGAGGCGGGATCGGTAGGACACCGGAACGGTGAGATCGGGTTCCTGAAGCAAGAAGCTGACCTGACTCCGGACTTTACGCTGGTGGATGAGCTCTGGAAGGCGTTCCCGGAAGCGCTCGAGATACGACATCGTCTCGACGAAGTCGGTCGGATGCTTGAGACGGGCGAGGGCGACGTCATGGAGCTGGTCGACGAGCAGACCACGCTATATGAGCGATACGACCTGCTCGACGGGTACCGCATCGAGGCCCGAATCGGCAGGGTCCTAGACGGACTTGGCTTTGAACGATCTGACTGGGACAAGCTTTGCGCTGATTTCTCCGGTGGCTGGCAGATGCGGGTCGCACTGGCAAAGATCCTGGCGTCTGTTCCAGAGCACGCCCTGCTGGACGAGCCAACAAACCACCTGGACACCGCCGCACGTGACTGGCTGGCGACTTATTTGAAGGACTACCCGGGCGCGGTGGTGATCGTCACTCACGATGGCGAGTTCATGGACAAGGTCGTCACCAAGGTGATCGAGATCGACCGAGGCGAGGCCACGCCGTACGCCGGTAATTTCACGGCGTATCTCGCCGAGAAGAAGGCCCGTGCGGAGGCGCGTGAGCGTGCCCGTCTGCGGCAGCGACGCGAGATCTCCCGCCAACGCCGATTTATCGAGCGGTTCCGCTCCAAGGCGACCAAGGCCGCACAGGTCCGCAGCCGTGAAGCAGCGCTGGAAAAAATGGACGTCCTCGAGACGGTCCGGAAGGCCCCGGAGGTGCGATTCGCCCTCCAGGCCAATGGCCGGACCGAGCGAGAAGTTCTCAAGATGCGTGGCGTTGCGAAATCGTTCGGCGATGAAGTCGTGCTGGTGGATGTAAATCTGGATATCGAACGCGGACACAAGGTGTGCCTGGTGGGCGAGAACGGCGGCGGCAAGAGCACGTTGCTGCGCATAGCGGTCGGCACGCTGAAGGCGGACGAGGGAACCATCGAGTGGGCGGAGCGCGCACGGCCCGGTTACTACGATCAGCACCAGGACGAGGCTCTGGACCCGGACCGGACGGTTATCGAAGAGGTCCGCGACGGCTCAAACGGCGCCCCGGATGTGAGGCTTCGTTCGATCCTCGGCCAGTTCCTGTTCAGTGGGGACGATGTGTTTAAGCCTGTGAAGGTACTCTCCGGCGGAGAGCGTTCCCGGGTTGCGCTGGCCAAGTTCCTGATTCAGCCGACGAACGTGCTTCTGCTCGACGAGCCTACAAACCACCTGGACCGCGCAACGCGTGTCCGGTTGATCGAGGCGCTTGCCGGGTACGATGGCACGATCATCTGCGCCAGCCACGATCCCGGAATCGTCGACGGCATCGCCACGCACGTGTTCGAGGTCAAAGACGGCGAGGCGACGGAGACTCTCTCGATGCGCAAGATCGATTCGATCGGCGACGATGGCCCGAAGACGGCCCGCCAACGGCGAGCAGCGAAGGAAGCCCGAGAGGCCGCCAACACCCGCTAGCCCCATGCTGGGGGGCTTATTTTGACGGGTGTTTTTGGTTGTCTGGTCAGGCTGCGCTCTACTGGCGTCATCCCGGGCCCGATCGGTTTAATCACGGCCACGTACAGTCGGCTGGAGCTGCATTCTTACTGTCATCCTGAACTCGTTTCAGGATCCGATTGAGGGCTGCTACCACGTTGTCGAGCTAAACCGAACACACTTCACGCTATTACGAGCCTTGCCGTGGGGATCTGCGGATCCTGAAACAAGTTCAGGATGACATGTGGCTGTTCAGGACGATCGGCGACTGTTCGGGGTGACTGGTATGAGCCGCCTGACGCCGGCAGACCGCCCGCTCCCTGACCGTGTGACACTATTTGGCATGTCCCCTATCGAGGTTCTGCTCGTAGGCGGCCCGTCCCACTCCGGCAAGTCGACGCTTGCCGAAGCCCTGGCCGTAAAACTCGGCTGGAGCCACGTTTCTACCGACTCGATGGCTCGCCATCCTCGTCGACCGTGGAAGACGGAGTCGCGCCCTGTGCCAAAGCACGTCGTGGCCCACTATTGATCGTTGTCGGTGGGCGATCTCATTGCAGACGTGATGCGTCACTACAACGGCATGTGGCCCGATATCGAGGGTCTCGTGCGGCCGCGTGTCATAGACCGTGACGCAGATTCAATGGTGCTTGAGGGTTCGGCGGTGTTGCCCGAGCGTGTAGCAGCCGCGGGCCTGAAAGACGTATCGGCGTGCTGGCTCACAGCTAACGACGAGGTGCTTGAAAGACGGATCCACGCTGCCATCGGATTCGATGGGGCTACGCCGGAAGACAAGACGCTGATACAGAAAATTGTGTCGCGCAATCAGCGCTACAACGCCCTGATCACGAACTCTGTGAAGCAACTCGGGCTAAACAACATCGACACCGGAAACACACCCGATGTCGATGCCCCTGTCCGGCGCTGCGTCGACCTGTTGGAGAGCTAGTCGGCTACTCCACCAGCGCCTGGTACACCAACGTCTGGAACTCGGCACGGAGAGGGGGCAAAGTGGAGGACCCGTCTGACGCGATTGTGAGAGGGGCTTCTCCCTCACCCCGGCCCTCTCCCGCTGGGGGAGGGGATGTTTCCGCGCCTACAGAGTCTGAACTTCCAGCCGCGAGCCAGCGCTCGGCGGCTTCCAGGTATGCCGTTGCTTCGGCGTTGCCTGGATCGACCGCGAGTACGTTTTGCGGCAGAAGAGGCGGATCATACATGTAAGGGCCAGAATTCACGCATCGCTAGTAATGTTCGGGTATGGTCTCCGGCGGTGGCCTGAGCTTCAGCGCCCTGCTCTTTCTCTAACACTCAAATGCCACACGCCCCGAAATCAGAGGCGTGCGCCTGAAACTTTCTCCCAGAAGGAACCATCAACAATGGAAACCACAACGCTCGGCAAGACCGGGCTTGAGATCAGCCGGCTCGGGATCGGCCTCTCTGAGATCGGGTCGATCCTTTCCGATGCCGACGCGAAGACGGCCTCCGACGTCCTCAATGCGGCGCTCGATAACGGCATCAACTTCCTGGACACCGCAGCCTGCTATGGCCTGTCCGAGGACTTCATCGGCCGGTCGATTCCCACCCGTCGTGACGAGTACGTGCTGGCGTCAAAAGCCGGCCACTACATCCCCCGTAACGAGGGCGAGGACTGGACTTACGACCTGATTATCGAGTCGATCGAGCGCAGCCTTACCCTGATGAAGACCGACCACCTTGACCTGATCCAGCTCCATTCTTGCTCGGTCGAGATTCTTGAAAAAGGTGATGTGATCCGGGCGATTCAGGACGCCAAACAGGCCGGCAAGGTGAACCACATCGGCTACTCAGGCGACAACGAAAACGCTAAGTGGGCGGTCGATAGCGGGCAGTTCGAGACCCTTCAGACCAGCTACAGCCTCGTAGACCAGGGCGCTCGCTCAAACCTGTTCCCGGGTGTCGTTGAGCAGGGAATGGGGCTGATCATCAAGCGGCCAATCGGGAACGCGGTCTGGGGGCGGGCGACCGACCCTAACCCGTATCACCACATGCCCACCTCTTACACAGAAGAGTATTTCCGACGGGCCGGCGTGATGTCTCAGTCGGGCGGAGCGGTTAAGGAAGCGCCGGACTCGGCGATCGGTCTGGCGATGGGTTTCACGCTGAGCCGGCCGGAAGTCTCGACGGTGATCGTGGGCACGCTAAGTCCGACGCACCTGGCGTCGAACGTGGAGATGATCGGCGACGGGATGACGGTTTCGGGCGCGGCGATTGCCGACCTGGAACGTCGATATGACGAGGTGGGCGGTGACTGGGAGCAACGGGGCTAGCGATTGCCATCGGGGCCGTTGGGTTGTGGGGGTGTTACGCCGTCATTCCCATCCAGAGGCGGTTTCTGTCCTCACCAGCCGTAACCACACAGCCATCGTTCCAGGATTCCCTCCTTCGAGGGAATGACGGTTGAATTGTGGCGGCGCTGATTGAGTGCGAGGCAGGCACTATAGTGCGCCAATGAATACGAGAAAGAAGCATCGATATGCCAGAACCCTCCAAGAGTCGGCTCAAGATCGGCGTGCTGGGCGCTGGCGCTGCGGCGCAGTGGTACTACCTCCCGGCGACGCAGCACTGGAACGACCGCTTGCAACTGACGGCCGTGTGTGATGTGGACGAGGCGCGTGCGGGCCAGTTCGCTGATCAGTACGGCGGCACGGCGTACGGCGATTACGAGGCGATGCTCCGCGACCCGGAGGTCGATGCCGTTGCGGTTCTGACGCCGCACAGATTTCACACAGAGCAGGTGACGGCTGCGTTACAGGCCGGAAAGCATCTGCTTGTAGAGAAGCCGATGACGGAGGGCTTTGACAACGCCCTGAAGGTCTGCGAGCTGGCAGAGAAGAACGGGCTTTACGTCTCTTGCGCGCCGCCAAACATGCTCCATCCGGGACAGCGGCGGCTGATGGAGATCGTGTCCAAGGGCGTGATTGGCAAGATCAATCTGATCAAGATGACCCAGAACTCGATGGGGCCTGGTTCCCGGCCCGGCGCTCCAACAGATTTCTCATGGTTCTATCAGTCCGGAGCGGGCGGGATGTCGAGCATGGCCGGATACGGACTGGTTCGACTAACCGGGCTGCTCGGCGGCGTGAAGTCGTTATCTGCGATGTCGACGACCTCCATCCCGGAACGTGTGATGCGAGACGGGCCAGCGGCCGGAAAAAGGGTCGCAGTGGATGTGCCGGACAACAACGTGATCGTATTCGACATGGGCAACGACACGCTCGGCACGATGGACACCGGGTACGTGGCGATGAGCTCCGAGGCGCCGATGATGTCGCTGTTTGGAACTGACGGCACGATCGAGGTGTACGGCGGGGACCAGGTCCTGCGAATCCGACTGTACCGGGACGACTGGAAGACCGATGTCGATGGCTGGCAGGATGTGGACATCCCCGGCCTCGACACCCGGTGGGCCCTCCATCCAGCAACTTTATTGTCGCTCGCCGACGCCGTTCTGGACGGAAAGCCGTTGCTAAACGGCCCGCGCCAGCTTGCGCACGTGATCGAGTTCATCGAGAAGGTGTGGGTTTCGGCCGAAAGCGGTCAGCGCGTGGACATGACGAGCGATTACACTCCGCCGACATGGGACGCTTTGCCCGTGGAGACCCGCGAGGACAGGTTCGGGCTGGCTTAAGTAGGGCGTAATTCCAAGATTAGCCTTCTCCCTCACCCCCCCCCTCTCCCGCTGGGAGAGGGGGGTTTATTACTCCCAGCAGATACAAAAACAACTCAAGGAGTCCGCATGCCCGAGAACCGAATTTTCGCCGCCAACCGCGCCGGTAAAGTGGCGCATCTGCTTCAGTTCCACCACCCGTCTACCGAGCTGATCGAGCTAGCGGCGATGGCGGGGCTGGACGGGGTCGATCTCGATGGCGAGCACGGCCACTTCACGCTATCTGAGGTCGATGCGATCTGCCGATTAGCGAACGCATACGGCATGACGGTCACGGCGCGTGTCCCTGCGATCGATGCGTCGGTGATCAACGGCTACCTGGCCCGGGGTGTGCAGGGCATCCAGGGGCCGCACATGGAGACGGCAGCACAGGCGAAGATCCTGGTAGACGCGACCTTATTCCTGCCGGAAGGTGAACGATCGTGGGGACCGGCGCGCGGGAACGTCTACGGGCACACAGCTGCCATCAAAGACCTGCACGGCGGCAACACGGAGTTCCTGGCAGATTCAAACGCCAACATGCTTGTGGTCGCACAGGTTGAGTCACGATTGGGCCTCGAAAATATCGACGAGATTCTTGATGTAGACGGGATCGACAGCATCACCTTCGGCCCGAACGATATGGCGGCATCGCTGGGCCACCCCGGGCAGCCGGGGCACGCAGACGTAGCGGAGGCGCACCGACACATCACGGAGCGCGTGCGAGCGCACGGCAAGCGGCTGTTGTCGGACCGCATGACGACGATCAGGGCGACGACTATCGTGCTGGACGCGCTGCGGACGCACATGGCGGATCACGGCGATGACCCGGCGGGCGAGGGGGCTTAACGACAACATCGTAGGGCCGTTTGACTATCCTTCCTTCACTTACGCTGGATCATGTCAAAAACAAGGCAGACCGTGTTGCCCCCTCTCTCGGTGGGAGAGGCCAGATCGCTTCAAGGGTGAGGGAGGACAAAGGTTCTTCCGTTGACGTGTTTGGTTTGCTGGTTGGTGTTTCGGTGAAGGTCCCTCGGATACGCTCGGGATGACAAATCAAATGTTTCGGTCATTTAATGGCGGTCAAACAAAACACCGTAAGGGCGGGCAGCGGCCCGCCCCGCCCGTCCTTCGAGGGAGTGGGCGAAGGGCCTCAGGAACGTGCGCAACCGTCACATTTAATATCACGAAAAATCCCATCAAAGATTTCGGAGAGGATTAGCCATGGCCGTTTACGTAATTGTTCAACTTGAGATAACTGACCCAGAGGGGTTCGCCGAGTATCGGGAACAGGTGTCATCACAGATCGCCAAGAATGGCGGTCGATCCATCGTTGGGGGGGCCGAGGTCGAAAATCTGGAAGGCTCGTGGGACCCAGGCCTACTCGTGATCCTTGAGTTCCCGACGCGTGAAGACGCAGACCGTTTCTATAACGCGGAGGAGTATCAACCGCTACTCGCTCTTCGGGAACGCACGTCCAACTCCATCCTCTCGATCGTCCAAGGCGTGTGACCGCTTTACGTCGGACCGGGTTCGGCGGCACGCCGATCAGCGCTCCGTCGCTGGACGATGTGCGGTCTGCCGCAGCGCGCATCAAGGACGTTGCCGTACGTACACCGCTGCTTCCTTTGCGCTCCTATACAGGCGCGGAGCTGGACATCCTTTTGAAGCCCGAGACGCTTCAGCCGGTGACCTCGTTCAAGATTCGTGGCGCTTACAACTGGGCGTCGTCCTTGACCGAGGAGCAACGCGCCCGTGGGCTATCTACGGTAAGCGCGGGTAACACTGCGCAGGCGGTCGCTCACGCCGCCCGTCTGGTTGGCGCATCGGCACGCAGCCGGCTTCCGGACACGACGCCGAAGGCCAAGATCGAGGCTATCGAGGCGTACGGCATGGAGCCGATCTTGATGCCCGGGGATGAGTTATTCGACTGGATGCTGTCGGCGGGGTGGGACGACGAGTCGTACACCTTCCTGCACCCGTGGGTGGAGCCGTTGATGGTGGCCGGGAGTGCAACCGTGGGGCTGGAAATTCACGAAGATCTTCCAACTGTGGACACGGTTTTTGTGTCTGTCGGTGGCGGCGGGCTTATATGTGGGGTCGGTAGCGCGCTCAAGGCGCTGAACCCGCACGTGCGGATCATGGCCGTGCAGCCGGAAGCGTGCGCGCCTCTTGGGGCGAGTCTCGCGGCGGGAACCCCGGTGTGGGTGGATGCGCAGCCGACGTTGTGCGACGGGCTAGGGGTGCCGCTCGTAACGGACGAGATGTGGCCGCTCTTGCGGACGGTCGTGGACGACACCGTGATGGTGTCCGAGGATCAGGTGAAGGACGCTATCCGGCGACTGGCGCTGGATAACAAGCTGGTGCTCGAGGGCGCCGGTGCGGCTTCGGTGGCTGCGGCTCTCGCTGTTCCTGCTAGTGAGCGTGGTCGATCTGTCTGCGTGCTCAGCGGCGGCAGTATCGACGGCGACAAGCTGGCGGCGATTGTTGGCGGGTGAACGCGGAGTGAATGCTCCTGGCCGACATGGTGTCTAATCGCCGGGTGACCAGTTGGTAAAGGTCCCTCGGCTACGCTCGGGATGACAGATCGGTCGTTGGAGCGCTTCGTTTGGCCATTGATTGGGATTCGCGTGAGGGCGGATAGTCATTCGCCACTACGGTCTCGCCCCTGACTGTATCTTCATCGCAAAAGACGCCCGATCTGTCATTCCGAAGCGCGCACGCGAGGAATCTCCTGAATCGTGTTCCTTCACGCTGGCAACACGCGATTACATCGTCTGAGCGTCCCCCTCTCCCGGTTGGAGAGGCCACATGCACCAAGGGTGAGGGAGGTCAGAGTTCTTTCGGAATTGAGTGTATTTGACAGCAACCCTACCGGTGAAGGTCCCTCGTCCTTCCGGTCCCGGAAGGATCGAAATGACAGATTTATCGTCTTGCCCGTTACCGGAGTCGTTGATGGATGGTGTAATGCGGAGCAAGCCCCGCCCCTACGGTGCCGCTCTAACTCCAGATGTCCAGTTCGAAGGACGCTAGCGAGGTCCAGCGGCCTCCCCTGAATGGCGCGGTGCGGGCCATCATCTCGAGCGTCTCGACGTAAAACCCGGTGCCCAGTCTCAGGCCTTTCGCCAGTCGCAGACCCTTTTCCGATTCCTCGGGCGCGGCGTCCTGGAACACGGTCATGTGGGGTCGAAATTCGGCGGCACCGTACTCGGTCTCGGCTAGCGGGCTGATCGCCGTTTCAAGCGACTGATTGAGTGCGACTAGTTCGGGCGAGGACTTCGCCGGAACGGTCAGTGAAGAGTCGGCGGCGACGCGTGATTCTGATTCGGCCTCTAGCTCGATTCGAAACGGTTTCGTGGACTCGCAAATCCCGTGAATCGCTTCCTGAATCTCCTCCACATTCGGGATCCTCGCGAAAAGGCGCTTCACGGTGACATGAGCCGGTGCGTTGACGTAGGCCGGAGGGTCTTCAACCCCGGAGTACATCGCCCGCCGCAGTTCGGATATCGCAGAAACCTGGGCAGAACCGGCGACCGCGAATACGGCGTAAACGGCAAACCCGTGGCGGTCGTTCAGGGCATCGCGTGGGTTGAGGGTCACGCGGCGCTGCCTTCCCGCACGTCCCCGGACGTATTGCCATACGCCCCTACAAGCATCGGCTCAGGCATCAAGCTTCCTTCACGGCGCGTATCGACCACATCAGCGGGAGTCGTTCCGGGTAGTTGGGCACGCGCCACATCTTGTCATCGCCCTCGACCATCCACGGGTAGGCCTGCCATGCGCATACCTTGTGCTCGTGCAGAAATTCGATCCTCAGATCTTCATCGATAAGTGCTGTGACGATCTCACCCAGGTCGTGACCCCAGTTGTACGTACAAGTGTTCTTCATCTTCTTCCCGGTCTGGGCATAGTCCTCATCGTTGTCCCAGCCTTCGGGATTTTGAGGTTTCTCGGTCTCGAAATAGGGCCATCTGATGTGCATCGGCGTTTCCGGCGTGTCGTCTTCCAGCGTCCACAGCATCGGGTGGCCTTCCAGGATGTAGAAGACGCCGCCCGGCTTGAGAAAGTGGCTCACGACCTTCGCCCAACCACGGATGTCGGGAAGCCAGCAGATCGCACCGATGCCTGTGTAGACGATGTCTAACTTTTCATCCAGCACGTTTGGCGCATCGTACAGTTCCGACTCAATAAAACGTCCCGGAACGCCAGACTCTTTGCTCAACCTCCGGGCGGCCTCGATGGCGGCCGGAGAGTAGTCGAGACCGGTTACGGTCGCGCCCTCCCGCCCCCATGAAAGCGTGTCCATGCCGAAGTGGCACTGCAGGTGCAGCAGGGATTTGCCATCGACGCTGCCCATCTCGGGGCGTTCAAGATCTTCAAGCGTCGTCTCACCGGCCTTGAACCGTTCGACGCCATAGAAGTCGGAGCCGTAGTGGATGTCCACGGTCTCGTCCCACATCGCCAGGTTTGCGGCTTTGTATTCGTCCATTGGCATGGGTTGGGTATTCCCTTTTCGTGCTTTCCACAGCGGGTCTCGGGGCCGTAATCCGATGTCTTTGAACGCTGACCGGACGCCGATCACTGTCATCCTGAACTCGATTCAGGATCCGTTTCTATTTGGATTCGACGGTAACCAGAGCCCGCTGATTGATGCTTGCAAATGACCCGCCCGTATTGAGGGTATCTGCTGGGCGGTCGGATCCTGAATCGAGTTCAGGATGACATTACGGGTGTGAGCCGGGGCCGACTGATGTTATCTCTGCCGGCTGTTGGGCGGAGCAAGCCCAGCCCCTACGGTGTTGTCGCATTATCGGCCGATCCTGAATCGAGTTCAGGATGACAGGTTCGAGGTTCAGGACTCAGGTTTGGGGTTCAGTCCAACAGTGTGCGCGCTGTTCACGGGCAATACAGGCGTGATCGCTATTGGCGTCCTTCGAGAGCCTCAGGACACCTGGGACAACGTCAGGTAACAAGAAGAGTGCGGACGACCCCAGCGCCTACCACCAGATCTTGCCGCCGACCTCGGACTCTATCTCTTTGAAGGTCTTGGTCCAGAGCTGCGTGGACATGTACTTCCAGCCGCCGTCCGGGAGCAGGGCTACGATGTTGGCCTCGCCCGCCGCCCGACCTGGGATTTCGATCGTGCCGTCGCCGATCTTGTCCGCCATCTTTCGGGCGCATGCGATCGCCGCACCTGACGAGATCCCGGCGAAGATGCCGCACTGCTCCATCAACTGCTGGGTCCAGAAGAACGAATCCTCGCTCTCCACCAGGATTCGAGCGTCCAGCTTGTCCAGGTCCAGGATCTCCGGGATGAAGCCGTGCTCTATCGAGCGCAGGCCCTGAATCACGTCGTCAGGCGGTGGCGCTACGGCCACGATCTTGATATCCGGGTTGTGGAGCCTGAGCGCTTTGCCGTTGCCCATCAAAGTGCCGCCGGTGCCGAGTCCGCCGATGAAGATGTCTATCTCCGGCAGGTCGCGGATGATCTCAGGGCCGGTCGTCTCGAAATGCGCCCGTGGGTTCGCCTCGTTGCCGTACTGGTAGGGGAAGTAGTAGTCCGGGTTTTCGGCAGCGATCTGCTTGGCGACGATGATCGCCTCGTTGGTGCCCTTGTCGGCGTCCGAAAATAAGATCTCTGCGCCGTACGCAATGAGAAGATCGATCCGTTCCTGCGTCACCCCGGCGGGCATCACGACTTTGAGGTTGTAGCCCCGTGCACGGGCGATCATCGCCAGCGACACGCCAGTGTTGCCCGAGGTGGGTTCGATGATGGTGTCGCCGCGCTTGAGCAGGCCGTCTCGTTCGGCCGCCTCGATCATGAACTTGGCGACGCGGTCTTTGACCGAGCCGGAGGGGTTCGATCCCTCAAGCTTGGCGTAGATCCGAACGCCCTCCACCGGGCTCAGAACGGATACGTCGACCAGCGGCGTATCGCCGATGGCGTCCACAATGTCCCGCTTCAGCATGTTTGGGACAGGTTTGACTCTGAGGGTCACGCGCGCATCCGTTTACTTGGCCAAATGTTTGAGGTAAGGATATCGGTCGCCCACAATTCTAGGACGGGCAGACCGATCTAGCGACGCCAAAAATAAAAAGGGGGGGGGGCGAAGTGTGAAATCCACTCCGCCCCCTTTTACTGGGTTCACTGGGTCTAGCTAGTCAGCAGTTACCGGCTCTTCGACCGGCTCAACCGTGGGGATGGTCACCCCGCAGAAGGCGTCGTAGTCGATCAGCTCGGTGACGGTCGGGTTGTCGCCGCAAAGCGGGCAATCCGGGTTGCGACGAACCTTGAGGACACGGAATTCCATCGACAGCGCGTCGATGATGAGCAGCCGTCCGGCGAGAGGCTCACCGATACCAAGGAGAACCTTGATGACCTCGGTGGCCTGGATGGTGCCGATCATCCCGGGCAGTGCGCCCAGAACGCCGGCCTCTGCACAACTCGGTACCTCGCCCGGGGGCGGGGGCTCCGGGAAGATGCAGCGGTAGCAACCGCTCCCGGGGACGTAAGTGCTCGCCTGGCCGTCGAAAAGCAGGATGCTGCCGTCAACAAGCGTCTTGCCAGCGAGGAACGATGCGTCGTTCACCAGGTATCGGGCCTGGAAGTTGTCCGCGCCGTTCACGATCACGTCGTAGTTGGGGATGATATCCATCGCGTTGTCTGACGTGATGGGCTCCTCGTGGAGGATGACGTTAATGTCCGGGTTGTAGGCGAGCAGCGTCTCTTTTGCTGACTCAACCTTGGGCCGGCCGATGTCGCTCTCCTGGTGCAGGATCTGTCGCTGCAGGTTGGACAGGTCGACCGTGTCGAAATCGACGATCCCGATCGTGCCAACGCCTGCGATAGCTAGGTAGAGGGCGATCGGCGAGCCAAGCCCGCCCGCGCCAACGATCAATACGCTGGAGCCGAGCAGCTTGCGCTGACCCACACTGCCTACGTCCGGCATGATGATGTGCCGGCTGTAGCGCTGGACCTGGCGCGGGGTCATTGTTTTGATTTCTTTCATCCGTTAATCAGCCTCGTCGTTTTGTTTGCTTGGTTTTCCGGGTTTCCTGGGTTCTCTAGGGCGGCCGGTTGCGTCTCGTTCAATCCCGGTCGACTTCGATTTATTCCGGTGGCTGTCCGGCCCCGTTGATTAGATTCAAGAGAGACCAGCCAGATGCATTCCCAGACGCTTTTCAAGGGCATTCCAGACAAATTCCGCGTCCGCGAGTGTAGTCCGGTAGCAGCATTGGTGAAAAGGGCGGCGCTCAGGTCAGGTACCGTCAGGCGTCTTTTTGCGTCTCTATTTGCGCCCCGGCCCAGACCATTTCTCGTTGCTCGGCAACAAGATCGGAAACCCGAGTCTCGCTCAGGCGTTCCAGCAGCACCCGTTCCACGTCACTCCAGAGCTCACGCTGCGAGCAAGCTCCGGAGAGCGTACAGTCCTCCGGCGAATCGACGCAGTCCAACGGAGCGAGGGACCGGTCAAACGTAATGAAGACGTCCGCCACGGTTATGTCTTTTGCGGGCCTGGCGAGCATGTGCCCCCCGGATGGTCCGCGCCGTGACTCAAGCATGCCGCCGGCTTGAAGATCACTCAGGACGTGGTGAAGGTAGGCTTCAGGGATTTTTTGCTGATCAGCGATCTCGCTGGCTGAAACCGGATCGGGCGTGGGGGTCTGTGCGAGGTGCATCAACACCCGCAGACCGTAATCCACTTTCATAGGAACTAGCACGATCGCGTCCCGTGCCGGGTTTCGGCGGCTTGCGCTTCAGGGTGATCGGCACGTTCTGCCGTACGCCCATTCAAACGTAAGCCAAGTATACAGGAGCTAGCGAAGGGCCCGGTTGAGTGTCCTCTTTTTTCCAGGTCTTAAGCTTGAAATTCTGAGGATCTGGTTTCGTAGGCGCCGATTCTTGCAAAGCGAGGCGTGTGGTTAAGCTCCGCCTCGTGTTACGATTTATCGCTGCGCATACGTGCGCGGGCTTCTATTTTTGAGCTGTCAGCTCACCCGATATTCCGCAATCTAGACTCCGCAGGCCGGGCACGCCCCGATCGCGGCTGAAGTAATCGAGATATGGCAACCGATAACGTCTCCCTTTCCGTAGACCCACGCGAAGTAACCGGCAAAAAGGTTCGGGCGCTTCGTCGTACCGGGATCACCCCGATCCACCTTTACGGCGGCGGCGGAGAGTCGCTTACGCTTCAGGCGGAAACCCGGGCGCTGCGTGCCGCCGTCAACACGGCCGGACGTGGTCAGCCGATCGCTATCGAGGTCGGTGGGGGCGAGAAAGCCCTGACATTTGTACGAGAGATCGCAAAACACCCGGTAACCGGTGAACTCCAGCACGTGGACTTCATCAGGGTGGACGCCACCGTGCCGGTTTCGGCCGAGGTGACGCTCACCATGGTCGGCGAGGCGCCGGCGACCCGTGGTGGTGGTGGTCAGTTCCTGCGGGGCATCCGGACCGTGACGGTCAGCGTTCTTCCTCTGGAAGTGCCCGACGAGATCGAAGTCTCCATCGACGGGCTCGAGAACATCGGAGACAACATCCGTGTTGAGAACCTCATCCTGCCGGATGGCGTCGTGGCCATCAGCTCGCCCGACCAGGTTGTCGCCCGAATCGCCATGACCCGTACCGCTGCCGTAGAAGTCGGCGAGGGCATGGAGGTCGAAGAAGGTGAAGAGGGCGAAGAAGGCGACGAAGGCGAAGAGGGCGAGGAGTAACCCCGGCCGCTGGATATGCACAACATCGGACGCTCCGTTCGGTCTCTTCTAACGAGAAGGCGGGCCGACGGGGCGTCCGTTTTTATTTCCGCGTGTCTGAAATCAACCGGGACTGCGCTCCAGATAAGTTCCTGGATTCATTCCGCACCTGTTCAGGCCTTATTGGAATCTTATCGGCGTGACTAACAAGCGTTCAGTTGTCCTGACGCCCCATACACCGCCCGCGCGAGATGGTGTTCCAGATGCTCACTGCGTTTGGTAGAGGGCATCTACCCGGTTCCAAGTAAAAATCACGCAGTCATGTGTTCAAGCGACCGACGGAAAGTTCCACAACCGATGGCGACGAGCGAGGCCCGCGTGAGCGTATCGATCATCTCCGTGTCGAAAGAACCAACCACGAAACGAGTTCTCTTCGTATAACCATTCAAGATCGGTTGGTGGCTTGAGCGGGAGGTGCAGAATTGTTCACAGGTGATCGCGGGAAAGCCACCCTTTACCCGAGATACCCGGTGCGCAGAATACGTTGTGCGCGATTTCACGTCTGGCAACGTCTGGAGCCGCCGATTGGTCCCATTGACGCCGGGATCTTCACAGTTTCCGGACGTCTGACCTCTAAATTACATGCACATCATCGGGGCCGACAGAATCCACTGCTACAGGAATCCCGACCCAATAGCGACACATGAACGGAGACTAGGGAATGCCGCTGATCGCAGCCATCCACACAAATAATCTCTCCCGATTTATCTCCGGATTCGTAGGCCGTAAGGCGATGCTTGGCTGGGCCGGAACGCTCGTGTTCGTGGCCGCCGTTGCGTGTACGAGTGTTGGCGACGATACCTCAGTAGCCGATGTTACGAAATCCGCCCCGGCCACAACTGTCTCGCTTCCAGTGGACAAGGCGAGTACGGGACTGGACGCCGGACAGGCGATAGTCGCGTCGGACCGCGAGTCCGTTGAAGCGGTCATCGGCGATATTCCCTCAGAACCACAGCAGCCCAAACTGGCACAGACATTCACGGCTGACGAGATCGTCGCAGCGTTTGAGTCCGTGATTAGCGGCTTGTTCGTCGATTCTTTAGATTCCATCGTGGAGATCACGGTCTCGACGGCCGCGGGCGGAGGGAGCGGCAGCGGATTTGTCTGGGATGACCAGAACCACATCGTGACCAACCAGCACGTCATCGCGAACGCCCAAAGCGTCGAAGTGTCCTTCTCGGATGGCCGAGCCTACCAGGCAACGGTGATCGGCGAGGATGCCGATGCAGATGTAGCGGTGCTGGAGGTGGACACGGACGATAAGCTCAAGCCGATCAAGCTTGGCGACAGCGACACGGCGGTACCGGGACAGATCGCCATCGCCATCGGTAACCCGTTTGGCGAGGAGTTCACGTTGACCCAGGGAATCGTGAGCGCAGTTGGCCGCAGCATCCGCAGCGGGAATCAGGGCTTCACGACGCCAGATGTAATCCAGACTGACGCAGCGGTCAACCCGGGCAACTCCGGCGGCCCGCTGCTCAACAGGCACGGCGAGGTGATTGGAATCAACGCCCAGATCCGCAGCGACAGCCGACAAAACTCGGGCGTCGGGTTTGCCGTGCCGATAAACATCGCAAAGCTGGTCGTGCCGGACCTGATTGAGAACGGAGAGTTCGTCTACGCATGGCTCGGCGTGTCCGGTCATGACGTTAGCCGGATCCTGGCGCTCGGGCTTGATCTGCCGGACGGGACGCAGGGCGCATACATCTCGCAGGTGATCTCGGACGGACCGGCGGAGGACGCAGGACTGAATGATGCAAACCGCACGATCAGGGTTGACGGCCAGCCGATAGACGTCGGTGGAGACACCGTGGTCGGGATCGACGGAACGCTGATCCGCAGCATGGCGGACCTTATTTCGTACCTGACCAGCAACACCCGACCCGGAGACACGGTCACGCTCGAGGTGCTTGAAGACGGCGGCGACAGGGTCGAAAAAGACGTGAAACTCAGGGTAAGACCGTAGACGACATTTGTGACAAAAGTCGTAACGAGTACTAAGGGTAAACAGCATTCAACGTTACGGCCCGCCAATATGGGGCCACCTGCACATTTACCCGCGTACACACATACCGCGGGATACTCCAACGTTCCTTTTGCGAGCCGCCCGATGGGGTAGGTTCACCTTAGGTGGAAGCTTAAGTATGAGATGTTGCGCCTCATCTGCCTGATCAGTTTTGTGCTGAACAGCCTTCGGGTCTGCCGGCCACAGACAGGGACGTTGAGGTGGATGTCACTAGCGACGATGAGGTAGACGAACCAGATTTCCCCACTCGGTCGACCAGTAACGGCCGGGGCGTAGCAGACAAGTTTTTTGTGCCCCAGACCGAGTCCATAAACTCCGCGATCATGACGTTTCTGAAAGCCCGCTCCGGGCGTACACTTCCGTCCGCCCCGGCTTTTAACGCCCTTCATTCAGGAACGCCCACAATGATCGTTGACGTCCACACCCACCTGCCCACCCACCGAGACACTGTCCCGGACTCCGACCGAACGTCCGAAGACATGATGCGTTCCGGCGATGAAGTGTCGATGACGAACTCGATCGCTGATTACCTGTGCGCTATGGAGCCGGTCGACAAGACTTTCGCGTTTGGCATAGCCCCGCGCCCATGGGGATCAGAGCGAGAGATTATCGATGGCTCGGGCGATCTCACTGACGGCGAGAAGAACCACAATGATGTCGCCGCTGAGTTGCACAAAGCCGCACCCGACAAAGTGATTCCGTTTATGTCGCTTCATCCGATGGATCCGGGGATGAACGACGAGTACGACCGGGCGGTGGGGGATCTTGGGTGCAAGGGGATCAAACTCGGTCCCAACTATCAGGACTTTGACCCGGTTGGCGAAGCCGCATTTAAGCTATACGCCCGTCTTGAGGCGGATGGGTTGCCGATCGTTTTTCACCAGGGAACGTCGCCGATGCGGGACGCACCTTTACGCTATGCCCAGCCGCTCGTAATGGACCAGGTGGCGATCGCGTTCCCGGAGTTGCGGATCGTGATGGCCCATCTCGGACATCCCTGGCAGAACGACTGCATGGCGGTTGTGCGGAAGCATCCAAACGTATGGGCTGACGTCTCGGCGCAGTTTTATCGGCCATGGTCTTTCTGGAACGGGATGCGGGTGTTTCACGAGTGGGGCGCAACTCAGAAGATACTTTTTGCATCTGACTGGCCGGTGACCGTTCCTCAGGACAACATCGACGGGCTGCGCAATCTGAGCAAGTTCGCAAAGGACCATCACCTGCCGGGAATCCCAGAGGACGAAATCGAGGGGATCATCAACAGGGACGCGCTGGACGTACTCGGGGTGGAATAACGGGTCCATTCGACCGAGGACGAGTTAGAATTTTGGCGCCTTAGCGCTTGTAGCGCGATGCCACGCCCCTTGTTGACTAACGTGCATATCTGATCGCCGGAGTGATGTATTTGGCGAATGGCCAAAACAGTCCGAAAACGAACGAACCCGAAGGCGTATTTTACGGGTGGTACATCGTGGCAGCGATGTTCTTCTCGACCCTCATCGGCGTCGGTTCGCGTCAGGGATTCGGTGTCTTCGTCAAGGTCTGGGAAGAGGACTTCGGGACAAGTGTCGGGATGATATCCGTCGCCGCCGGCATAGGTTGGACAGTCAACGGACTTGTCCAACCTGTTGCCGGTAGCTTGACAGACCGTTTCGGCGGACGCCGGGTCATGACATTCGGGTTGATTGGGATGGGCCTCGCCACGATCGGGGTCGGATTGATGCCGAACGTTTACGGACTGATCGTGATGTACGGATTTGTACTATCGGCTCTAGCAGGTGGTGCATTCGGGACCCCTGCGACGTCCGTCATATCACGCTGGTTTCAACGTAAACGTGGAATGGCAATCAGCTTCGTGATGGCGGGCGGTTCAGCCGGCGGACTGATAATGGTTCCGTTTGCGGCTTACCTGCTCGTTATTTCAGACTGGCGCACAGCGTGGTTCGTTATGGGCGGGATGATTCTTCTGTTCGGGCTGCCCCTGATAGTGGGCATAGTGCGAGATAATCCCGCCGACATGGGACTCGAACCGGACGGAGGTTCGGCTGGCGACCCTGATGAACCCAATGCGGTGCCTCACCAGATACGTGTGGCGCCTTTAGAGACAACCCACTGGCGTGATTCGGTCCACTCCGCTCCTCTGTGGCAGCTTTCCGTCGCCTTCTGGGTATGCGGCATCACTACCGGGATGATAGCCGTGCACTTTGTTCGGTGGGCCGAGTCAGAGGACATATCTGCAGGTACCGCGGCGATGGCATTCGGGGTTCTCAGCGTAATTAACGGCGCCGGGTTAATTTTTGTCGGCTGGATATCAGACTATATGCCGCGCAAGAACCTCCTCGGGGTCGTTTACTTAGTGCGCGCCGGCGCGTTCTTAGCGTTGATCTTTTTGCCAGGGCAGGCGGCTCTCTGGAGCTTTGCTGTTCTAGGCGGTATGTCCTGGCTCGCAACAGTTCCTATGACGAACGGACTAACGGCAGATATTTACGGGCTAAGAAATATAGGCATGATCAACGGTTTGATCATGATGTCCCACCAGCTTGGTGGGGGCATCGCCGTAATCGCAGCGGGCGTCGTGTTCGATGTGTGGGGCACATACGACGCCGCATTCGTTGCCGGATTCGCAACCCTGGTTTTGGCCGGGGTGGTGAGCTTTTCTATCAACGAACGTAAATATTCGATCCGGTACCAGAAACCGCTACCAATCACCCCCACCGTGGCAACAGCGGCATCGGACGGGGACTGATAGTTAGACATGTGGATTGAGACCACATTGCATTCAGCGCTCGGCCTGATTCTTCACCATTCCGAGTACGTTGACCCTACCCTTGTTGATTGGATCAAGGACAAGATCGATCAGATCACT
>Ga0114996_10001611_pt1 | contig 30319 bp, 24 predicted proteins | sample ArcticOcean_MG_C_4_FD_87039 | JGI IMG/M metagenome (GOLD analysis project Ga0114996, IMG submission 87039) | Marine microbial communities from western Arctic Ocean - ArcticOcean_MG_CB4_134 | ecosystem: Environmental > Aquatic > Marine > Oceanic | place: Arctic Ocean: Canada Basin | collected... | reverse complement strand
GCCTTAGGAGCAGGTACTTCAGCCTTAGGAGCAGGTACTTCAGCCTTAGGAGCAGGTACTTCAGCCGTAGGAGCAGGTACTTCAGCCTTAGGAGCAGGTTCTTCAGCCTTAGGAGCAGGTTCAAATGAAGGAGGAGGATTTTCCGTGAGTGCAATCTTTTCTTCGGTTGAAGATAGTTTAGACCTTGCGATTTTACTAAAGACTGAAGCGAAACTGCTTGTAATTCCGGCATTTACATATGCCTCACTTGCGTCATTGTATTTTCCTTCTTTATATAATAAATCAGCAAGACGAATGGCCGAAGCAGGGGAAGCCGAATTTTCGGGCGAATTAATCTTTTTGTATAAAGTTATAGCATCTTCATTGTTCCCAAATTCTTCATGCAATGTGGCTAGAGCAAATAGACCATCATAATATAGTGGGCTATCTTTGTGGTCGGAAGCAAATTTTTTAAGAACGGTTTCTGCTTTCTCAAGATTAGGGGGATTATCATCCAAGTGCTTATTTGCTAGTAGTAAGAGGGCATTGCCACCAGTTATTGTTTTTTCTTTGTCCTTGGATATTTTGTCTAACTTAGTGATTGGAGAATCATTGCTTAGAGAAGCAGATACAAGTCCTTCACCATCCTCTTGAAGTTTACTTTGTTTGAGGGCTTTGCGGAAGAAGACGAATCCTAGGATAATAATTAGAGCGAGTATTACACAAGATAGTGTTTTCCAATTCTTTTCAAAGAATGCTTCGAGAGGATTAACGGAAGGCGGTTCGGTATTTATTTCACTATTAGGTTCCATCTGCTAATTGTCTGATTTATAAAGTTAATATGGGGGTGGATATATAAGTTTTATGCCCCTACTGCGGCCCTAGCATCATCTGCTAAGGGTGTGCTCAGGTAGCGTTCTCCTGTAGAGCATCCAATTGTGACTATAAATTTTCCTTTATTTTCAGGTCTTGAACCGACCTTTATTGCGGCACAAACATTTGCTCCTGTGCTAATGCCAACAAGGATTCCTTCTTCTGCAGCAATTCTCCGTGCCATTGCAAACGCTTCATCATTCGAAACTTTGATGCATTCTGTGATTTGATCTTTTCCGCTTTCGGGTTCTTTAAGATGAAGGTTTCCAGGTATGAATCCGGCTCCGGTCCCTTGAATCTTATGGGGCCCAGGGGTGAGTTCTTCGCCTGCTAATTGTTGAGAGATTACTGGTGAATCTTCAGGTTCTACCGCTATTGCCTGGAACTCAGGTTTTTTATTTTTAAGTGCTTCGCAGCATCCAGAAATAGTTCCACCTGTCCCTACAGCAGATATAAGGATATCTACTTGGCCATCACTGTCTTCCCAAATTTCGGTTGCAGTTGTTTCGCGATGAATTGCTGGATTGGCCTCATTTTCAAATTGTTGTGGCATCCATGCGTTTTCAGTATTTTCTAGAATTTCTGTTGCTTTTTCAATTGCCCCCTTCATTCCCTGTGGGCCTGGAGTGAGTACTAGGTTTGCTCCTAGCAGTGACAATAGAATTCTTCTTTCAAGGCTCATTGTTTCAGGCATTGTGAGGGTAAGATTATATCCTCGTGAAGCGCATACAAAAGCAAGTGCAATACCCGTGTTGCCACTGGTTGGTTCAACTATTGTTGTGTCTGGATTAATTAATCCTTTGGCCTCCGCTGATTCGATCATGGCCATCCCGATACGATCTTTGACAGATCCCAAGGGATTGAAAAATTCGCATTTCAAGGCAATCGTTGCATCAATGCCATCTGTGACTTTGTTTAGTTTTACTAGAGGAGTTCTTCCGATAGTTTCTACGATGTTATTATATAGAGTGCCCATTCTGTAACAGCTTTGTGATTTAATAATTTTAGGGAGATCTTCCCGAACAGAGATTATTAAATTGTTCTTATTAGGTTTGCAAAGAGAAATGGAGAAATGCGATGAAAAATTGTTTGTAATTAAAAAATATATGATAAATAGGCTATCTTAAATTCATATGAGTCCTTTTTAACCCCTAAATTTAATACCCCACACTAATCATGACCAATACCCTAATGCCTGAAATGATTCAGGAAAGGATCAAAAAAATCCCAGAATGGGAATTAAACGAAGATTCCATATCGCGTAGTTTTGAGTTTGATGAGTTTCTGCCTGCCATCGATTTTGTAAATACTATTGCCGAAATTGCTGAAGAAGCTCAACATCACCCAGAGATATCAATCAATTATACCAGCGTAAAATTAGTTCTGACTACTCATTCTAAAGGGGGGCTGACTGAAAGTGATTTCGAATTGGCTATAAGAATTGATAATCTTGAGAATTAACCAAATTGGCAGAAGGTATTTTTGTAATTAAAGGTCTCTAGGGTTTTGTAATAATTCTGCAATTCGAGTAAGGAGGCGACCCGCTCCACCTCCGTCTAATATACGGTGATCAAAACTTAAAGTTAGCTCAGCTTCAATTACTGGTTTCCATGAAGAGGATTCTGCGTTCCAGTGAGGCTTTTTTTGGCCGTATCCTAATCCAAGAACTAAGTTCTGTTCAGGCAAAGGAATTGGTGTTGCCCAGACAATACCAAAACTGCCAAAGTTTGTAACTGTTGCTATTCCTGGAGGAGTGCTTGCTTCTTTTGGGAGACGTCTTTTCTTTGCGGATTCTACCAAAGCTGAATATTGTTCAACTAAATCCTTCAATGGTATTTGATCGACGTTTCTAATAACTGGGACCAATACGCCGTCATCTACTTCAACGGCAAACCCGATGTCTATTGATGATGGATGTATTATCCGATTGCCAATTAATCGTCCGGCCGTTGCAGTTCTTTCTGATAAAGCAATAGCAAGTGCTCTGATGATGTAAAGGGTCGGGCCAGGTTTTGGCGAAGATTCTTTGCGATGTAATAGCAAATTCTCTAAACATACAGGTGATCCAACAGTGGCGAGAGGTCTTGTCCAGCTTCTGCGCATTGAGTCAGCAACGGCAATCCTCATTGAAGAGGCTGCTGTGGTTTTTTTTGTCTCAAGATCGGACATGAAAGATTCGAAATCTTCTACTGTGACTCTTCCTCCTACTCCACTTCCTGCAATTCCTGCTAGATCAGCCGCATTTAGGCCTAATTCCTGCATTCTTGCTCTTAATCTAGGTGAGATATAAGTTGCCCCCGAAGCTCTTGCAGGAACAGGAAGACCTCGAATAGTAGGTGTTACTTTAGGATTATTGGGATTATCGGATGTGGTTTGAAGTGTCCTAGACTCACTTACCGAATCATCTTCTTTTTTGACATTAGAGGTAATTTCATCGGGATCAGTGTTTTGTACTTCTGATGGATTTTGCTCGAGTCGAGCTATGTTAATTTTATCAGCTGTTGATTCATCAACTTCTAGATAGCCTAATGTGGATCCGACAGGATAGCTGACATCAACTTCTGCTAACACTTCGACAATTTTTCCAGGGCAAGGCGTAGTGACCTCCATCATGGCTTTCTCAGTTTCAACTTCGAGAACCTCTTCATCAGTTTTAACGGTTTGGCCCACTTCAATTTTAATTTCTTTGACGGTGGCTTCAGCAATGGACTCGCCCAGTTGAGGCATTAGAATTGGTATGCGCATCTTTGGATTTATTCTCTGATCAGTTTACGTAACTCTTCTTCTATCGAGCTGGCCGTTGGTCTGTGATATCGCCAAAGGTCAGGATGATAGGGGATTGGAGTGTCTATCGAATTTAGACGGACAGGAGGGGCGTCAAGAAGGTTGAAGCCTTCTGAACTTATGCTGGAAATGATTTCGGATGTGACTCCGCCCCATGGAAAGGCTTCGCCGATGGCCAATACTCTTCCTGTTCGAGCTATCGATCCTAAAACTGTGCTCATATCGATTGGTTTAATGCATCGAAGATCAACTATTTCTATTTCATAACCGTCGTTTTTCATGTTGTCAGCAGCCCGCAAAGCTTCATGAAGCATTGCACTATATGTCACAACAGTTGCGTGGCGACCCGATCTTACGATGCGAGCGCTTTTCGCTGGTAAAGTTTGTTTGGGTAGTGAATCGGATTTTAAGTGATAATATAAGTATTTATGCTCACAGAAAATGACCGGGTCATCAATTGCGATTGCCTCTAATAGCATTGAATATGCGTCTTCTACTGTGGCTGGAGTCATGACGATAGTGCCTGGATAATGAGCATATATTGTTTCCATGCATTGGCTGTGAAAAGGTCCGCTTCCTGGGGTTCCTCCAGAGGGTAATCGGATCGTTATCGGGCATGGTACAGCAGTGCGCCAAAAAAGTGTAGCAGCTTGATTTACTATTTGATTAAATCCGACTGACGAAAAATCTGCAAACTGCATTTCAATTATTGGTCGCATACCCTCTATAGCTGCACCGACGGCAAGACCAACCATTGCGTCTTCGCTAATAGGGGAATCTATGACTCTGTCTGGGTGTTTTTGAAATAGATTCTTAGTCGCCTTAAATGCTCCGCCAAAAGCGCCCACGTCTTGTCCATAAATGAAAACATTTTCATCATTCTCCAGTGCTAATGATTGAGCTTCTCTGATGGCTTCTAGGTATGAAATGCTCACGATTACTTATTTGCGAAATGACGGACTGGAATATGCGTTCCAGTCATGAGAATATGGGTTGGGTCCCTTTTCTGATTCTGCTTGATCTATTGCAGCATTTACCTCAGCTGTTGCTTGCTCTTGAATTTCATTGCATTCATTTTCAGTGCACCAACTTTCTCCAATGATTTTATTCTTAGCTTTAAGGAGGCAATCCTGACCAAGGTCTGAAGACCGCATTTCATTTGAGACATAAGGAGCGTCATCGTGTTCGCCGTGACCTGATAGGCGAAGTAAATTTCCTACAACAATTTGAGGTCCATCGCCAGCACGTGCTAGAGATATGGCTTTCTCAAATCCTTTAATGCATTCTATTAGATCAGTGCCGTTGATATTTATTCCATTCACACCATAACCGGCTGCTCTGTCTACTAGTTCATTGCATGCAAATTGTTTGTCAGTTGGTGTTGAGTATGCAAATTGGTTGTTTGCAATAGATATTATTAATGGAAGTTTTTCAACAGCCGCCATATTCAAGGCTTCGTGGAAAGCTCCGGTTGATGTTGCGCCGTCTCCAATGCAAGCAGCTCCAACAACGTTATTAAGTTTTTTTCTTAAGCGTCGAGCAAAAAGCATTCCGCATACAACTGAGATCATTGCTCCTAGGTGGGATATCATTGTGGGCATGCCTTCTCGTGAGTTTCCTCTATGAACGTTCCCATCACGTCCGACTGATGGTCCCTGAGCTGATCCTAAATATGTTCTTGCTGCATCGATTAGGGGTTCACCAAATGCAGCTCTTCCGGCCATGTCCCTTATAAGCGGAGAGTAAATATCCTGCCCTTTCATGAGCTGAGAGGCAAGAGATGCGCTAAAGGCTTCTTGTCCTTTGCCTACATACACTCCACCTACTATTTTTCCTGCCCGATAGATATTTGAAATCCTATCTTCAAAGGTTCTTGCGAGGACCATCCATCGGTAAGTATCAACAGCTATAGTTGACAGTTTTTCGTTTAATTCTTGGTTCTGGTCGGCAGAGTTTGCCATATAATAATTCTAGCATTCTAGCCTTTGTAATGATTTGGGCAATCCTGATTTAGGTGGTTGGTTGGCTTGTTTCAATCTCAGCGTTAGTAGTGAATTTCATTCCAATGAGCTGACTTATTCCGAATTCTTCTTGTGTGACTCCGTACATAACTTCACAGCGGCTCATTGTTCGTTTGTTGTGTGTGACTATAACAAATTGGCTTTCTTTAGTAAACCTGTCTAAGAGTTTGAGGAATCTCCCGATATTAGATTCGTCAAGTGGTGCGTCCAGCTCATCCAAAACACAGAAAGGACTTGGTTTAACCATATAAATTGAAAAGAGTAGTGCGACCGCTGTCATAGCTCTTTCTCCACCTGAAAGCAATGTTATGGATTGAGGTTTCTTTCCTGGTGGCTTAGCTATAATATCTATTCCGCTCTCTAGGGGATCGCTTTCATCGAGCATGATTAGGTTTGCCCTCGCTGATTCTCCAAATAGTTCTTTAAAAACATTGCTGAAGTTCTTTCTAATCTCTTCAAATGTATCTGCAAATCGAGTTTTTGTTTCGCGGTTAATCTTGTTGATTACCTTGTGAAGACTTTCTTTTGAAGAGGTTAAGTCGTTGTGTTCTTTATTGAGAAAGTCGTAGCGCTCTTGTAGTGATTCGAATTCTTCGATGGCTTCAATGTTAACTGGTCCCATTGAATCAAGTTTTTGTTTAAGTTCATCAATGACAGATTCGACAAAATCCCAATCGGGTTGATCTTCACCAGGTATTTGTGGGATGGATTGGGTGTTAGGATTTTCTTGTTCATCTATGTTCTGATCGTTTTCTTGATCCGCATCGACATCAGATCCAAGCTTCGCTTCCCTATCCGCTCGCCGTTTTTCTCTGAGTGAGCGGGATTTTTTTTGATCTTCAATGGCGCAAAGTAGCGTATGACTGTCAGGGCTAAAGTGATCGAGGTCGATGTTGTACCTTTGTCGAATTGTACTGCAGAGACTTTCGATCCTAAGGTCTATTTGTGTTTTTTTAACTTCTTCTTTGCCTTTTTGTTCAGTCAATTTGGCAATTTGTCGTCGAGTGTCACGAAGTTCATTTTCTGCATTGCTAACGTTTTCGGCTTTGTTTTCTCGTTGACTTGTGACTTCTTCTAGTGCCGTGTCTAGGCTTTGTAATTGCTGATTGAGTGAACTTATTTGATCAACAAGTGAAACGTTTTCAGTTTTTGACTGTTCGATGCGTTCTTTATAGCTAGTGACTTCGGATGCTCGGCGAGATATAGCGGATTCTAATCCGGACATTCTTTCCGTAATGGGTGCCTTTTTTTCTTGAAGTGATTGTTGTGCCTTTTCTTCAACTGCCATTGCAGTTCTTAATTCTGAAAGCAATTCTATAGAGTCTGTTTCCTGCCTTTTTGCTTCTTCGACTGAAGATTCGATTTCTGATATTCGAAGATTTATTGACTCTATCGATGAGTTTAAATCTTGCTCGTTATCTTTGAGGATTTGAAGTTTTGTTTCAGCATTTTCTTGTCTCCTTAACAGTCCATTTTTCTCCTGTTGCATATTAAGGAGTTTGGATTCCAAGCCTTCGCGTTCACGTTTAAGAAGTGATTTTTTGCCTTCGAGAGTTGAGTGTGTAATTGTGGCTGTTTGCAATTGGCTTCTGCATGTATCTACTTTCTTTGATGAAGTATTGACGAAGATTTCAATTTCTTGAAACTTCATTTGATGCTCGCCTAAATTGTCATTCAGAGTAGAGGTTTCTGTTTCGAGTTCCTTTATTTCATTCAGTCTAGCCAGCAAAGAGCTAGCCTCTCCCGATTCACCTGCTCCACCTGTTATAAATCCATTGAAGTTGATGATGTTTCCGTCAAGTGTAGCAAAGCTATATGATGGGAAATCTTTTCTTAAAGCTATTGCGGTTTTGATGTTCTTAACAATAAATGTATTTTCTAGTAATTGCTCAATTAATGAGCTGACAGTTTCGGTGGATCGTACTTTGTCGATGGCCCAGGCTTCTACACCTGTAGGTAATGTCATTAATTGACGAGCGGAGGGAGGAGCGACGAAATTTTCTGGAACAATACTTGCTCGACCTAATCGATTTTTTGAGAGGATTTCGATTGCGTTTTCTGCAATTGCTTCATCAGAAACTAGAATTGATTGCAAATGAGATCCGAGGGCGGCCTCTATAGCCGGAATATAATCGGGTTCCACTTCAATGAAAGAGCTGAGTAGCCCATAAGCTTTGAATTGGTTTTGTGTATTAGTTTTAAGATTATCAAGGACGGCTTGGGTTCCCTTTCCTAGACCCTCACCATCTACTAGGAGAGCCTTTAAAACCTGTAGTCGAGATTCTTTTTTAGCCAGCTCTCGATGAAGTTGTGATAGATTTTCATTCAGAATTTCTTTCTGATTGATTGCGTTTTGAAATTCTTTTTCAGCTAAAGATAGTTTAGTTTCTAAATCTTGAAGTGATTCAGAGGCAACACTCATTTCCTCATTGACTCCAAAAAATTCCGTTTGTCTTTCTGTGTGTTCCTTGTTGATTCCTGTGATTTGGCCGACAATCTGATTTATTCTTTCATTGTCAGTTTCAGACATGCTGGAAAAAGAGCTTGATTCAGCTTTAACCTTGGCAAGTTGAGCTAATTTGTTTGCTTTGGATTCTGATATTTCTTGAAGGTTTAATTCGAGGCTGGACCTTTTTTCTCGTAACTCTGCAGTTTTCTTTTCGTGGTCTCTTAATTGTTGTTTTTGATGATCTAAGTTTTCTGTGATTCTTAGTAGAGATTCAGAGGTGGAATCTAAATCGGTCTTTTCTTTACTTAGCGTTTCTTGTGTCTTCGAAATGTCTTCTGAGTTCTGGGTGATTAAATTATTTAATTCCGTTTGTCTCTCATCGTTGAATTCGATTCTGCTTTTTGAAGAGTTAATTTTATTTTGATTGTCTATTATTTGTTCTCTCCTTTTAGATATGTCTCCTTCTAGTGAGGATAGTGAATTTCTAGCGTTAATAATAGCTTGTTCTTTTTCACTGATTGAGTTCTGAGATTCAGTAATTTCGCCTGATAGAGATTGTATAGAAGTGTTCAGTTCACTTCTTTCCGCATCAAATTCTTCGAACTTTCGATGACTGAAATGAGTGTCTAGTGTTTTCACGTCAACCAATAGCTCTTGATATCTTCTAGCTTTGCTTGCTTGACGGTTGAGAGAATTTATTTGTCTCTTAACTTCCTCAATAATGTCAGTCACCCTAAGTAAGTTGGCTTCAGTGTAATCTAATTTCCGAAGAGCCTCTTTTTTTTGAGATTTGAATTTTGTAATACCTGCGGCTTCTTCGAAAACAGTCCTTCGATCCTCGGGCCGAGAGCTTAGCAAGAGATCGATTTTGCCTTGTTCCATTATTGAATATGCAGTGCGGCCGATCCCTGTATCCATGAGTAATTCGTGAATGTCTTTTAACCGACAAATATTCCCGTTTAACCGATACTCAGATTTGCCATCTCTGAAAACTCTACGAGTTAAAGCCACTTCATTAAATTCGAGGCCTAAAGTGTCTTCACAGTCAGATAGAGTTAGTGTGACTTCGGCCATTCCCACTGGTTTCCTTTTATCCGTTCCATTGAAAATGACATCGGCCATTTCTCCACCGCGAAGGGCTTTTGCCGATGTTTCTCCTAATACCCAACGAATGGCATCAACTACATTTGATTTACCGCAACCATTTGGTCCAACAATACCTGTTACTCCAGGATGAAATTCAAATTCAGTGCGATTGGCAAATGATTTAAAACCGTGAAGTTTTAGCGATTTTAAGCGCATATTTTTTAATAGAATAAATTAAACTGTTAAGATTTGTGGATTTTATTGGTAAGCTTTGTGCTTGAACAGCTTAAAAGACGAAAATTCACAATATATGGTCGTTATATTGGCTTTAGAGCTCAACATATTGTGTGTATAATGTCGATTGATTTTTCTTAGGAGCTTATTTTTTTTATTAAGTAAGTTAGATAGTTGATAAAACTTAGGTTTTAATATTAGACATAGTTTAATGGTATAGAATGAGTTGCAGAAAGAGATATAAAAATTAAAGGAGCCAAATTGAATTTCATCGTCATTTTAATCTTTAGCTTTCTGCTTTGTGTAGCTTGTGATCGGCCAAAAGCTACAAAGACAATTAAATTAGAAATAGCTGAAGAGCTTGAGGAGTTGGACATGAGTCCAGAACCTATGCAGCTTCCAAAAGAGGTTCCAGAGCCCATAATTGATAAAAGCTCTCGAGTTACTTTTTTAGGTTATCATCAGACCATTACGCGAGGTAATCCTGGGGAAATGAGGATAAGGGCAACAAAATTCAGATCTCAAATGCAGGTTCTTAAAGATGCAGGGATTCCTGTAATTTCCTTTAGTGATTATATGAAATGGAGAGATGGAACAAAAGAGATTCCTGAGAGTTGCGTCGTTATTACTATAGACGATGGGTATGATGATCTTGCGGATGTGGCTTTGCCTATACTTAAAGAATTTAAGTATCCTTTTACATTTTATCTGTATACAAACTTTTTGGGAGGAAGTGGAAGGACTCTGAATGATGAAGAGGTGAGGGCGTTAATCGAAGGCGGCGGTGAGTTGGGTAGCCATAGTGTGTCACATGATTTTTTAGTGAGGGCTAAAAGGAAGTTTCGCAATGAAAGTGATTATGAAGATTGGTTAGCTAAAGAAATCAAAGGCTCTAAGGAATCATTAGAAAAAAAATTTGGTGTAACTGTTAGTAGTTTCGCTTACCCCTACGGAGAATATAATGAGAGCTTAGCAAAAAAAATTGCCGATGCAGGTTACTCATCAGCGGTGACTGTGAATGGAGCAAAGTCTGGATATGAGACGCCCCTTTATGAATTGCCTCGTTATATAATTCACGGAAACAATGATATCAATTGGAAAGCAGGAACTAGTTTTAGAGGGAAAGGGGGATTGGTCGGAGCACAGAATATAATAGGGAGCAGTGACAAAGCGGCGGGCAATTCAAGTCAGATCAAAGTTTGGCCGGAGAATGGTAAGGAGATTATCGACAGGCTGCCAAAGATACTTGCAGATGTCTCTGTGTATGAAGCGATTGAACCAGATTCAATTAGGATGAAAGTTAGTGGCTTTGGAGACGTTCCAATTACTTATGATAGAGATAGAGGAATTATTTCCTGGGCAGTTAAAAGTAAATTACGCGCTGCTAAATACATGGTAAATTTATCATTTAGTGAGGTAGGTGACAAAAAACGTCGTTTTGCGGCATGGTCTTTTTTGGTTGATCGTAATGTTTTTTATTTGCCGGATTATGAACAAAGAGTCAAAGCTGAAAGGTCAGAAAGGTTTAATACATCGAATGATGAAAGTTCACCCAAGACTTAAAATTGATCTCTTATTTATTGTTATTTTGTTTAAGACGGCTCAAAATGTATTAATGAAAACTAGGCAAAGAAAGAAATCGATGAAGTTCTATCAGATTAATATAGGAATCCTTGTCCTTTTAATGGCTGGGTGTGGCATCAGAGAGCGGGCTCCAATTTCTTTATTGCCATCAATTGGTGTGAAGGGAGGGGAAGTCCATCCATTGAATGTGGATTTTGCGGATTATCCCGATGCGGAAGGCAAAACGAGTAAAGAAATTGAATCAATAAAGACAGAGGACTATGCAATAAGAAAAGGTGATAGCCTTTGGAAGATTTCGAGGGATCGAAAGACTTCGATTTCAATTTTGAGACAATTAAATGGTATTATTGGTGATTTCATTAGAGAAGGTCAAGTTATCAAAGTGCCTTTTGTTGAAGGGTTGAATTTAACAGAGCCGGTCCCTAAGGAAATTGTTATAGAAGAGAAGCCAAAGGAAGTTGGAGCGAAAGCCCCTGAAGGTTTGCCGAGTGGTGATGGGAAAGAAGTAAAAACTAAAGAAAAGGAAGTGCCTGAACTGCTTCCGATTCCAGAAGTTGAAGATGATTTCATCTTACCTATCCCAGAGAAGCCATAGTTCCATTGATGATAAGGGATTGTTTAAAAGGTTTGTCTAAACGGTAAAAGATAAATTAATGATTAAATTATTAATCATTAAAAATGTAAATAGCTTCTAGCTTTCCATTTATTAAATCTAGGAAGCATATGAGGCGTTCGCTGCGAATATATTTAATTGGCTTTGGATCAGCTTCTTTAATTTTTGTTGCATTAGGTTGTTGGTTTTATTTTTCTTCGGCGAATGGTAAATCTGATTCTAACGATAAGAATTCAGGAGTAATTTATCGCGACAAAGAGGTAGTTAAAAAAGTTTTGGTAAGAGAACCTCTTCCGAGTAAATTTGTTAATTATAAGAGTATTGATACGGCTCGACTATGGAACGGGATTGATTCAAATTCTTTAATGAATGTTACCCAAGGCGCATCCGCATCTGAAGAGAGGGCAGACAGAAAAAGTTATACTTTTAATTTCAATGTTAATTTGCGGGTTCCGTTGCCGGTTAAAGATACGCAAGAGATCTTTTCTATTAATCAAAAATTGAGCAAAATTGTTCCTGAGTTTGATGACATGATCAAAATGGGAAAAGTTTCTGGTTTTTACCATAAACTGTATGATTTGAAGGCCAAAAGATTGCAACAGTTTTTGACTCGATTAAATGCAGTGCCTGATAGGCATAATTTCTATGACTGTGAAACGATACTTGAATTAGTTCACCCAAAAACTAAGAGGAAGGTTTTATTTATTCAAAGTGATATGGATGTTGTTTCGGACGGATCAGATGGGGACCGGATGCCGAAATATGATCAATACATAGCAGAGTCTACCAATTACCAGCCCTTCACTAGTTATGGTTGGAAAAAGCAAACAGACAAGCCAAATCCATTGCTTAAGCGATGGGAAAAGAAACTGAGTGAAGAGGTTAACAAACTTGAGCAAGGCAAGTTAAGTTCTTCGAAAATAAAAGTATCAAAGCAAAACATTGAAACTCTGAAGCGTGAAATTGCTGATATGAAAGCGCGAAGTTTTTTAATTGCTCGTGCTGATCCATTTATTGTCATCCCTTCTTGGATGAGATTGTATACGAATCAAAATAAATTCGCACCTTCTGTTGGTGATTACGCCGCAATAATTTTTGAAGATAGAATCCTGCCAGTAATTATTGGAGACACTGGTCCAACATGGAAATTGGGTGAAGCGTCATTGAGGGTAGCTAAAGAATTAAATTCTAATGCAACTTCTTACAAGCGACCAGTAAGTGACTTAAAAGTCTCATACTTAATTTTCCCCCAAAGTGCAGACTCACCTTCTGCGCCGGATATGGACAAGTGGTTTGATAAAGTTCAGTCGCTTTTAGGGGAGGTGGGAGGTCTTGGTGATGGGGTTAAGCTTTTTCGGTGGCCTAATTACTTTAATAAAAAAAAGCAGTAAAAGAATCAAATTTTTATAAATCATTTGTAAGAACTAGTGAGACAAGACTATAAGTAATTTACAAATCATAAAACAATCACGAGATCATGCCAGAAGAGGAAGAGTCTAATCGCCCGAAACTAATAGTTCCGGAATCTGAAGGAAATAAATCGCAGAACCGTTTATTGGTTCCGCCATCGGATCAAGAAGCAGAATCTTCCTCGCCAAAACCTCAATTGGTGGCACCAATTGATGAGGCAGAGGAACCCCAAGCAGAGGAACCAACAGGCCCAGTCAAAGTGGTTGGAATGAGCCCCCCTGCTACTGAAGAAGAGGTCATTGGTCAATTGCCGCAGCCACAAGAGGATGATTGGATGAAGGATGCATACGAACAGGTCGCTGATGCAGACAGAGCTGCGGAGGTAATGAATGAGTCCGGGAATGAAGTTTCTTCTGTTGAAGCAAACGTCGAACAGACAGTTGAACCTGTTTACCAAGCGCCGGTTGAACCTCCTCTCATGGCCCCTCAGGTGGCGGCGACGCCGCAATTGTATGCCCAGCAGCAGATGAATCCATATCAGAATGTTCAACCTTACCAACAAATATATTCTGCTCCACCTCCAGCAGAAGCCTATCCTTATCAACAGGGTATGCCTACATATGCTTCGCCCAATCAACAAATTCCTGTGGGTCAACCAAGGGGCATTCCTGGACCCGCATGGGGAGCCATTGGTTTAATCGTTGGTGCTGCTTTAGCTTTGCTTATTTTTCATTTTATGCCGATAAGCATAGCTGAAAATTTCCGCCCTGATCTTGTGGAAAGAGGTAAGAATCTAGTAAAAATAAGAAGCAATGCCGGTCAGGTTCAATTGGTCGCTCCAATTGCTCCGGTCGTTCCTGTTCCTCAACAGGAAGAATCGCCAAGTGCGCCAGAGGCTGTCCCGAATTCAGATCCGGAATCTGAATAGTGCTGAGAGATTACTTTTTCTTTGTTAAAGAATCAGCCGCCGCTAACACTTTTTCTGTGTGGGTTTTAGGAGAAACTTTACGATCGATCCATGCTATTTTCCCATCCTTAATAAGGAAGCTTTCTCTGGCGCATATCTTTGGGGTGAAGAGTTTGACTCCAAAAGCTTTTACTAGAACTCCTTCAGTATCGGCAATTAGTGGAAATGTGTAATTGTTTTTGTCTTTGAATTTCTTTTGATCTTCGGCTTTGTCCATACTGATGCCGATGACCTTGATTCCTCTTTTTTTCAAAGATGACATGTTATCCCGCAAACTGCAGGCTTGGGTAGTTCATCCTCCTGTATTTGCTTTCGGATAGAAAAAGAGCAAGGTTGTTCCTTGCTTGTAATATTTGGCAAGATTAATGGCTTTGCCGGTTTCGTCATTGATGGTTGGGGCTGGAGCATTGGCTCCAACTGCAATGGAATCTGCGGCAGTGATTTTAGGGTGTATAGTTAGAGCAGCGAGTATTATAACTGCTTTAAAGGTGAAGCGTGCTTTTTTCATTATTAGACAATTTGTAGAATTTTCATCTCTATAGTAAACAAAAAAATAACCTTAAATATGAAATACTAATCTAGTATCGGGAAAATACAGTTTGAGGCAGGTTATTTTTTATTTATATGCTATATTATCTTTCTTTCTATTTCTTGTGAATTGAATCAAGTTTGTTTGGAAAATTAGATATTTGGTTACTATTATTTTACTTGTGCGGTTACTTCTAATAATTTTTTTTTCATATCCTCTCTTATTAGCCCAAGGCCAAGAGGGTTTCGCTCCCATTGAAGGTATTCGAAGTAATGATTCAAGATTGCATGCCTTGATGGGTGGGGTTGTGGTTAGTTCTCGCGGTGATCTTAAAGCGAATATTATTCTTCGCGATGGTCGCATTGATTCGGTTGGTGAAAATGTCATCGCGCCTGAAGGGGCTAGAGTATGGGACATGGAAGGTAAGCGTATTTATCCTGGTTTTATTGAACCTTGGTTAGAGGGGGAGGTGTCAGATGAATTCACAGGCAGTCATTGGAATAAAAAAGTAATGCCTGATCGGAATGCGGCATCATTGATAAGTTTGGATGAGGATAAATTAAAGTTGATGAGAAGTATGGGTTTCAGTGTTGCACATACGGTTCCAAAGGATGGAATCTTTAGAGGCAAGAGCGCACTGTTATTACTTCGTGATGGGGGCAGAGGTGAGCAACTGCTTAATTCATCAGTGGGTCAAGTTCTTGACTTCGATCATGGTGGTGGAGGATATCCTTCGTCTTTGATGGGATCCATTGCTTTGGTGAGGCAAACTTTAACTGACGCAAAATGGTATCATGAGGCTATGGCGGCACATCTCAAGGAGCCGTCCAGTGCTTTGCGACCATCTCACAGTCGAGCCTTAAATAAATTAGAATTGACTGACAGATTTCTGTTCGTTGCTCGAGACGAGCTGGATTATGACCGTATCAAAACAGTTAAAAATGAATTTAAATTGGATGTAATTGTGAAGGGGAACGGGTATGAATATCGGCGGATCAGAGCATTGAAAGAGCTGGGATGTAATATAATAATGCCTTTGAATTTCCCTACGCTTCCTTCTATTGACGATCCAGCAAAAGCTTTGGATTATTCACTTGAAGAACTTCATCATTGGGAATTTGCCCCGTCAGGTCCGGCCTTAGTATCCACAAATGGATTAAAAATTTCTTTTAGTTCACATGGTTTGGATGATCCATTGAAAAGCTTTTGGAAAAGGATTCGTATTGCAGTTAAACGTGGAATGGATCCAAATTATGCGCTCCAAGCATTGACTTCAATCCCCGCCAAGACACTAGGGATAGATGAGCGGTGTGGAGATTTGGTAGCTGGAAAATTTGCGAACCTTGTAGTTTCAGAAGGGGATCTATTTTTGGATAATCAATCAAAAATACATACGACTTGGGTCGACGGAATTCCTTACCTTAAGGAATTGAGTCCCGAGTTGAAGGTTTCTGGCCGTTGGGAAATTAGTGGTTTTGGGGATAAAGAGTCAATTATATGGGAAATACCTGAAGGTAAAAAAATCAAGGTGAAATACGGAGAGGGTAAAGAATTTTCTGGTGAATGGAAATTAGGGAGGCTCCTCCTGTTCCCGCCTTCAGCAATTTTTGGAGAAAAAAAAGGTAATGCTCGTTTGTCGGCATCCTTTAATTCTGAAGAGAAGACTTTGAGCGGAGTCGGAGTACTATCATCCGGAAAGACACTTTGGTGGAACGCTAAGCGTGTCGAAGGAATTAAAGACAAAAAGAAAGAAGAGGAGAAGAAGTCTGAAATTGAGGATGATGTACCTGATCTTGAGTTTTCTTCCTATCCGGCTGGAGCTTATGGTGTAAGAAATCTTCCTTTAAAACTTTCTGAAAGAATTCTTTTTAGAGGCGCTACAATATGGACTAGTGCCGATCAAGGAATTGTCAAAGAAGCCGATCTGTTAATTGATAAAGGGCGGATTATCTCTATTGGAAAAGATCTTGCTCTTCCCAAAGGGGTCAAAGAAATAAATGCGTCAGGGAAGCATATCACTCCCGGACTAATTGATTGCCATTCTCATAGTGCTATTAGCAGGGGAGTGAATGAAGGAACTCATGCCGTTACTGTGGAAGTGAGAATCGGGGACTCTCTTGATCCTACTGATATTTCATTGTATAGGCAGCTTGCTGGTGGGTTGACGACTGCAAATTTATTGCATGGCTCTGCTAATCCTATGGGGGGGCAGAACCAAGTTATTAAATTGCGGTGGGGTTCGGATCCTGACGGCTTAAGGTTTGTTGGGGCAAAGCCTGGGGTCAAATTTGCTTTGGGTGAAAATGTTAAGCAATCAAATTGGGGTGATAATAACACAACGCGCTACCCTCAAACCCGCATGGGCGTCGAGCAGATCATGAAAGACACCTTTATTGCTGCTTCTGAGTACCGAAAGGATAAAATAAAAGCAGCTAAAGAGAACCGTCCCCATAGAAGAAATTATCGATTAGAGGCGGTTTTAGAAATATTAGATGGTGAAAGAATTGTTCATATTCATTCATACCGGCAGGATGAAATATTAATGTTTGTAAGGCTCGCTCAAAAGTTTGGCTTTGTTGTAGGAACTTTTCAGCATGTGTTAGAAGGCTATAAGGTAGCTGATGCTATTGCTGAGATTGGTGCAGGAGGTTCCACTTTTAGTGATTGGTGGGCATATAAATTTGAAGTATATGATGCGATTCCATATAATGCGTCATTGATGAGTAAGATGGGGGTCGTTACTTCATTCAACTCTGATAATAGTGAGCTTGCATGTCGAATGAATATAGAGGCAGCAAAGGCAGTCAAGTATGGTGAGGTTTCAGAAGAGGAGGCTCTGAAATTTGTTACCATTAATCCGGCAAAACAACTTCGAATTGATAGTAAGGTTGGTTCATTAGAGCCAGGAAAGGATGCTGACTTTGTTATTTGGAATGGGCATCCGCTCTCTACTTATTCTAAAGCGGAGCAAACCTGGATAGAGGGGGTGATTTATTTTGATCTCGAGACCGATAGCATTTTGCGCAAAAGAGCCATCAATGAAAGAGCGAGGTTAGTGAACAAAATAATTTCGCAGAAAATTAAAGATCCAGAGGATGATTCAAAAAATGATAAAAGTAGTAATTTAAAAGAAGAGACTGCTCAGTTATCTAAAAGGCCGAGATGGTTGCCAGTAATGTTAAAGTCTTGCACTACAATTACTAGAGGATTGTATCATAACGGGAAGAGTTTACACACATGCACTAGTGGGAAGTGCTGTCAGGCTAACTAAGATGAGAAACTGTTTTATATTGTACTTAATATGGTTGGGGCATTTGGCAATTGCATTTGCGAATGACAATGTGCCATCGCCGGAACCGACAGGAACATTAGTTTTTAGTGGGGCGACCATTCATCCTGTCAGTTCTGATTCCTTTATAGGATCAATGTTTATTGAAGAAGGAAAGATAGAGAAGATTGAAAGAGCTGATCCTGATAAGCCAATCAAAGAACGTAAATCAGTGAAGGTAATTAATTGTGTGGGGAGGCATATCTATCCGGGGATGATCGCATCAAATACAGTCCTTGGACTCACAGAAATTAGGGCCATTAGGGCAACTAGAGATATGATTGAGCCTGGAGATATTAATCCGAATGTGAGGGCTGAGGTTACAGTGAATCCCGACAGTGAATTGCTGCCGGTTACACGCAGTAACGGAGTCCTTCATGTTTTGAGCGTGCCGCAAAGTAATGGATTAATTGCTGGACAGTCAGCTTTGATGAAGTTGGACGGTTGGACTTGGGAGGAAATGACAGTAAAATCTTCTGTTGGTATGCATTTGCGCTGGCCGAATGTTCCTGATCCTGGGAGGGCTCTAAACGCAAAGCAGAAGAAAGCTCTTAAAGAAGCTTCAGATAAGACAAAATTGCAATTAAATAGACTCGAAGAAAGCTTCAATAAAGCCAGATCTTATTTAAATGCAAAGAAGGCAGGAAACTTATTGCAAAAGACGGACTTGAGATGGGAGGCAATGAAGGGTGTGTTGTCAGGTTCTGTGCCGATATATGTTCACGTTAATAGATTATTCGAGATTCAAGAAGCTGTTAAATTCGCCATTGAGCAGAAGGTAAAGATTGTAATAGTTGGAGGTTCCGATGCGTGGAGAGCGATCCCGCTGTTAAAGAAACATAATGTTCCAGTCATTATTAGTCCTGTGAATTCTCTTCCAGGAAGGCGTTGGGAGGATTATGACACACCGATGGTCAATCCAGTTAAACTTCAACGCGCCGGTGTAAGATTTTGCATTACGGGTCGTGGAGGATCTATGGACGCACCTCATGAGAGGAATTTGCCATATCAGGCTGCTAGGGCGGCTGCGTTTGGATTGCTTAGAGAAGAAGCGTTGAAATCAGTGACCCTTTATCCGGCACAGATTCTAGGAGTTGATGACAGACTCGGATCTTTGGAAGAGGGAAAGGATGCTACTTTCATAATAACTTCTGGAGATCCTTTAGAGGTAACTACGAAAATATTTGATGCTTACATTAGCGGCCGGCCAATAGATATGTCGAACAAGCAGACTCGATTATACGAAAAGTATAAAAAGAAATATCTACAAAAAAATAGAGGTTAAGTACAGTTCTGATTAGAGTGATATCCTTTTACATTCTTCATCTGACTGAGATCCCTTTTCAAGAATCCTCATGCATTCGACGCCATCAAAGAAATTTGGATGTAGTGATTCTTTGCGTGCAATTGCGTTTAAAAAATCTGCTGCGGCGTGCGCAAATGTGTGTTCATATCCAATGATATGACCCGGAGGCCACCAATTCCCTGCATATTCGTGGGAGGGATCTGTTACGAGGATTTTTCTAAACCCCTGTTCTTCTTGTGTATCGGAAGATGAAAAGTATTCTAATTCATTCATTCTTTCGAGATCGAAAACGACACTCCCTTTGCTGCCGTTGATTTCAAATTGATTTCTATTCTTCCGTCCGCTGGCATATCGCGTGCATTCGAATGAACCCACGGCACCATTTTTGAATTCAACTGCCATGAGTGAAGCATCATCGACCGTGACTTCTTCTTTATTTGAATCACCCGATGGGCGCTCATTAACAAATTTTGGTTTAATGCAAGAAATTGATGAAACTTCACCAATGAGATAACGTGCAAGATCAATGCAATGGGAGCCAAGGTCAATGTGGGGTCCTCCACCCGAATACTCATGCTGTAATTGCCATCTCATTGGCGCTTCAGGATTGGCAAGCCAGTCCTGTTGATAAGTGCTCCGCCAATGATATAGCTTACCGAGTTTTTCATCTTCAATGAATTTCTTTGCGAGCCTTACTGCAGGGCATCTTCGATAATTGTGATTGAGGTAATGTGTGATGTTGGCTTCCTCTGCAGATTTGAGCATTGATTCAGCTTGTTCTAGATTCAGAGCGAAGGGTTTTTCACAGAAAATATGCTTACCATTTTTAGCGGCAGCGATTACCATGTCGTGATGCAGATATGTCGGAGTGGCTATGTCAACAATGTCGATATCGTCTCGATTAATAACACTTTCCCAGTCAGTAGAGATTTCCTCCCATCCCCATTTAGTGGCAAATTTATTGAGTGTATTCTCATTGCGACCACATGCGACTTTCAGTATTGGTGCAGCGTCCAGGTCAAAAAATTTCTCTGCTTGTTTCCACCCATTCGAGTGGGCCCTTCCCATGAATTGATGTCCTATGATCGCAATGTTTAGAGGTTTAGGCATGGGATTATTGTGAGCAATTAAATTGTTTAAATAAACTAGAGTTCAATGAGAGTGGTTATTTTGTGTAATAAACTTCTTGGGGGATTTGTTGCGAGCTTATGTTTGGCCCTTCATAGGAAACATCTAGTTTCTGATCGCCGCTATTCTCAAAGAAGGTAATACTAATTGGATGCATCCCGGCCCTTAGACGTATCAGTCCAACAGCGCTTATCACTCCATGCAGGCCATCATTATCCACAAGGAGTTGATTGCCTATTGATAGTTGGCTTCCGTCATCAGAGGACAGCTTAAAAGTGTATAATCCCTCGTCTTTAATTTTTATAAATCCGGTAAAGCGCAAGCCGTAATCCTCACCACCTTCAGAAACGAATGCTTGTTCTGTAGGTATTTTAGCGATGCCTTCCTTTACTGGTTCCAATGAATTGAAGTCCGGTAATTTATTCCATTTTCCAGAAAATGCTTCGAAATGTATTCCCGGTTTCATCCCTTCTTCAGGGACAGGTGCTAGTAGTTCTAATTCTGATAATATTAGTCTTAATTTTCTCTTTTCTTTTTCGCGAATGTATTCGAATTCGAGAGCTTCTTCAGGGCTCCTATCAATTAGGATGAATAAATACTCGAACCCATTCTTGATTAAGGAGTCATCAATTTTCGTTATGATATCACCTGCAACTAAACCTGCTTTTTGTGCGGGTGATCTATCTGCTACTGATAAAATCTTAGCAGTTGGTCCATACATATCAATTTCGACCCCGATCCAGAACCCGTACCGCAATTCTGGGGATAGCATTCGTGGAAAAACTTCCCTGACTCTGTCAATCGCTATTGCAAAATTTATATTCTCGGAGCCGAGTTGCTTTGATGTGATGGTTCCTATTTGTTCCCCTAGTGCATTAATTAAAGGTCCTCCGGAATTTCCACCACTCACGGCGGCGCTAGTCTGTATCATCCAAGGAAGAAAGGCTGCTCCTGTAGAGGTGGAGCGATTAATGCCACTTATTATTCCTGTGGAAACTGAATGATTTAAACCTCCTGGATTACCAATCGTTAAGATTGGTTCGCCTAGCATTAGATCATTACTTCGGCCGATTGGAAGAGGTTGCAAAGGGCTCTCAGTATCAATTTTTATTATTGCTAAGTCTTCTGAGCTCATTCTGGCAATTGTTTTAAATGGTAAAGGGGGTCTTCCATATAAAATTGCATTACCTTGTATGATTCCACTTATGACGTGATCATTGGTTAGAAGATACCCTGATTCATGAATCACAGAAGCACTTCCAGCTTGCACATTGTAGATTCCGGGCGTTCCTGATTCTTTAAATGTCTGAATCGAGGCGACCGAAGGGAGTGATTTATTGATTATCTGAACGGTTTTAGTGATCCGTTCTGGAGCCGGATCCGCTACTACTTCCTGGCCTGAACTCGATATCATGTATGCAGTGTGCGCAACAAAAAATATGAGGATGTTTCTTTTGTGAGAGTGATAGTGCATTATTTTCTCTGGGAATTAGATAATTCTCTAGGGTGCGGGTCAGTGTTTTTCAGCTGTTATCAGGATTCCTTTTTAGTAATTCGTTAATTGCTGTTTGTTCGGCTTTTTGATCAAATTTAGGGTTCGGTTGCGTGGGGACAGGAGCCTTAACTTGAGATCTCCATTTGCGTAGGTATGAGAGCAAGGACGAAGCTATCTCTGGTTGATCAGTTGTAAGATTCTTACTTTCGCTAATATCATTATTCAAGTTAAAGAGCTCGGTCCGTCCGTCTTCGAAATATTCTATGAGCTTCCATTTTCCTTTCCTAATTACGCCGCAGGGCCGTGCCCGGAAGAGGGGGTCAGGCTGTTCATTGTGTCTTTGATAGCTTTGCAAATAGGCGGGAAAATGCCAATACAAGGATCTTTCCTTAATTTCTTTTCCTTTCAGTAATGGGATTAAACTGATTCCATCCAAGCTATGATCTTTGTTAATTTGTCCTCCTGTGATTTCGCAGATGGTGGGATATAGATCGACTGCCGTGATTGGTGTTCCGCACTTGGATCCGGAGCGGACTACTTTTGGCCAGTTTACGAAAAAAGGGACGCGTATTCCTCCTTCGTAGTAAGTTCCTTTGTAACCTTTGAGTGGATGCATTGAGGTGGCAGGTCCATATCCTCCGTTGTCAGAGTAAAAAATGATGACTGTTTTTTCTTTTATGCCTAGGGAATGAAGGGTGGATATAATTTTCCCGACTCCATCATCAACACTCTTAATCATGGCAGCCATGGTTGTGTCTTTGTGTAATTTTCCAGGAGCTTTGTTTTCAAAGTATTCCTTGTCTTTGTTTTTTGCTTGGATTGGAGTGTGAACTGCAAAGTGGGTAAGGTATAGGAGCCACGGGAGTTCACTTTTTTCATTGATGAACTTAATAGCTTCTGAAGTGAGGGTATCTGTTAGATATTCGTTTCTATCGACCTTGGTGAGCCCTTTAATTTTCCCATGTGGCGGGAAATATCCTTTTGGTGGGCTTCCCGATTTACTTCCACCAATATTAAGATCAAATCCGTGACGTGTTGGATCGGAACTTAAATGCCATTTTCCAATGGATGCAGTGGCATAACCAGCATCTTTAGCGGCTTTAGCCCAGGTGGGAATCTCTGGACTTAATGTGTTGGTTCCAGGAATATGAATAAGTCTGCGATATGCAGATTTCCCCCTTGGCCCTGTTCCTACATTATATATTTTGTGGCGGGGGCTGTATTGCCCCGACAAGAGACATGCTCGAGAAGGGGCGCAATTAGCAGCGCCTGCATAAGCGTTTGAGAAAACCATCCCTCCCTTTGCTAAGCTATCTATGTTAGGAGTTTCATAAAAGTCTGATCCAGCGTAGCTGGTGTCCCGCCAACCGAAGTCATCGAGGTAAATGAATAAAATATTGGGCTTATTCTCTTTTGCTTTTGACAGTACAGAGAATAAAAGAAGAAAAGATGCAATTAGGCGCATGTATAAGATCGAGATTTTATAGCTCTTTTATCTTAATGTTGCGCCACTGGACTGTTAAAGGTCCAGCATTTGTTCCTATGCCATGCACCTGTAATCCAATCAATCCGGTTGAATGTGTTTTATAAATAGCTTCATCGGTTAAATCTTCAATTTTATTGCCGTTAATCCAAGTTTGAATTCTGTTTCCTTTAGCAATGATTCGGTACTTGTTCCATTCACCATCTTTAAAGTGTTTATGGGGCTTGAGGCGTTCCTTTGGAGTTAACCAACCTCTTCCCGTTGCTTCACCATAGACATATCCTGCCTCTGCACCATTTTGTCCGCTCGCTTCAATTTCAACTTGAGGTCCATTTACTCGGCCACCGTATTTACTGGAAGGGTTCTTTAATTGTGAGCGGATCTGAACTCCGGAATTGAGTTTGTTATTACATTTAACTTCGAATTCGAGTTCAAAGTCATAATAACTTTCATCAGTACAAAGGAAAGTATTGCCGCTTCCTTTGGCGGTGGTTCCAAGTATAGAGTTTTCATGAATTTTGTAGGAAGCGTAACCACTCTTTATTGACCAGCCATCTAAGTTCTTAGTGTCTGGGCCGAAGAGTGTGGTAAAAGATTTTTTTGGTATCCCTTTTATTTTATCTTGCTCAAGATTTTTTGATATCCATTTTGCAAGGGTTGAACTGCCGTTGCCGTAACCTCCTGGAAGAGGTCTAAAGTCTCGAGTTTGAATCTTAGGTGGATTTCCCCAATGCTCCGGGAATTTATTTTTGTTAAAGGCTTCGGCTGTTGAGGTTAATAGGATTAATCCAAGATATGACAGGCAGAGGAGTGTTAGGGATTTCATTTTATTTTAATAATATTAAGCTACAAATGGTCTTTAGGTCTATCTAGAAAACATTTCAATTTTGGAAGTGGATAGACACTGAAACAAATGTAATTATCAACTTACGAAAATTACCATATTATAATTCATAAATTATTATTTTATTAAATCACATCATGCCGGAGCCCTCATCTGAAAATCAACCTGAAGAAGCCGATTTATTTTCAGACGAAGAGGTGAATTCATTAAAGAGCCTGCCTGCGTCAGATGAAAACTTTGAGGAAAATGAGGATGATTTAATTATAAGAAAGTCAAGAAAAACAGAACGCGACAGCAGTCTAGACGACACTGAAGAAGTAAATATTTACAGAGGGAAGGAGTCGGATGATGAAGGCGCTGATGCGACTTATTGTGAGTTAAAGGAATCGCTTGACTCGAATGATGCCGGGAGAGAGTTAAATTATTTTGAGGATCTTAATCTGGATGCAGATATTTTTAGTTCAGTGAAGCTTCCTATTGGGTTGGTTCTTGAGCCTCTTTATCAGAAAGAAAGGAGTGGCTTCAAAGTTAAGGCGGGGGTGTTTATTGTGGTTAGTCTTTTTGTGTTCATTGTCTTTTTGTTATGGGATGAAAAAAATAATGAGTCTGGCGACTCTGATGCTAATTTGAATGGTCCGTCAAAAGATTCAGCTGGGCACCTTCTGAAACCATTAGTTCCTATTGAAGGAGAGAACACAACTGATACTCAATTGCGTGTTAGAGATACACTTGAAAAATTTTTTGGAGCTACCAAAAAAGAAGAACTTTACGGTGTTATAAGAAAGGGCGACGGCATTTCAGATCTTTTTGCTGATTATTATTCAAGAAACAAATTCTTAGTTCCTAAGCTAAATGTTATTGATTCAGTTTTTAAATTTGAAGATCCACCTAATTTTTGGATCGCAAATATCACAGTTCAAGATGACATTCGAGCGCGCGCTGTAATATTGGAGGATTCTGATATTGGGTTCCTAGTGGATTGGGAGGAGTTCGTAAGGTACAGCTCTATGCGGTGGAAGGATTTTATTGATACTAAGAGTCTAGAGGTAATTGATTTTCGTGTTAGGGCAACTCTTGATGTGAATCCGGGTTTTGCATTTCCAGATAGAAAAAAATGGATATGTATCCGCATAGATGACTGGAAATCAGATGATATTCTATTTGGCTATGTGGCAGCCGGCACTGAATTATCACAGAGAATTCAGAAAGTTTTATATGATGAATGGCAGAAAGATTGTGTTCTTAGGCTTCAGTTCCCTGAAGATCCAAGGGGGGGGATTAATCAAGTACACATTTTAGATTTGGTTAATGATAGCTGGGTTAAATTTGACTAATTGACTTGGTTGTGATTAATCTTTTTTATCTGGAATAATTGAGGTTCCATTATTTTAGTTCATAAATTTAAATCGCCTAAATAAAATGGGAATTGAAGATTCGGCAGTGACTAAAGGAGACCCCGTTAAGCAATTTTCGTTAATGCTGGAAAATCGCATCGGTGCTATGCATTCGATGATTAAATTATTAAACGATTCAAAAGTTTATGTGCTTGGTTTTAGTATACAAGATTCCTTTGATGTAACTATTCTTAGGCTAGTTGTTAGCGATCCCGATCTTACTGAAACGCTGTTCATTGAAAGAGGGATTCCTTATGTTGTTAATGAAATTGTTGTTGTCCAATTGAGTGAAGGTTCGATTTCTCTTGCCCAATGTCTTGCCGCTCTGTCTGCTGCGGAGACTAACATACATATTAGCTATCCGCTCAATATCAGTGATGAGGGAAGACCCCTTGTGGCTCTGAGTGCAGAGGATGCAGACTTTGCTTCTGTCGCTCTGCAGAATGGAGGCTTTAAACTTTTATTTCAGGGTGATTTAAGTCGGTAGTAAGATCATTTATAGAGTTGCGATTTCCGCCACTTTATGTGCCGTTTTTCTATGGCCGTTTTTCTCTGCGGCTTTACGCATGAATAACCACTTCGAACCGTTCTCTTTTAGTATGTTTCGAATTATTGGGTCTAGATTTTGAGGGTTTGTTGCAATTAATCCTGCTCCGGAATTAGCAATTAATTCTGCGTTCCCTTCTTCTTGTCCAGGGATCATAGAGTCTATAATCATTGGGCATGATGAGGCGAGCGCCTCTTGAACTGATGCTCCTCCGGCTTTACCAATGACTAAATGATGTTTGTTTAGTAGTTCAGGCATATTGTTTGCCCATTCAATGATTTCGGTTTCATTGTCTGTCTCAGCATTGACTGTGCCTCTTAATCTTTGTACATGCCTTCCTAGGACGATAGTTAATGAGATGTTGCAGGTTGAATTGTTCTTTATTCTATGAAGTGCTTTGAGTGTCTCTTTGACATGCTTTGTTTTTGTTGCTGGGGTATAAAGTATTCTAAAGGGGCTTGGCGTTTTTCTTTCTTTTCGATGTGTGCGGTAATTTTCAAATACTGGAGATACCGGGAAGCCAGTGATGTGAATTCTTTCTTTGGAGATTCCATTTTCTAGAAAGAAATCTGCCGAGATTTGGTCCAATACTAGGAAATGTCCTAAAGTTTTATTGAGCCATGCTCTGTTGATCGACTTTGAGTCAGTTACCATGGTGATAAGCTTGAACGGTAGTGGCTGAGATCCAAAGATTCTCTCTATTAGATTTCCATATAAAGGATAGGTGCTTATGACTGTCTTGGGTTTTGTTTTCTGCAGGTAAGCAGCAGTGCCACGGGTGACGGTAGGCATTAAGTCAAAGGAGTCTTCTCCGAATGAAATGTTATCTGCTATGCGGTATAACTTTTCCCATACGCTAGGGCATCGAGTAGTAATAATTCGGTACCCTTTGGTAAGGCACTGCATCGTTGATGGGTGAATTGTGTTGATCAGATCTATGGCTCCGCTATTTGGGATCTTTAAATTATTGAGTGCGGTAACGATGTTTTGAGCGGCGGTATTATGACCATCACCAAAGGATGCGGTTAAGACTGATACAAAATTATCTTTTCCAAAGGAATTCCCCCTTTTACTTTCATTTTCCTTTAAGTTGTCCCGTTGATTCTGAGGCAAGGTATCTATCTTACTTGTTTAAGGTCAGAATTAATAGATCTGGCTAATAATTCTGTATGGATATTTGTACAGATAGAATGCTATTATATTATCTATGAATGTCGATGGTAAAGCTTACCGAACGGTTTGGAGTGATAATGAAATATCCAGTTTTTCTATAAAAATAATTGATCAGAAAAAGTTACCATTTTTCTTTGAGGTTAAGGAACTTTTGTCTGTCGCTGATGTAATTAGGGCAATCTCTGACATGCATGTAAGAGGAGCTGGATGCATTGGTGTGACGGCAGCTTACGGGATGTGGTTAGCTGCTAAAGAGAGTCGTGGAGATTCAATTCAATTACAGGCTTTCGCGGATGCGCTAATGTGTTCTAGGCCCACTGCAACAAATCTAGCGTGGGCCGTTGAGAGGCAATTAAGTGTGCTTATCAATGCTGATCCCGCAGATTGGACTGAGATTGCTCTGAAAGAAGCTGAGTTAATCGCCGACGAAGATGCTAATTGGTGCCGCAGTATTGGAGAGAATGGAAAGGAATTGCTTTTAGATATAGCCAAAAATAAGTCTGATGATCAAACGATTAACATACTTACACATTGTAATGCTGGTTGGCTTGCGTTTTCTGATTGGGGTTCTGCTACTGCCCCTATTTATGCGGCGCATAGGGATGGTTTACCAATTCATGTTTGGGTTGATGAGACGCGCCCCTTGAATCAAGGCTCACGTCTTACGGCATGGGAACTAGCCCAGGAAGGTGTTCCTCATACAGTGATTGCAGATAATGTGGGGGGGCATCTTATGAATATAGGAAAGGTCGATATTGTTATAACTGGTACTGATAGAACGACTCGATACGGGGATGTTGCTAACAAGATTGGAACTTATCTTAAGGCTCTTGCGGCCCATGATAATGGAATTCCTTTTTATGTGGCTTTACCTTCTTCTACTTTTGATTGGACTGCATCCGAGGGGGGGCTTGGAATTCCAATAGAAGAGCGTAACCAAGATGAGGTCAGAAGAATCGAAGGATTGTCTGCCGCGGGAGAGTTGATTGGCATCGAGCTAGCGATGCCCTGTGTTACATATGCTAATTATGCATTTGATGTTACTCCATCTAGGCTTGTTACTGGCCTTATTACGGAACGTGGTGTGTGTGATGCCTCAGAAAAGGGGGTTATGGAACTATTTCCAGACAAAAAACAACTTTGCAGCAGTTGATTTAAATTGTTTTTTATCGTGGTTCGACAAGTAGACAACGACAAGCTATATGAATTGTAATGGCAGTAGGCAGATTTATTAGTTTTGAAGGTTCTGAAGGATGTGGTAAGTCCACGCAGATCAAGCGCCTATCTGAACGTCTCCAAGGCATTGGGCATGAGATCTTGCTTACAAGGGAGCCTGGAGGCACTGAGTTGGGAGAATGTATCAGAGATTTATTGCAGCATGCACCTGAAGGCGAGAACATGACTTTTGAATCTGAGCTCCTTTTATTTGCTGCTAGCCGTGCACAGCTTGTGAGGAGAGTCATTGAGCCTAAAATAAATTCAGGGGCCTATGTTCTGGCTGATAGGTTTCATGATTCTACGACAATTTATCAAGGCATTGCACGGGGGCTAGGAGAAGAGATTGTTTCGGTGATGAATGATTTTGCGGTTGGCGATTGCCTGCCTGACTGTACGTTTTTATTGGATATAAGTGTAAGCGAAGGCCGTGAAAGGATTCGAGCTAGGTCTGGTGGGCAAGAGGATCGAATGGAACGAGAACCTGATTCTTTTTTTGAGAAGGTGCGTGTAGGCTACCTCGGACTTGCAAATAATAATCCGGAAAGGTTTGTGTTACTTGACGCTTCTAAATCCGCTGATGAATTGGAGTTAGAAATATGGGACAACTTAAATAAAAAGTATGGCGTTGGATCTTGATAGCGCTTTTGAATATTTGAATAAATCGTTTTCTGCAGGGAGGCTTTCGCATGCTTACCTTATTACCGGACCTGCCGGGAGTGGGAAAAATGAGTTAGCCTTGCGTTTGATTTCGTTGGTTAACAAATTTCCGCAAGAAGAATCCTTGGCTAACGTAATCTCTGAGAATGTTCGACTAGTTCAACCAGAGTCAAAGTCGCGGAGGATTAAAGTTGAACAGGTACGTGAACTCGAGGAAATGTTTCATCAGAAAGCAAATAAAGGGTCATATAAGATAGGTATTATTGAAGATGCGGAGAGGCTAGGCGAGCAGGCTGAGAATGCATTTTTGAAGACACTGGAAGAGCCCCCTTTGAATTGTTTGATGCTATTGATAACGGCGTTTCCTGAACAGTTGCTTGATACTATTCTTTCCCGCTGCATAGAGGTTCCTTTGATGCAGGCTGATTCAAGTATAGCAGCTAATGAATATGGTGATCGGCTTAGGGATCTTCTCCAAGGGATCCGTCCGGACGGCGAAGTTTCAGATGCACTTAAAATTGCTAGAGCTTTTTCTGATATACTAAAGGACGCTAAGGAAAAGTCAGAGAAGGAGGAAGACAAGGAGAGAAAGTTGGAATCTGAATCGTTTGCGAAAACAACTGATGGGCGTTGGTTAAAGGATCGTGAGGATTATCATAAGGCTATTGCTCAGTCGCGTTATTTAGGGGTCCGTTCTGATTTGCTTGAAGTGCTAATTTCATGGTTTGGTGATGCACTTCGACATAAAAAAGGATATACAAGATTAGATTTTTCACAGCAATCAGAATTTACATTAAGCTTATCCAAGGGGTTTTCGACGGATGAATTAATGAAAAAAATGAGAATTTTGGAACGATTGAGAGATGATCTTGGAACTAACGTTCAAGAGTCCCTTGCGATTGAAGTAAGTTTTCTTGAGGTTTTTGCGAACAATCAAACTGGCTAAAGGTATAGGAATTACCTAATTGGGAATATTTAATTTGTGATGCGAATATTAATTGCTTCAGATAAATTTAAAGGAACCATGCGTGGGTCTGAAGTAGGAGAGGTGATAGGAAATGTTTTTGGGGATCATGAATGTCGAATCTTTCCTGTGGCCGATGGTGGAGAGGGGACCGCTGAAATAATTGGTAATGCCCTCGGGGGTACGTGGGTCAAGTCTCAGGTAAAGGGTCCGTTAGGTGATATGGTGAATGCTGGTTTTTTTCTTGTATGTG
>Ga0114996_10001610_pt1 | contig 30320 bp, 30 predicted proteins | sample ArcticOcean_MG_C_4_FD_87039 | JGI IMG/M metagenome (GOLD analysis project Ga0114996, IMG submission 87039) | Marine microbial communities from western Arctic Ocean - ArcticOcean_MG_CB4_134 | ecosystem: Environmental > Aquatic > Marine > Oceanic | place: Arctic Ocean: Canada Basin | collected... | reverse complement strand
AATTCAGGCTATAGTCACTGCACCTATAAACAAAGAAGCAGCTAGACTTGCCGGGTGTGCTGAAGTTGGCCACATGGAGATATTCCAAACTCTGACAGGCACCAGTTCCTGTGCAACCATGTTATCGACTGGCAATCTAAGGGTAGTTCACCTAACCACGCACCGATCGCTGAGAATTGCCTGCGACTATGTCACCCAAGACAACGTACTAGATAAACTGATCCTCACTGATACAACATTCAAGTCTTGGGGAATAGAAAATCCAAGCATTGGGGTAGCTGCACTAAACCCCCATGCAAGCGATGGCGGTCTAATAGGTAGCGAAGAGGCAGATCACATAATTCCTGCAGTCAATAGAGCCAAAGCTCTTGGCCTTTCTGTGACTGGACCAATAGGGGCGGATACTGTCTTTCATCAAGCTATCAACGGAGCATACGACGTAGTGTTAGCTATGTATCATGATCAAGGGCACATACCGATCAAAGTACATGGATTTGAAAAAAGTATTTCAATCAACTTAGGGTTTCCATTCGTAAGAACTTCAGTGGATCACGGAACAGCTTTTGACATTGCTGGTAAAGGTATCGCTGATTCCTCTAGTATGGAGGAAGCCTTGAAAACTGCTGCCAACCTAGTATTTGGTAGAGGATTACCCCAAATATAGAACTACCAATAAGTTCAAGAACGGAGGATCAAAAGTGCGGATAGCTTTTATAGGCGGCGGGAATATGGCAGACGCAATTCTTACAGGTTTAACCAAATCCCAGATATTAAACCCAGTCGATGTCACTGTTTCTGATGCCTCAGAAGACCGATTGCAATTCATATCCCAAAAACACAAAGTAAAAACCACCACACACAACACGGAAGCAATAGTCGGTTGTGACGTGATTTTTGTTGCAGTAAAGCCACAAATTGTCCCTCACTTGTGTGCTGAATTGAAGGGGGTACTCCAACCTGAGCAAACCATCGCCTCAATTGCAGCAGGAGTTACCATTGCTTCCTATACAGCGGGACTCTCACACAACAAAATTATTCGTATTATGCCAAACACACCAGCTCTGGTTGGACAAAGTATGAGCGTCTGGACATCAACAGAAGCAGTGCCTGAAGGTGTAATAACCTGGATGCGTACCAGTTTACAGGCAATCGGATCCGAAACTTACGTCTCATCTGAATCGATATTGAACCAAGCTACTGCCCTTAGTGGCAGTGGCCCAGCATACGCTTTCAAGTTCATAGAAACCCTCATCGAAGCCGGCGTCCTCATTGGCCTCAGCTATGACATGTCTCAAGAATTATCAATAAAGACCATCCAAGGAAGCCTCGCTTTAATGGTCGAAACTGAGAGGCACCCAGCAGAGCTTCGAAACAGTGTAACTTCCCCAGGTGGCACCACTGCAGAAGCATTGAGTGTCCTAGCCGAGAAAGGGTTCGATACAGCACTACTGCAGGCAATTCGCGCAGCCTACAAAAAATCGCTTGAACTAGGAGGATAGTATGATCGACACATTGATAAACACCATTCGCATATGCCTTAATCTCATATCATTAGCAGTTCTCTTTCGAGTAATACTCTCTTGGATCGGTGTTATTTCTCCTGGGTTAATTAGCCCGTCCCATCCCATAATGTCAGTGATCCTTCAAATCACTGAACCGTTATTGAGGCCTATACGTAGAGCCCTTCCACAAACGGGAACGGTCGACTTCTCACCTTTAGTGCTTATGTTTAGTATTATTGCCCTAAAGCAAATCATGGACCGTATCTAGTGGCTGCCTGGGTATATTGCTAGGATACGCGACCTAAGCAGTATCCTAGCCCTACTCGTCTTTAACTTTCTTAATCCCTGAGGAATTTTCAGTGACCGCTTGCGAATCTATGCAATCCATCGCGATAGTAGTCGACAGTGGAGCATCGATTGCATCACGGTCAATTAGCACGCCTCTTATCATTACAGTGGCGCAAACTGTCACTGTGCACTCAAATTCTTACCCGGATTGGCAATCCCCAAGTGAAGAATTCTACGAGTTGCTTAGAGCACACCCAGGGGAGTACAAAACAAGTGCTACTAACCCCAATACATACATGGAAGCATTTCAAGAGGCAGCGGGATGGGCTAACTATGTCTTTTGCATCGTGCCGTCACCAAAATTGAGCGCCTCCTATAACTCTGCCCAGATTGCAAAGAAGCGTTTTGGCGAAATCTTTGGGGAAACCACTAAAATTAAAATTATCAACTCTGAGTCTGGAGGGCCGGCTATCAGTGTTCTTGCGCTCTATTTATCTCGGATAGTAAGTCAAGGGCATTCTATAGAGTACGTAGAAGTCAACCTAATGAAGGTTATCAAGCATTTGCGATTTCTAGCCGTCATCCCTTCTTTATCACATCTCAAAGCTGGCGGGCGAGTACCTTGGTTAGTGGACCTAGCATCAAGGGCAATCAAAGCAAAATTCATCATAGAACTTTCTGGCAACCAACCGAAACTGCTTGCTGTAACCAAACACATGCCTACTGGATTGCATCGACTATTCAAGGAAGTAGCTTCATCAATACCTAACGATCTACATCCAGAAATTCCAATAGCTGTAGTAAATGCCAACAACATGGATGCTACTGCCCAGCTAGTAAAAGAACTCAGGAGTCACCACGATAAACTAGATGTGGTAGAACTCAATGTCTCAGCTGCTGTGGCAACGCATGTCGGCCCTGGGTTCATCGGTATAGCTTTCGCAGATTTCACGAAAGGCAAATGAACAAAATTTACTTCCGATAATCCATCAAATCAGAATATACATTAGAGACAGCACGCAGAGCAGGTTGCCATGGATATATATTTTCCTGATACCCACTGGTCCCACTGCCCTCTGCTACAGCTTCGAAATAGGCTACACCCTCTGACAACCTTGAGACTGTTATGTCCTTATCGAGCAAACCAGTAACGATTTCTAAAATTGAAGAAACAAAGTGCATGATAGGCCTACCAATAACACGGGCTTCCATAATCAACCTGTCTCGACTCAAGAAAGCTTGCGGGACAACCATTAAATGGGTCTGGAAGCACTCATGGGTGAAATCTTCGTCGGTCCTGCACTCGATGCACCGGACAAACGTAGCCATGCCTCGGTTTTTGACCGCCAGAAACACAGTAAAATAGCTTCCATAATCGCAAAGTATCGTAAACTGCAACTCGCCATTGTCAGCATGCAAGTCTTGAACGTCACTCAACGCCTGCAGCACCATCGCCTTACTAGAAGAATCACACAATATCAAAATCCTGGATGCTCCTTTCACCGCACCACTATTGCCCTGATCTACTGTCTCATTAGCTGCCATTGGAATCACGCTTACCAAAGATCGATTCACCGGGTATTGCTCAGTAAGAACGTCTAATGCTTGATCAGAATGCACCATGAAATGGTTTGTATTCCTGATTGTCCGATTCATCAGCCATGCTGCCCTAGCCTTACCAGGGAGGTTACGGAATTTCTGGGTAATTGAATGATTAATTTTCGATCTAACCAAGCTTCCCCCCCAAAATTCATATATCACAGGTACCTGTATCTTTGTGAGGATTCCACTTTCAGGGAATCCTCCGATAAAGTGCACCAAATCCACTCTCGCATCTCGCACAAATGCGTTTATCCTCAAGGATACCTTGAAAGTGAAATTCCAATCGCTTGTGGATCGCAAATAGGCAATATCAAGCTGGCTTGTTCGGTCACTTGCCAGCCGAATCACATCAATCTCCTTGCTTCGGAGCTGAATTGCGAGTTCATTTGAGTATAGAGATACACGACTCAGCGGACTTCCCATTCGGAAACAAACTAAAGCGACTTTCATAGATCGGGCACCTCCGCAAACATTACTTAGGAGTTTTCCATGGAGGCAATATATGCATCCACTTCTTGCAATCCTAAATAATCTTCTTGTGCCAACTTATAACATCGGTCCACGTATGCCTGGGCCAATTTTTGAGAAGCATTGGACTTAACCGTGGTTAAATCAGCGATTCTATCCAATTGGAAGTCCCTAGGTACGTATTTCCCGAGAATACTTATTTCACCCTTACATTCCGCTAACAAAGCTTGGTCGCCACTCTCTAATGCTAGCCTCATTTTACTGAGTATTGTTGTAAGTTCTCCAAGCTTTTGCTGCAAATCCATAAATTCATATAAAACATCCGTTACCTGTAAGCCGTCATTAACAAATCTGGTATATTGATCGATTCCTGATTCATCAGTAGCAATACTGTTTATATACGTAGAATACGCAGATGCATACTGTTCGACCAGCTCATTCACCTTACCAAGCAGTTCTGCCGTATCATTTGATAGAACCTCCCCCCCGAAAAGCAAATCATCACCGCGGCTATCGGCAATCTGTTGAATTGACAAATGGGATTCAAATTCTTCAGGGACAGGGGGGAATGCAAATGAAGAAAGATTTGTCATAACTCCTGCAGTTACCTGAGGTGCGAGTATTGGAGGCATATACTTGGTGACATCCACAGACGATGGCAACACTACTATGTATGTGGCGAGCACAGAGATTTGCACATTTGACTGGGAGAAATACAAAAGGGCGTGACCACGAGGCCTACTTGGATCTCCTAGCACATATTCTAAATTCATAGTACCCCTCTATTCAATATAACATTCATATAGATCAGATTAATCATCTTCAAGTGTACTGGTGTCACCTTCAGGCAATCCTAATTCTCGCGCCTTTAATAAGCGTCTCATTATTTTTCCACTTCTAGTTTTGGGAAGAGAGTCTAGAAATTCTATCTCTCGGGGAGCGATGCCGGCTGCAAGTTTTTTCCTAGCAAAACGATTTATATCCCTCCGAAGTTCATCGCTAACAACATAACCATCCTTCAAAGATACAAACGCTTTCACTATTTCCATGGCTATGGGATCAGGCTTGCCAATTACGCCTGCTTCGGCAACAGCCGGGTGTTCTACAAGGGCACTCTCTACCTCAAAAGGCCCAACAAGATGACCGGCGGTATTGATTACATCGTCAGTTCTCCCAACAAACCAGAAATACCCATCTGAATCCCGGTGTGCCCTATCACCGCTTATATACCAACCCTTCATAAACCGAGACGTGTATCGATTCCGTTGCTCCCAGTACGCCTGAAACATTGAAGGCCATTCTGGGCGAATAGCTAGATTGCCATCAGTACCATCGGGCAACTGATCATAATTATCGTCAAGAATCGCAGCAGTGATACCTGGAATTGGTTTGCCCATAGACCCTGGCTTGATAATTTCTGATGCAAAATTCGCTATCAAAATAGCCCCTGTCTCCGTCTGCCACCAATTATCATGAAATGGCTGGCCTAAAACCCGTTGAGACCACACAACGGCTTCAGGGTTCAAAGGCTCCCCCACACTCGCCGTAAATCGAAGCGATTTAAGATCGAAATCTCCTGGCAAACTATCGCCGGCCTTCATGAGCATTCTAATCGCAGTAGGGGCCGTATACCAAACGGTAACTCCATAATCTTGAATAATTTTATACCACCGTGAGGCGCTAAATCCTCCCTCAAAAATCAATTGTGTCACCCCATTGCTCCAAGGAGCAAACATACCATATGAAGTGCCAGTCACCCATCCGGGGTCCGCAGTGCACCAGTAGATATCATCCGGCTGGAGATCAAGTGCCCACTTTCCCGTAGCGTATTGCTGCAATATGGAAAGATGTCGATGCACAGCTCCTTTAGGCTTCCCTGTTGTACCAGATGTATAATGCATCACCGAGTAATCGAGCATAGTCGTCGGCTCAATTGTGAATTCCTGCTCGCCTTTCTCAATTATCTGCTCGAAAGCGATGTCATTAGGGCCAAGAGGATCTTTGAACTGCCTATCTTTATTGACAATAATGATGTCCCTCAATAATGGAAGCTCTTCCAAAATACCAGCAATTTTAGAACGAAGATCAGGCTGAGTAATCAAAGCCACAGCTTCACTATTTTCCAGTCTATCTTTTACTGGGTCAGGCCCAAAAGCGGAAAAAAGAGGACCTGCAATCGCTCCAATTTTTAATATCCCGAAAAAGGCTGCATACAGCTCCGGCACCCTTTCAAGAAAAAGGAAAACCCTGTCCCCCTTACCTATACCTATAGCCCTCAATCCTGCAGCAACTTTATCGCTCTGCGTCTTCATATCATGATAGGTGTATCTTTCTTCTTGCCCATTTTTCCCTATCCATATCATGGCGACCTTGTCACGGAAGTTTCCAAGAGCATGGCGATCAATACATTCATAAGCAGCATTGAGTCCACCCTGGGGTAACCAATCTAACTCTTGGTAAAGTTGATCCCAAGTAAACCCTTGCACCTGTGCTGCGTAGGAATCTATATTGTGTGGAGCTCCCCCATCAGTTTCTTTTAGGATAGGCAAAAAATCCGATTCCATCAAACTTACCTTAATAATTATTGAGTTGGTCAAATTGCAGTGCTGGGGAAATCAATTCGCACTTTACATGTATAATATATCAAAATATGGAGTAAGACGATAATACTTGAATCATTCAGTTATCCCAATTTCAAAATGCTCGGTAACACCACATTCACGATATGACGAGCTGGTGTCATAAATAGACTCAAAAATACTACCATCTCCGACTAAGGCGTCTTACAGAAACACTTTGGAGGGTGATGAAGAACATCATAAGAAGACATCCCGTTAGGACTAGGCTCGTACTAAGCATCGTTGTATTGATTAGTGGGATAAATTGCCTAATTATAGGCAACCTCATAAAAACAACTACACTAATGGCTTTGGGAATAATCAGTTTACCGATAAGTATAATTATCCTAAACTCGGTCTCTAGTGCTGCGATCAGGTTGGTTGATGAAATTACTGAAGACGAAGTAATTTCATCAACCAACCTGCGTGGATAACGGATTGTTCCAGTTGAGTATTTCTACTTGACGAAAGGTACAACGGACTATGCCAAAAGATTCATTGCTTTATAAACGGGTCATTGTAAAAGCAGGAACAAGATTGCTTACTTCAGGTAGCACATCACTAAATGTAGACGTACTAGGTTCCATAGCTCGACAAATTGCACAAATAAGGGTTTCCGGGGCAGAAGTACTCCTTGTGTCCTCAGGGGCGGTTGCAGCCGGACGTCAAACTTTCGCCTCCAATGATCTTTACGACTCAATTGCGAACAGACAAACCTTAGCTGCAATAGGACAGCCCAAGTTAATGAACACATACAGTACCCTTTTCAACAATCTGGGGATTGAAGTCGCCCAAGCTTTAGTTTCTCATCGAGATATGATCGACAGACTATCATACCTAAATGTCCGTAATACCCTTAGCTCTCTTTTAGCCTACAAAGTAATACCTATTCTCAACGAAAATGATGTAGTAGCAGTCGACGAATTAAGTGGCGAATTTGCTGGCGATAACGATAGGTTAGCTGCATTGATCGCAAATGTAATTGAAGCAGATCTCCTGCTCCTCTTAGGCGATGTCCCAGGCCTTTATACTGCAGACCCCAATCTCATCCCTGACGCAACCCTTATACCGATAATAGATAGCATAGATCCCCGTATTGAGGAAATTGCCAAAGGCACAGTGACCTCAGAGGGAACTGGAGGTATGACTAGTAAAATTGCCGCAGCAAAACTAGCAACAGCAGCGGGGGCTACGGTTATCATAGCTGATGGGAATGTAGAAGATGTAATCCTAAAGATAGAATCTGGAGATTCAATAGGCAGCAAATTCCTCGCAAGCGCAACTAAACTGGAAAGCCGTAAACGTTGGATGCTGGGCAACATGTCTTCAGCATATTTCGTAACTATTGATGAAGGAGCCTTAAGCGCCTTACTGGAATCTGGGAGGAGCCTGCTCCCTGCTGGGATTACCGCAATTGCCGGAGAATTTAATCGTGGTGACATAATTCGCATACTTACGGAATCTGGGAACCACATAGCTGGAGGTATAGCAAACTATGCCTCTGCAGAATTAGCCAAAATCTCTGGGCAACATTCTAAAAATATCACCCCAATTCTCGGCTATAGTTATGGGGATGAAGCTGTACATCGAGATAACCTTGTGCTGGTATAAACAAAAGCGTAAAGTATAGTTACTGTTGATATTTCAGTATGCGAAGTGACTGGTAATAGCCATATACAAACCTTGGACCAACGCCCGGTGATAAAGTACAATCTGATCTTAAAAGCGAAATTGCTCCCACTCCGATCAGTAATGTTCCCTCTTCAATATGAACCATAAGGTGAAATAATTATGGCAGAAAATACTATCAATCTTGATGTGATGGGGCTGGAATCCAGAAAAGCCTCCAAAATGCTAGCGAGACTTCCAGCGAAAACCCGCAATTCCGCCTTGCTAACTCTAGCAGACCTACTAGAAGCCAGCAGCGCAATCATCATAGAAGCAAATGATATTGACTGTACAGAATCACTCGGACAAGGCCTTAGCGAACATATGCTAGATCGGTTACTACTTACAGCAGCACGTATCAAGGATATGGCCCAAGGGGTTCGAGAAATCGCAAGCCTGCCGGACCCTTTAGGTGTTCACAGGGATAGCTACACATTACCAAATGGCCTTTGGGTACAGAAAAGATCTGTCCCGCTCGGCGTGATAGCCAGCATCTACGAAAGCCGCCCCAATATCACTGTCGATATAGCGAGTCTGGCAGTGAAATCAGGAAATGCCGTAATCCTCCGAGGTGGCAAAGAAGCGTTCAACACAAATAAAACGCTAGTGACTTTGATCAAAAAGGCCTTTACCTCGTCGGGGATTCCCAGTGAAGGGGTTCAGTTAATAGAATCTACCGACCGCACACTAGTAACCGAATTGCTGCGAATGCGCGATTACATTGACCTAATGATACCAAGAGGAGGGGAGTCGTTAATTCGTGAGGTTCGGGAAAAAGCTTACATGCCAGTCATTACAGGAGGTATAGGTGTATGCCACACCTATATTGACAAAGATGCCAACATGGAAAAGGCAAAAGCCATCGTGTACAACGCAAAAGTTCAAAGACCCACTGTCTGCAATGCCTTGGATACGATCTTAATTCACAGTGATGTGCTTGAAACGCACTTGCCAATAATTGCTTCCGAGCTTGATAAAGCCAACGTGGAATTACACTGTGATGAGCAATCTCAAGCAGTACTCTCTGAGTTAACTTCCCTTAACACTGTTCCGGCGACAGAAGGTGATTGGGGTAAGGAATATTTATCTTTGACAGCTGCTGTCAAAGTGGTATCCTCCATGGAAGAAGCAGTGAATCACATCGACATTTATGGATCTGGACATTCTGAGGCGATAGTAACCGAAGATCACTCAACTGCTATGCAATTCCTAGATGAAGTCGATGCAGCAGTCGTCTACGTAAATGCAAGCACACGATTCACCGATGGCGGTCAGTTTGGGCTTGGGGCTGAAATAGCGATTAGCACGAATAAATTACATGCCCGTGGTCCTATGGGAATTTCTGAACTAACTTCATATAAATGGATAGTTCTTGGAAACGGACAAGTCCGGGCCTGATTTCCTCTGCTGCATCACTAGCGGCTCTACTAACACCAGTGCTAGGTTATCATTGGGTGCAAATTAATCACCCGATATCTTTCTTGCAAGCCCACGTTGTACTGCTTCAACAATCTTGCCGGCACCTAGTCCGTATTTCTCAATTAACTGATCCGGGTTTCCAGACTCGCCATAAGAATCTAAAGCAACTCGCTCAACAGGAGTGGGGTATCGGGCGCTCAACTCTTGAGACACAATGCTATTCAGTCCTCCACGAACAAAATGTTCTTCTGCCGTGATAATAACTCCTGTCTCTTTTGCTGCACTTACGATGGCATTACTATCAATAGGGGCAAGGGTATGCATATTGATAATTCTTGTCTCAACCCCTTCGTTAGAAAGCAAGGCCGCTGCCTGCTGCGCTATGTTGACCATTATTCCACAAGCAATAATGGTCGCATCATTCCCGTCACGCATTAGCTCAGCCTTGCCTATCCTAAACGTATCTTCAATCCCAGAATGTACCAGAGGAGTTGCCCCACGACTTAGGCGAATGTAGACAGGGCCATCTATAGAGACAGCCTCTCGCACTGCCCATTCGGTCTCTATAGAATCTGATGGAACAACAACGGTGAATCCAGGCATAGCAGTTATCAAGGCAATATCTTCAATCGCCTGCGCTGACATGCCATCTTCCCCTACAGTTATTCCCGCATGAGTGAGAACCAACTTGACGTTCAATCCGCCTTGCGCTACTCCAACTCGAAGTTGATCATACGCGCGGCCAGTGCCAAAAACAGCAAAAGTGCTAACGAAAGGAATTTTCCCACATGAAGCAAACCCCACAGCAGCACTAACAATATTTTGTTCGGCAGGTCCAAAATCAAAGAATCGGTCGGGGAATTTCTGAGCAAACAAATTCACGACAGTGGATTTGTTTAAATCCCCACCCAAAACCACAATATCTGGATATTCTTCCCCAAGATTCACCAATGTCTTGCCGTAAGACTCACGAGCCGACTGTACCACTGTGATCTCCTAACACGATGCGGTCTACTAAGATGTAACCGCGACGAAAGCCATGTATAAACTTAACCTGCTAACTCGGATAAGGCGTCAGCTAGTTCTTGTTGGTTGGGAGCTCTGCCATGAAACCCAGGGTTGTTCTCCATAAAGCTAACTCCTTTCCCTTTGGTTGTATTCGCTATTACTACTAGAGGGGCATCGCGTTTGGCGGTCACGGAATCAAGCGCACTACAAAGATCTGCAACATTGTGCCCATCTGCCTGAACTACCTTCCACCCAAAAGCCAGCCACTTATCCGCCAACGGCTCAATTTCCATTGCCTCGCTAGTGAAGCGGTCGTTCTGAATGCGATTCCTATCGATAATAGCAACCAAGTTGCCCGCTTTATAATGAGAGGCAGCCATAGCGGCTTCCCATATCTGGCCTTCGTCACACTCCCCATCACCTATTAGCACGTAGGTCATATATTCTTTCTTATCCAAACGCCCGGCCAAGGCCATACCTAGCCCAATTGACAACCCCTGACCCAAAGAGCCCGTAGAAGCATCCACCCCAGGTACCATCGTGTGGGCATGCCCCTGTAACCGACTATCGATTCTACGAAAAGTCGAAAGTTCGTCATTAGGGAAATAGCCACACTCTGCTAGCACCGAGTACAGAATAGGGGTGCAATGTCCCTTACTCAACACAAATCGATCTCTGTCTTCCCATTTAGGGTTATCAGGATTGTGTGCCATCACTCGAAAATACAAAGATATAAGTATCTCAGTGGCAGACAATGAGCCGCCAGGATGCCCACTAGCTGATCCAGCTATAGTTCTTAAGACCTGCCGGCGCAAATGACGAGCCAACTCATCCACATGCTCTGGGTTTGCTTTAGTCGGAATTCCACTTTTTCTCATTCATGCCCACTTCTATACAGGTATTGCCATCTGTCACTGGTCTTTTCCATGCCCACTTCTATACAGGTATTGCCATCTGTCACTGGTCTTTTCCATAGCGACAACACCAAACGATCTGTCGCTCGCTTAAGAAACTAGACTCATTATAGCAACAAAACGAAAATGAAGTCTAGAAATCGAAGTGCGGTATACTATCATCAGTCTTCCAGAAGTTCCACGGTCCAATCACAAATGCACTATCTTAAAACATGAAAGAATCTATCGTTGATCATTGACACGCACGCCCACATCTTCCCAGAATCGGTGATTAAAGGTCGCCAGAATCATTTAAGCCAAGATGCAACTTTCCGCGAACTCTATTCTAATAATAATGCAACTCTAGCCACTGCAGAAAATCTGATATTCGAAATGGACGAATCCAAAGTTGACCTAACAATAATCGTGGGAATCGGTTGGTGCGATCCAGATTTGGCTAAACTATGCAACGACTACTTTATGGATGCAGTCCGAAAATATCCTACAAGATTGCGATTCCTTTGTAGTGCAAATCCAAATTGGGGAGATCGAGCTCTCTATGAAATAGAGCGATGCGCTAAAAATGGAGCGATCGGGGTAGGCGAACTCCATCCGACTTCACAAAATTTTGATATAACAGATGAAGCCTTCATGAAACCATTCATACAGGCAATATCAGCTCTAAACATGCGCTTATTAACTCACTCCTCCGAACCAGTCGGTCACCAGTACGCTGGTAAGGGCACTACCACTCCTGAGTTGCTAGGTACGTTCATAAAAAACACACCGCTGCTAAATATCATTTGCGCCCATTTAGGAGGGGGATTGCCTTTTTATGGACACATGCCGGAGATGCGAACACAAATGGCTAAAGTTAGCTTTGATACTGCCGCAATCCCATTCCTATATGACCCATCTGTGCTACAAACCATCTGCGAAACTTTCTCCCCCGATCAGATTCTGTTCGGTAGTGACTATCCATTAATGTCCCAGTCGCGAGCGCTGAGATACATAAAAAAATCAGGTATAGGATCAGAGGTTGAAGCAATGATCCTCGGAAATAATGCTGCAACAGTGTACGGGTTATAAAGCTCAAATAATATTCGCTATACTCGGTCATTTGAGCCCACATCTCTCACCAAACCACGCATTGCAGTTGAAACATCGTACTCTCTAAGGCTCCGTCATTGCTAACAGCCGCAGATCTTGCTATAATTTTTGCCTGAGACTAGAAAATTAATTATTAGGGATCGATGATGATTGGAGGAGGTAAGAAATTGGAATCACACAAGCTACCTAGTTGCAAGCAATGCTCCGAAGGGGAATTAGTTCCATTATCAGATTTCGGAAGCCAGGGAGCCGCCATTCACTATAAAGCATGGGTATGCACCGACCCAAAATGCGGCTTCAACATAAAAATCCGCAATGGGGATTTGTATCTCAACGAACCGATTACCAATGGTGCATCGTATTCTCCAAGGGCTCGCTGATCCTCAGGTTTTTCTAGCTTAGCCATACCCTAGACCCCCTCCTCTCTATAAGCTGGATCAGGAGGAATTGTATGATGCCACCCCTTATTAATAGTCGCGCTATAGGCATATCTCTGATGATGGTAGGAATATTGGTGCTTGGTTCTTGCCTATCGTACTTTGCTTATCGCTATATAAAAGTTGGGAACCTACCCGAACTTGAACAATCTGCCCAAAGACTGATCTCCCCGTCTGTAATCATTAGAGTAACGCCTCGGGCCGAAGAGGGTTTTCCCATCCCAATTAGCCCATTGACAGACGCTGGCTACCCAGCACAAGCGCTACTGCCAATTGAGTGGAAGGCCCCATACTGGGCAGAAGATCCTACTCCCGCTCCGTATAGCTATTTGGATGAGGACTACAACCCTGTCAACTGGGATCAGCTTCCGTCAGGCCATGTTCTGCCCACAGCCACAAGGATTAGGATCCCTAGCATTCAGGTTGATGCGTTTATAGAAGAACTAGCACTAATCGATTTAGGGAGGGCACGAGCCTATGAAACCCCTGACAGAATTGTCGGCCATATACCCGAAACCTCCAACCCTGGAGGTATTGGTAATGGTTGGTATTTTGCACATCTGGAAAGCACATTCAATAAAGAAGGTGCTATTTTCAGGGATTTACCACTGATCCCTGAAAAAATTCGCCGAGAAGAGCCGGTATTTATCATTATTGACAATGAGAACACGAGTTATTTATATCAGGTAACGAAGACTTCTATCGAGCGCAAGGAAAATCTCCGAGTCACCGAATCATCTTCCCCTATGATCACGCTTGTAACCTGTATACCAAGGTTAGTGTATGACCATAGATTACTAATAGGCGCCGAACTCATAGGCAGTCGTCCCGTAAAATCATAGACACACTCACGCTGCTACCAAATATAGACCCAAAATGGTAGTATGGAGGCTCTGGAGTGCAATATTTTCCGGCAAATAAAAATTTCCATTTGAATATTATCACCAAGGAATCAGGAGCCAACGGATGCCAAAACCAAGCCTTGACGAGGTAACAGCATTACGAAGTAAAGGAAATCTGGTGCCAATTTACGCCGAGGTACCGGCAGATCTTGAAACCCCCGTATCCGTCTACTTGAAAGTAGCCGATAATCCCTATTCTTTCCTTTTAGAAAGTGTCCACGGGGGGGAGACCCTTGGGCGATACAGTTTCATCGGCACGGAACCATACAAAGTACTCCATTTTTCTACTGCGGACTTCGTCATTGGAGACAAGGACCCACTCCATTACATTGAAGAAGAGCTTGCGCAGTTCAAACCAGTAGCCATAGACGATCTGCCGAGATTCAATGGAGGGGCAGTTGGTTATCTTTCCTACGAAGTGGCTAGATATTTCGAGAATCTTCCAACTCCGAAATCTGATAGCCTCGAGCTACCTACTGCAGTCTTCCTGATGACTGACACGTTGTTAGTATTTGACCACCTAAGACAAACCATTAAAGTAATAAGCCACGTCCGAACCGATGATGACATTGTAGCTTCTTATCAAGAAGCATCTTCTAGAATTGATCAAATAATCGCAAAGCTGAAACTCCCTCTAGCCGATAAACACCAAGTACAAGCAGTCTCTTTTGAAAATGACAATGATATCCCTGACGCAATATCAAACACACCCAAACCTGACTACCTAGAACATGTAGCAAAAATACGAGAGTACATTCATCGTGGAGATTTGATCCAGGCAGTGCTTTCGCAAAGGTTCATTAGGCCTACATCTGCTGACGGATTTACTATTTACCGCGCCTTACGAAGTATTAATCCTTCTCCTTACATGTATTATCTGAATTTGGGTGAATTTCAAATTGTTGGAGCCTCTCCAGAGATGTTGGTCCGCGTTGATGACGGGACTATTGACTACCACCCCATTGCGGGCACAATCAGAAGAGGGGCATCAGAACAAGCTGACCTGCTACTTGCTGAGAAACTCAAGTCTGATCCGAAGGAACAGGCGGAGCACATAATGCTTGTCGATTTAGCTAGGAATGACGTAGGCAAGGTCAGCGAACCCGGCTCTGTCCAAGTAACGCAATTAATGGATATTGAAAGATATTCACATGTCATGCATTTGGTCTCTCATGTCACTGGAACACTAAAAGAAAACCTTACGATATACGATGTGCTACGCTCCTGTTTTCCTGCAGGTACTGTATCGGGCGCACCGAAAATCAGAGCAATGGAAGTAATTGCTGAGCTAGAGCAAGATACCAGAGGACCTTACGCAGGTACCGTCGGATATTTCAGCTTCTCAGGAAACATGGATACAGCTATTACAATCAGAACGGTAGTATTGAAGAATGGCACAGCATACGTTCAGGCTGGCGGCGGAATCGTCGCAGACAGCGTTGACGAGAACGAATTCCAGGAAACAAAGAATAAAGCTGCTGCTGTTCTGCAAGCAATAAGCCGTGCCGAGATGATGATAAAATAGCGTAGGCTTCACCACATGGGAGTTCATGATGCTACTACTTTTGGATAATTACGACAGCTTCACCTACAACATATATCAATATCTTTGCGAATTAAACGCCGACGTACAGGTGGTCAGAAACGACAAGATAACTTTGGATGAAGTAGCCGATCTTAACCCAGAACGAATAGTCATATCCCCTGGGCCTAACAATCCAGAGCGAGCAGGCATCTCAAGCGAAGTGGTGCTGCGATTTGGGACTTCTATCCCAATCCTCGGCATTTGCTTGGGACATCAATGCATTGGATACGCATATGGATCTACAGTCAGTAAGGCAAGTGAAATCATGCACGGCAAAACTTCTGCAATATACCATGACGGCAAGGGGATTTTTAAAGGAATACCTAACCCATTTAACGCCATCCGATATCATTCCTTAGCAATTGAAGAACAAACTATTCCTGACCAATTAGAAGTAACGGCTAGAACTGAGAACAATATTATTATGGGAGTGCGTCACAAGTCCCTTCCAGTGGAAGGGATCCAGTTTCATCCTGAGTCGATAATGACTGAGTCCGGGAAAGCATTGCTACAAAATTTCCTTGAGACTGCAAGATAAGAGAAAATGAAGGATTTTGATATTCCCACTCACCAATCCGCCCCAAAAACATCACTACTGCTTGGAACTACAGTAGCTGGACACGGGGTAAAACATTTCTATAATGCTGCTTTCCCTGTCCTGTTCCCTAGTATCAAAACGGACCTAGCTCTCACAAACGCACAATTGGGTAACATGACCACACTGCGACTGCTTATCGGTGGTCTATTCAATCTTCCTGCAGGCTTTCTTGCAGATAAGTTCGGTAGTGAGCGAAAGCACATCCTAGCATCGTCAATTGCTTTAACCTCGTTATGTTGCATGCTGTTAGGATTGGCGTCGTCATACCCCTTACTTGTTATATTTGCCTCCTTGATGAGTGGAGCCATAACCCTATGGCATCCCTCAGCGATAGCATGGCTATCCGAAGGGTTTTCAAACAGAAAAGGGATGGCGATTGGCCTCCATGGTACCGGGGGGAGTGTAGGCGAAACCTTGGGACCACTGGTAATCGGGCTATTACTGAAATTATTCTCATGGCGCCCACTGCTGTCCGTCAGCGTTATACCGGGCGTAGTGGCAGCAGTCGCTATATGGTTATGCCTTGGACGAGTTGAACACGTTGCTATGTCAACTATAACGATCCGTACATATTTTAAAGGAATTGGAAGCCTTCTCAGGAACCGTAAATTGCTCATTGTGCTGTGCGTAGCAGCGTGCTATGGAGGTGCTCAGGCGACCGTGATGACTTTCCTCCCAATATATATTGAGGAGGACCTAGGACTCTCCTCCACTAGTGTGGGTTTCTATCTATCTGCTATGAACATTAGTGGCATCATTTCCCAACCGATCTTAGGTTATTTATCTGACCTATGGGGCAGGCGGTCCATACTACCACCGAGCTTAGCGGTCCTAGGGCTATCGCTGATCATTATGTCATGGGTTGATGCAGGCATCCCTTTCACCTTCTTCTTAATCTTAGGAGGGGCATTCCTCTTCCCCTTAATGGCAATTATACTGGCCTCAGCAGTAGATGTAGTCAGTCAAGAAGTTCAAGCGACCACGGTATCATTAGTATTTGGAGCAGCAGTCATAGTTTCATCAGCAGTACCGGCAGTTGCAGGCATCATAGCTGATGCTTTCACTGTCCAGATCACTTTCCTACTGGCTGGTGCAATAGTACTGTTCGCATGCGCAGTGTCGATCGTCACTCGTTGGAATCTTGACGCGAGCTAAACTGAAATGGGTCTTAGCATCTGAAAAGGAGAACTCTGATGATTCGCGAAAGTATCCAGACACTAATTCAGGGGATTTCTATAACCAAGGATGCAGCAGGCGAAGCTATGTCCGAAATAATGTCTGGAGAGGCAACCGATGCTCAAATTGCCTCTTTTGCTACCGCTTTACGCATGAAAGGGGAAACGAGCAATGAGGTGGCAGGCATGGCCGCTACTATGTTAGAAATGGCCTTGACCATTGAAGGCCCAGATGACGCAGTAGACACCTGCGGTACTGGTGGGGATGGCTCAGGCACCTTTAACATATCAACTACGGCAGCCTTTGTTCTCGCAGGAGGCAAGGTGCCCGTGGCGAAGCATGGTAATCGAGCAGTATCTGGATCGGTAGGTAGTGCCGACGTACTAGAGCAACTGGGGGTGCGCATTGATCTGCAGCCAGACGGGGTACAGAGATGCATCGACACTACACAGCTATGCTTCATGTTTGCTCCGATTTTTCACCCGTCAATGCGGTTTGCCGCCAACGCACGGCGAGAAATTGGAATACGCACTATATTCAATATTCTTGGACCACTCGTAAATCCAGCCAGAGTCACAAGACAGGTGATCGGCGTAGCAGATCTTCGACTTGGTGAACTTATTGCAAACGTGCAGGTCCTCCTTGGTTCCAGCCACACGATGGTCTGTCACGGATTCGATGGAGTGGATGAAATTTCACTGGAGGGGCCAACTAGAATCTGGGAACTCAAAGATGCTGTAATTCACTCATACTTATTTGACCCGGGTAGCGTATTTTTAGAGCGGTCACTAACTTCAGCGTTCAAAGTCGACACGCCACTAGAAAGTGCAACCCAATTGCTCGCTGTACTAAGTGGCGAACCCGGACCATCTCGAGACATTGTATTAGCCAATTCAGCGGCAGGGTTCATCGTCGCAGGAAAAACTGCCAACTTTACTGAAGCCCTAGACCTTGCTCGAAATTCCATTGACTCGGGACAAGCTATGAATGCTGTAAAAAAGCTTGTGGAGGCTAGCAACAAATCTTGACCAAAGAAACCATACTTACACAAATAGTCAGTCAAAAAAAGACAGACCTCGCCACATTGAAAATGAGAGAACCGTTAGATGTTCTGGCCAATAGGAGGTCCCATCGAATTCCAATAGCAAATCTATCGGGTTCATTGATGGGAGACCGGATTCGCATCATTGCTGAAGTGAAACGGGCCTCTCCCTCTAAAGGCATACTTCACCCTGATCTTGACCCAACTGTGATGGCGGAAAATTATGCCCGTGGCGGAGCTGCAGCTATATCAGTTCTTACCGAGTCTAACTACTTCAAAGGAAGTACTGAAGATCTAACAACCGTGAAAGAATCTGTGAAGGATTACAGACTTCCTGTCGTGCGTAAGGATTTTATCTTTGACCCTTATCAAGTACAGGAATCCAGTGTGATTGGCGCGGATGCAATACTGCTCATTGTAGCAATACTCTCTGAGAGGGAATTAAGCGATCTGATTGCTCTTGGAAATGAATTGTTCCTGCAGTGCCTCGTAGAAGTACACAATGAAGTTGAACTACAAACAGCATTGATAGCGGGGGCAGAAATCATCGGTATCAATAATCGCAACCTAAGAACGTTCGAAACAAACCTCGCTACTACAGAACGCCTAGCTCCATTGATCCCTCCAGGAAAGATAATTGTAAGCGAAAGCGGGATCAAAGACCCCGAAACTCTAATACACCTAAAAAGGCTGCGGGTTAACGCAGTCCTGATCGGCGAAACTTTTGTGACATCGGATAATCCCGAAGCAGAAGTCAGGAAGTTCTCATGAATACTCCGCAGACCAAGATATGCGGAATTAGGTCTTCCCAAAGTGCTTTTGCTGCAGCAAAAGCATCCTCAAATTACATAGGATTCAATTTTGTCACCGCAAGCAAGCGTCTCATAGACGCCAATCAGGCGAAGACAATAATTAGGGCCTTAAAAAATGAACACACCGAACCGAATAGACCTAAGGTTGTCGGCGTATTCGCCAACCAGCCCCTTTTATACATCAACTCCGTTGCAGAGTATTGTGATCTAGATATGGTACAACTTAGCGGGGATGAGCCATTCGCCTTTGCTCAACGAGTAATTTCACCGGTAATAAAAGCAATCAAGGTAGACACTGACGCTTCGAAAGAAGCTGAATTGAATCGGCTCGATCAACTCTCGAGACTAGCGAAAAAGATGAACCTCTTAGTTATCCTCGACAAATATGACCGCCATCTCCAAGGTGGAACAGGGCACATACACGATTGGGATCTAGCGGCTAAACTAGCGGAACACCATTCGTTCCTCCTAAGTGGTGGCCTGAACCTGGAAAACATACATGAAGCAATTGAATCAGTTCGCCCATTCGGTGTAGATGTTGCTAGTGGGGTTGAAATAGATGGGCAGGACGACGCAACCACGATAACTGAGTTCCTTAGTGCAGTTCAATCAGCAAAGTAAAATATGGAGCGTTAGCCCCCTGGCATTGAGGAGTAAGCAAATGAATAGCGACCCGGAAACAAATTACCCTAGGTATTATGGAGCCTATGGTGGGCAATTCGTACCTGAAACACTTATGGTGGCGTTAGAGGAGTTGCAATCTGCTTTCAACTCTGCCCAATCTGACCCAAACTTCAGGAATGAGCTAAATTCGCTACTTACCCACTACGCTGGCCGGCCTACCCCTATATATTTTGCTCAGAATCTTAGCAAATCCGTCGGAGGGGCTCAGATATACCTGAAAAGAGAAGACCTTGCTCACACTGGGGCTCATAAGATCAATAATGCTTTGGGGCAAGGACTATTAGCGAAACGGATGGGGAAAACACGAATCATCGCTGAGACTGGTGCAGGCCAGCATGGGGTGGCTACAGCGACCGTATGTGCAATGTTGGGGTTGGAGTGTATTGTTTACATGGGGGAGGAAGATATTCGAAGACAAGAGAGTAATGTGTTTCGTATGAACCTCTTAGGGGCCACTGTCACGCCAGTTACTAGTGGAAGCAAAACACTCAAGGATGCAATTAACGAAACCATACGCGACTGGGTGACAAACGTTCAAGACACGCACTATTTGATCGGGAGTGCCGTTGGCCCTCATCCATACCCGCTCATTGTAAGGGAATTTCAAAAAATTATTGGACAGGAAGCTCGGCAACAAATAATAGACCTAATTGGAACCTTGCCTGACTATGCTATTGCTTGTGTTGGTGGCGGCAGCAATGCTATAGGTCTGTTTTACCCATTCATTAATGACGCCAGTGTGCAGCTAGTGGGTGTCGAAGCTGGTGGCAAGGGATTAAACCAGGGGGAACATGCTGCCACTCTTTCGGCAGGAAGCAAAGGTATACTCCATGGGAGCCTATCGTACCTACTTCAAGACTCAAATGGACAAGTCAGTTCAACTCGAAGTATATCTGCTGGGCTTGATTATCCTGGAGTTGGCCCGGAACATAGTCATCTAAAGGACATTGGTAGAGTACAGTACGTATCAGCAAGAGACGAAGAGGCCTTGGAAGGATTCAAACTACTCTGCCAAACAGAGGGCATACTCCCTGCACTTGAGCCATCCCATGCCATTGCAGTTGCTGTGCAGATTGCGCGTGACTTACCTGCAGAATCCACTATCCTACTGAACCTAAGTGGCAGAGGGGATAAGGACATGGGAACTGTAAGAGAAGTGCTACAGTCAGATTATCCAATCCAGTGAGTTAGGATTAATTAGTACCCTCGTTGCCTGCTTTTAGGGCATCAAGGGTCGGAATAGCTCGAAGCATCACAGCTTCGAATTCTCTTTTTACAGCAGGACTATTAAACAACGCTGGAGCATCTGGAGAGGTTTGATAATCAGGTCTTAGTTCAAACCTTCCTAGGAATGCGACACCCGTTTCTTGAGATAACTCCTCACCTGCACCCGAACCGAACATCTCCCCACTAAAATTCTCAACCACACCTATGATCGGGATATTCATCTTTCTAACCATATTCAAAGATCGTGTCGCATCAAGACGAGCAAGCGGTTGTGGCGTGGTAACTATGACAAACCCATCTAATGGAAGAGTTTGCATGATCGTTAGTGGCGCATCAGAAGTACCAGGGGGTAGGTCAACAATCAGATAATCCAGCTCACCCCAATCCGTAATCTGAAGGAATTGGTTTATGGCATTATGCACCATGGGGCCACGCCATATAATCGCCTCATCAGGGCGTTCCTGAAAAAATGCCATCGACATTATCTTCACCCCGTGAGCCACAGGGGGAAAGAACTTACCATCTCTTTGTACAGGAAGATCCACCAACCCAAAAGCCTGAGTCACATTGGGACAATCTATGTCAGCATCAAATATGCCAACCTTGAAACCGTTTGCTGCCAACACCGAAGCGAGTCCTGTAGCTATAGTTGTCTTACCAACACCACCCTTACCGCTATAGACAGCTATTTTGTTCTTTATAGTAGAGAATCGATCTGTGATATCTCGCTTTTGCTGGAACTGCTTTTTTACTGATTCCAGTCTAGCCTGCTGCTGCGGGTTACTCATAACTAATCCAATCCTAGCAACTTCTTACCATCTTCTGTAAGCAAATCTGGGCTCCATGGAGGGTCAAATACCATCTCTACCTCGACGTCATCAACTCCATCAACTTCAGCAATCCTCCACTCAGCTTGCTGAGCTATATACGGACCCATCCCACAGCCAGGGGCAGTCAGGGTCATCTGCACATAAACGTCGGCCCCTGTAAGCTGAATCTCATACACTAAGCCAAGATCATAGACATTTACCGGGATCTCAGGGTCATAGACATCTCTTAATGCTTCTACAACTGCCTCTCGAGTAATCGTGTCTGGTGCCATTTTTATTTTCTCCTTAAGTCGCCTTCTTGCTAGCTAATCTTAGCAAGAAAGAGTCTAACTGGTCAACCTATTGATGCAAACTCTAGATGTTGAACCCCCTAATCAGAAACAGACTTTTTGTCCACAAATTCTTCTTCAGTTACCATGTTTATTATGTTTCTAAGCTCTACAATCTCATCTCTCAACATGGCTGCCCGCTCGAATTCCATACCTTTAGCAGCTTGCTTCATTTGTTTTTGCAAATCAGCGATCAATCGCGTCCCATCCGTTGCAGATAAACGATCCCTCTCAATATAGCTTCCCAAATCTACAGAATTCTCGGATTCAGCCACGATTCGATCAGTAATACCACGTATCTCTTTTTTGATACCTGTTGGTACAATTCCATTATCGACATTGTGCTGGGCTTGTATTGTCCGCCTTCTAAGTGTTTCATCAATTGCAGAATGCATCGACCGCGTTATTGTATCTGCATACATGACGACTTTCCCAGATTCGTGCCGGGCGGCCCTACCCATAGTCTGAATCAAGGATCCCGCGGACCTCAGGTACCCTTCTTTATCTGCATCAAGAATTGCTACCAAATTTACTTCAGGCAAATCCAGGCCTTCTCTTAAGAGATTTATTCCAACTACTACGTCATACACTCCAAGTCGCAAATCCCTAAGAATTTCACTGCGCTCCAGAGTGTGAATTTCAGAGTGCAGATAATGAGTGTTAATACCCACCTCCTGAAAGTAATCCGCCAATTCCTCCGCCATCTTCTTCGTCAAGGTAGTCACTAAACATCTTCCGTCTGAATCAATGCTTTCCCGAATACGCTGCACCAAATCATCCACCTGTCCTTCAATCGGGTGAATTTCCACCACGGGATCAAGCAAACCAGTCGGGCGAATAATTTGCTGCACGACAGCTGCTGATTCCCGCAATTCGAATTCTGCAGGGGTGGCCGAAACGAAAATTCCCTGTTGCACCTTGTCACAGAATTCTTCAAAGTTTAGCGGTCTATTATCAAGAGCAGAAGGTAACCGCCATCCGTAGTCAACTAGTGTGGTCTTACGGGATCTGTCACCCTTGAACATTGCTCGCAACTGTGGAATGGTCTGATGGGATTCATCTAGAATTACCAAAAAGTCGTCAGGGAAATAATCTAGTAAAGTCCAAGGCGCACTGCCGAGGTCCCTACCACCTAGTGGCCCCGAATAATTCTCGACACCAGAGCAATACCCAACTGCTAGAAGCATTTCCAAATCATAATTGGTTCTTTGCTCGATTCGCTGTGCTTCTAGCAATTTCCCCTGTTTCTCAAAAATGTCGAGCTGTGCCTTCAACTCTTGTTGAATTCTTTTAACCCCTCTTTTGAGCTTATCACGAGGGGTGACGAAATGTCGGGCTGGATAAATATCAACGGAGTCACACTCAGCAAGAATTTCTCCCGTCACATAATCTAGTTCAACAATACGTTCAACCTGATCACCCCAAAATTCGACCCTAATAGCAATATCATCATAAGCTGGCACTAACTCTACTACGTCACCACGCACTCGGAAATATGCCCTACTGAGATCCATATTGGTTCTCTCGTACTGCATTTCCACCAACTGCCGAACGAATCTCTGGCGATCTCGAATCTCGCCCTTACGGACTTCAGCTACAAAACTATAATAATCTTCTGGAGAACCTAATCCGTAAATACATGAAACAGAAGCGACAATAATCACATCTCTTCGGGTTAAAAGGGATCGGGTAGCAGAATGTCTTAGTTTATCAATTTCTTGATTGATGCTCGTTTCTTTTTCAATATATGTATCGGTTCGCGGTATATACGCTTCAGGCTGATAATAATCATAATAGCTAACGAAATATTCCACTGCATTTTCCGGGAAAAACCCCTTAAGCTCAGTCGCTAATTGGGCCGCTAATGTCTTATTGGGAGTCATCACTAACGTAGGCCGCTGCACTGATTCAATAACGTTAGCCATGTTGAAAGTTTTACCACTACCGGTGACTCCCATCAAAGTTTGGAAACGCAACCCTCCGTTCAATCCGTTGACCAGTGCCTCAACTGCTCTCGGTTGGTCTCCCATCATATCAAAGTCAGAAGTTATCTTGAAATCAGGCATACTAACAATTCAAAGAGAACCCAATAGGATCCACTGATACCTGTCGGTATCTAGGGTATCAAGCTCTATAAGATTTTCGATCCCTCCTTTAAAATTCAATCGGCTTTGTAGCCACCCAAACCATAACCTCACTATCTTCCGTTAGGTCTCCGTAGTTGAAATCACCATACACGTCGACATCGGCAAATCCTGCGAGAGTCAGCAAATGGAGCATTTCATATCTATAGATATACCGAAAGAGGACTTCCTTATAAGTGCGTCTTTCCACAACTCCGTCGATGGTTAGGTTTTCAATGATATAGCGTGATGCAATCATTTGGGTTAGATTATCTGCACTGCTTTGTTCCCACAAGACATATCGCTTCCCACTTTCTGGGTTTGTGACATCCGCGCGATAATATAGTTGGCCATCTTCCCTGGTGAGGCGCCATAGGTCCGGCGTAAATACATCTAAAGCCAAACGTCCACCTGGCTTCAAATGCTGAAAAACTCGATCTAAGGCAATCCTTTGATCAGCGACGCTGAGAAATAAGAGGAATGAATTATACGGGATAACAACCAAATCAAATTCTTTTCCCAAATCCAAGTTCATAACGTCGCCATGCACAAATTGTACTGATCCTTGAATCTTTTCAGCAGCTCGGAAACGTTCATCAGCTAAGTCCAACATTTTCCTTGAAGTATCAATTCCTACAACTTCCAGACCTGCTTGTGCCATAGGAATCGCAACCCTACCCGTACCACACGTAAGATCTAGCACGTGCTTACCCGAGTCTCCAGCCAAGTTCACGTAGAATGGAATGTCCTCCACTCTCAATAAATCTATCGGGCTATAAGAATCCACCCACGCATCATAATCTGTTCCCACTATTGCTACCTTTCGTGTATTGCAAGCGTTGCAAAACCTTGATTCAATTTTGAGTGGTTGAATCAAGGTTTTGCAACGCTTGCATGATCAACTCTTGAGAGGTAGCATCTTCAGAAATGCTAATGTCCCTCACCGCTTCTCGAGCGTCATCAGAGCTATATCCTAAGCCTACCAATGCTGCAACTGCGTCATTATTTACCGGCAACCCCGCAGTCGCAAACTCCAAAGGATCACCACCAAACTTATCTTTCAACTCAACGATAATTCGCTCTGCTCCCCGTTTACCAATTCCATGAGCTCGTCTGAGAACTGCAACGTTGCCTTCTGTTATCGCAGCAACCAACTCTCTGCCGTCCATTACGGAAAGTAAGTTAAGGGCATTTCGTGGTCCGATACCTGAGATGCCAATCAACACCTGAAACAAGTGCAAGTCATCTTCGCTTCTGAATCCATACAACTGAATAGTATCGTCATGAACCTGTAGATGGGTATACATTTGTACTATTGAACCAACGGAACCCAGCCCCTCAGCTGCTAACCGAGGAATCTCTAACCCCAAGCTAACGCCTCCGACGGTAATTACCATCGAATTACTAGCTTTACTAGCCAATATCCCTTGTATGGCTCTGATCATTGGAATCTCCACCAGCCTGAATAATGATTGCCGATTTTATTACTTCAACAACTGATCTATTCTGAAGGAATAAGCATGACACACTGCAACACCAAGCGCATCTGCAGCATCCAAGCCAATCGTTTCCGGGGTGCCTAGAATAACTGACATCATGAATCTTACTTGCTCTTTAGCAGCCATACCATGGCCAGTCACTGCTTGCTTAACCTGAGATGGCGCGTACCGAGCTACCTTTATACCATGGCTTGCAGCTACCAAAAGTACTAGGGTTTCTGCTCGCACTACCGCCAAAGCGGACTGAACGTTCACACCGACGAATGGTTCCTCTACAGCGATCACACTTGGCTTCCACTCTTGACACTGGTCACGCAATAGCTGAAACAATTCGTATAAACGAAACTGCAAATCTTCCTTCGGGTTGGCTCGAAAAACTCCTTGGCTAATTAGGCGAGGATTATCTTGAGTAGTCTCAATTAGACCGAACCCCATACGTAGAGATCCTGGGTCAATACCCAAAATCCTGTGGTTTAGATGCTGTTCCACCAAGATCCTCCTCAACCAGCTACGCCAAGAATCAATAGACTAGTAGAAATCTACACGTCAGTAATTAAATCCTGAGGGAAGTCTGCGTTTGTACTAACTCTTTGAACATCATCCAAATCTTCCAATTTTTCCAACAACCTAATGGTTTGGTCAGCCAACTTAGAATCAACAGTAACCATTGCAGTCGGGATTTGAGTCACTTCGGAGTTAGCCACTGTGACGCCTTCAGATTCCAAAATCGTTCGAATTTCCTCTATAGCGCCTGGGGCGCAATATATCTCAACCGCATCATCATCCACTGTAAAATCTTCTGCCCCCGCGTCAATTGCCCGTAGCGCGATTTCATCTGCCTCATCACCAACAGCTGGGATAGTCAAAACCCCATTCGTCTTAAACATCCAAGACACACTGCCGGACTCCCCCATACTACCACCAGCTTTATTGAGGGCAGCCTTAACATCGGCTGCAGTACGATTTCTGTTTTCAGTAACCACCTCAAGCAATATTGCCACACCACCAGGGCCATAAGCCTCATAGGTTACTTCATCCAAAGTCGTAACATTACCGTCCCCTCCAGCAACCTTCTTGATGGCTCGATCAATATTGTCACCAGGCATGTTGCTATCACGAGCTTTTTGAATTGCCAGTCTCAATCGAGGGTTCAATTCTGGATCAATGCCAGTACGCGCTGCTAGTGTTACTTCCCTCGTCAAACGCGTGAATATTTTTGAGCGCTTAGCATCGACCACACCCTTTGCCCTTTTTATAGTGGACCACTTAGAATGCCCAGACATTTACCAACCTCACCATCAATATGACTGATCACACAATCTATGACTATTTTATCATTCGCCAAAAAGTATCTCAATGGGCTACAGTAAGCTTATTTAGTATCATTTAGTTCTTAATTTCAAAGTCTTTAGTAGCATCCCATAGTTGGCCTTTTACTATGGGGGAAGCTGAAAGCAAGTCAACATTCTTGTCACGAGCATCTGCCACTAAATTCACGGTCCGAGATTGGAACTTCTGAGTAGCTGCACGCAGTGCGCCTTCAGCATCGATCCCCATCCACCGTGCTACATTCACAACTGAAAACAGCAAGTCTCCCATTTCAGCTTCTCGCTTCTCTACGGAATTAGCCTCGTTGAGTTCTTTTGATTCTTCCTCGATTTTGTTGAAAGCACCGGTGATCGTTTCCCAGTCAAGTCCTAAGGAAGCAGCACGAACCTGCGTTTTTTGAGCATGAATAAGGGCGGGCATCGCCCGAGGCAATCCAGAAAATGGACTATCCGCGGAATGTAGCTCGTTCCTTTCTTCTTGTTTAATCTTCTCCCACTGCTGCAAGACTTCAGTGGAAGACGTTAGAGTCTCAGACGCGAAAACATGGGGGTGCCGCCTTACCAGTTTATTTATAATCCCGGTAAACACATCCTTAGGCAAGAATTCTTGATCCTCTTCAGCAATAACAACATGGTGACAAATCTGCAACAGCAAGTCTCCTAGCTCCTCAATTAACTCTGGTACGCCTTCTAACTCAATCGCGTCAATAACTTCATATGATTCTTCAATCAAATCACCAAGCAAAGAAAAATGGGTTTGTTCTCTATCCCATGGACACCCAGAATGGGGATCGCGCAATCGTCGAACAACGGACAATAATTCGTCAAATGTTACCCCTTCTATAAAAGAAACCTGTTCCATATTCACACCTCACAGACAATTAGTAATGAGCTAGCGTATCTTACCTCAGATCCATTACCTACATATACAACATCGGATCACCACTATTCTTATGGTATCAATATACGAATTGCGTATATTGATACCATAATTGTGCACGGACAACTTAGTTGACAGCGGTTTCTTAGACGATTAGACTCCTGTCTAATCGTCTAAGGTATAAGCACGAACTTCAAACGTACTGTGATAGAACAAGATTGCCCACTGCAAAGTGAGGTGGCCTCATGCCAGTAGCAACACAACCGCTTTCAGACATAAAGGTAATTGACCTTACTCAAGGCATCGCAGGCCCATATGCCACCAAACTGCTAGCAGATTATGGGGCAGAAGTCCTAAAGATCGAAAGACCACCTTCTGGCGATCCAGCTCGCACTTTTGGACCATTCCCCAGCAATCAAAAACATCCAGAGAAAAGCGGTGCTTTCTTACTCCTAAATACTAACAAACAAAGCATAATGGTCGATCTCAAACGATCACAAGGTAGAGACATTGTGAGGGCGTTGGTTTCAACCGCAGATTTAGTAATAGAAAACTTCCGCCCTGGCGTTATGGATCAGCTAGGGTTAGGCCAGGAAGCATTGAAATCCATCAACTCTAAATTGACCTTCACCTCTATCAGCAATTTCGGACAAACGGGCCCTTATAGAGACTACAAAGCATCTGAATTGACTCTCTTTGCAATGGGAGGGGTCATGAACAGAAATGGATTGCTTGGGAGACCCCCGCTTAAACTGGGAGGCAATCATGTTCAGTACCAAGCAGGAAATATAGCAGCCATGGCCAGTATGTTCTCTTTGTTTAATGTAAAACACCAAGATGAAGATGGTCAGTACATTGACATAGCCATCTTCGAAACCCAAGCAGCTTCATACAATGCACGAATGCCTATGCTCTTAGCTTACCAATATACCGGTGAACGTACGCCAAGAACGGATGTTCCTGGGTCCGGATTCGGATACCCAACAGGCTTTTATCCATGTCAAGATGGCTATGTAAACATCACCGGTGGAGGGGCATTTTGGCCTCGAACCGTAGCATTGCTTGGCATGCCTGAATTACTCAATGACCCTAGGTTTGCTCCTCCTATGGGACAGGTAAGCCCAGAAGGAAGAGAGGTTTTTGAGACCGAAATCTGGATCCCATGGCTACTCGAAAGAACCAAGTTAGAGGTAGTTGAACAGTGCCAAGAGTATGAAATTCTTTCTGGCGCATTTAATACGATTGATGAAGTCATGGATAACAACCCTCAGTTTGAAGCTCGGAACTACTGGCAGATTATCGATCATCCCGAGGCAGGGCCATTTAGATACCCAGGAGCCCCATCTTTCACGAGTGAAAAGTGGTGGCAAATCCGCTCGCCAGCACCACTGCTAGGACAACATACCCGAAGTATTCTCTCTAGCCACCTGCACTATTCTGATACGTCCATTGAAGATCTGGTTTTGTCAGGTATAGTCGGGTAATTAATCAACGTGCACCTAAAGGAGCAAACTATGTCATTGCCACTAAAAGGTATACGCATTCTGGATATGACTGTAGTTTGGGCGGGGCCATACAGTACAATGTTCCTTGCTGACATGGGAGCTGAAGTCATACGAGTGGAATCGATAAACGTGTTCCCTTCGGCTACCAGAGGCCAACAAACAAGGCCGAACAAGGAAGCTGAGGCACACCGACCAACCTCTATGTACCCGAACCGGGATCCAGGTGAAAGGGCATGGAACAGAAGTTCCATGTTTAATGCCCATTCAAGGAATAAACACTCGATTACCATCAATTTAGCATCTAAAGAAGGCAAAAACATCTTCAAGCGTCTCGTTGAAGTTAGTGATGTTTTCATTGAAAACAATGCACTAGGATCAATGGAGAGACTTGGATTCACCTACCCTACCCTCTCTAAATGGAATCAGCAATTGGTAATGTTGTCTTCAACAGGCATGGGGCAGACCGGACCTTGGGCACATTTCAGAGGATTTGGATTACATTTTGAAGCGTTGTATGGCCATGCGTCTGTGACAGGGTACCCCGATATGGACGTTGACGGTGTGCCAAGCTCCGTAGCAGCAGATGCAGCAGCAGGAGCCGCTATAGCTTTCAATGTGGTGATGGGATTACATAACCGAACCAAGACGGGAAAAGGTGCGTTCATTGACCTCTCTCAAGGGGAAAATTTCGTGCCACATCTTGGCGAATTGTTTATGGATTATTCAATGAACGAAAACGTCGCGCAGTCTATGGGAAACCGAGACAGCATCATTGTCCAAGGGTGTT
>Ga0114996_10001606_pt1 | contig 30343 bp, 45 predicted proteins | sample ArcticOcean_MG_C_4_FD_87039 | JGI IMG/M metagenome (GOLD analysis project Ga0114996, IMG submission 87039) | Marine microbial communities from western Arctic Ocean - ArcticOcean_MG_CB4_134 | ecosystem: Environmental > Aquatic > Marine > Oceanic | place: Arctic Ocean: Canada Basin | collected... | reverse complement strand
TATTAATTGTAATTTTAATTGTAATTTAAAAATAAAAGAAAATTTAACTTTTAGCAATTCTTAGAGCTACTACGATTATAATTATAACCAATAGAACATTTAGGGCTCCAATTATCCACAAGTACCAGTTGCTTCCTTCTTCATCTGAAGAACCAAGTCCAAACCAGTTGAATCCACCTTCAGTGATTGAGAACACTACAGGCTGACTAACAGCTGCATTGTTTCCTGATGAAGCTAAGATATCGAATGTCTTCTCTCCTGAAGCATCATCTTTAACTTCGAATGTGAACTTGACTATTCCAGATTGTCCTGCTGATAAAACAAGGTTTGTTGGTGCAATCACTCCTGAATCTGCCCAATCTGCATGGTTAACCGCGCTAATTGTGTAAGTATCTAAGCTTGAACCGGTGTTTGTAATTGTTGATTCTATTACTAAAGTTTCTCCTGCATTGCCTCCAGAAACTAATTGTGCAGAGATAGTTGATTCTGTAGAAGATGTAGAACAACTTCCGCTTACAGTCAAAGTCTCTTTGTATTCTGATTCATCATCATCATCGTTTTCGAAAAGATCATTATCTTCATCGAATACTAAAAAATTGACTATGTAGTTTTTCTCTTGAGCATTTGCAGGGATAGTTACTGTAGTTGTGAATGATTCTTTATCAAATTCGCTAATATCTCCTACTTCAATTCTTTCGCTAATTCCTAGCTCTGAACTTCTTATTAAAACTTCAACTTCATCTTCGTCTGAGTCTCCAATATTCCAAACATCGGCAGTAATTTGAACTTCTGATCCACATGAAACTTCTTCACTGAAAGTTATGTCATCTAAGATTACGAATTGATCTGAAACTATTTCAATAGATTCAGAGGCATCTTCACAAATCTCTTCTCCATCATTTGCACTATCACTATCATCGTATTTACCTGTTGCTCTAACATATAAGACAAAATCTCCATCTTCAAAGTCATCTATGTTATCATCTAAATCGATTGTGAAAATTACTGTGTCATCTTTACCATCTTTAAGGTTGAATTCTTTCTCATTGTCATCTTGTATGAATTTACCAGTCTTAGTGTTATATAATCCCCACTCTACTTCAATATCATCAATATCATGGTTTCCTTTGTTATCAACTGTAACTTCAATTTCAACATCATCGAAAGGGTACCACTTATCATCGTCTCCGAATCCTTCTTTATTGTTTATTTCTACATCAATATCTAAGTCACTTCCAAGATTATCAAACTTACAATAGTCTCCAGCTAAACTAACTGTTCCTGATGCAGTTGTTGCACCTGAAGTGGCAGTAATTGTTGCAGATCCACTTATCAAATCTGAACTAGTGCTCGTACTAGTAACTGTAACAGTTTGAGAATCTCCAGCAGCCAATGTAGAGATTACGTTATTAACTACACTTGTTCCAGTTAAATCTACTGAAAGAGCGCCTGTAGTGTTTAAAGTGATGGTAGGAAGTGCTGTGTTTCCCTCATTTTTAACAATGATTGTTGTTGAATTTGAACTTGTTGAGATAGTTGAACTTGATACTGAAAGAGAACTGTGTGAAGCAACTGTAACTGTAAGGTCTATGTTTTGTGTGCTAACTGCATTAGAAGTTTCACTGTGATCTCCGCCAACAGTTACTGTTCCTATATATGTGCCAGCTACTTGATTAGAAGGTACAGCCATAGTAACTGTTATAGCTGAACTTGTAGTATCATTAGCTATAGATGTTGGAAGTGTAGAGAAAGTAATGTTTCCAGAACCGATTGTATCTGAACCGCTAGTCAAAGTAGAAGCAACTGCAGCGATATTAACTAAAGTACATTGACCTGCACTACATTCACCATCACTAGCAATAGTAAATATGAATGTGTCAGAAGATCCGTGACTTATTGAATCTGAATTTGTAGTTGGAGATAAAGTTATATCGGCACTTACTAAACCAACTGCAAGTACTAAAGCAAAAACGCTTAAAGCGAAAATATTTAATGTTTTCATTTTCATTTGTAGTCATTTGGGAGTTACTATGGTTTATAAAGATTTCTATTTTTTTTGACATAGGTAAAAAGAGGGTTTTTCAAAACATTTATATAATTGATAAACTTGGTTTTACCAACGATAAAAGGAATATTAAAATGGTAATAAGATCAAAAGAAAATGTTTTTGGGGCATGGGCATTTGTGGCCGGAGTTGTGTTAGCACTCATAATTGGGATCTCAACTTCTCTAGTTTCTATCCCTATTTTGACAGAATATAGTGCCGAAGTTTATGGGGTGTTAGTGCTGCTTGGACTTACAATTGGATTCGTTAATGTTAACATAAGGGAATCAAAAAACTTCCTTATGACTGGTACAATACTAGTAATTGTTAGCAAATTTGGTATGGAAAGTGTTCAAGGGTCCCTTATAGGTATAGGGGTAGGAGATGTTGTTAGTTCCATATTTGGAGCACTTTTAGCGTTATTTGTTCCTGCTACAATAATAGTGGCATTAAAGAGTGCATTTAGTATTGCTAATGTATAATAAAAGACACCTGCGGTTTCTTTTATGTTCCTGTTGGGCGACATTTTTATATGCCTCTTGTGACATCGCATAGATTTTACTCTAGATAATTAATAACCAATTCATAGCATTCTTTGCATAAATGTAACTTTTTTACTGTATTTTCTTCATTGGGAGGACTAAATAATAAGCCACCTAGATCATCTAGCTCTTTTTTACACTTATCGCAGATTGGATTAATTGACATGAATAGCATATGGATTAGAGAAATTATAAATGTTTTCTTATGGATTAGAGAAATTAATAACTTTGGAACTTGCTTCCTGGGTCTTCAGTGGGTTTTGGTGCCTCTTTTGAGATTCTAGCGAAAGAAGGTGTAACAATAACTGTGTTTTCTAGAAATCCTGCAATGTTTCCTTCAAGAGCTTCAGTTGTCTTTTTTATCTTAGAAACTGCCCTCTTTAACTCGATAGGATCTTTTTTCTTTAAGATTGAAATGTCAATAACTGCAATAGTATATCCCTCCCTTAAAGCATTTAGAATTTCATTAACTTCATCGTATTGTTTTAGAACAAATAACTTTACCATTACTTTTCTAGTTTCTTTTTCTTCTGCACCCAAGTCAATTTCTAGATATTCGTCTCCATATTGTTCATCATCGAGAGAACCTGAAAATGCTCTTTTGATCCTGTTTAATACCATAAAGAAATTATACCGAGAATGTTTATAAAGATTTCGTAACTTTTTGATACTATTTACTCTTTCTTTTCTTCTTTCTGAGAATTCATTATCTCATCCCTTATTCCGTCTAACTTTTCTTTGAATGAAGCTTCTTGTTTATCCAAAGTCTCTATTCTCATGTTTAGAGTGCTTTGTTTTTCTGTTAGATCTTTCTTTATTTGTTCTTTGTCTGTTTTAATCATTAATTGTCCAATTATCTTGAAAACGTCTCCTCCAGACCTATCCAATTCTTTTAATGCTGAATCAGTTTCACTCATTTCCATTTGAAAAGATTGTTTTTGCATAAGTAAATTTTGTAATGTTTGCTCGAGCATTTGTAATTCTTGTATTTTTTCTTGATTTTCCATTTTTGTTATGTTTATTTTTATTCAATCTTTTTTAAAAAGATTGTTATACTGCCTTGATTGTTTTAACTTTGGTTCTAGGTTTATAGAAGATCTTTGATCCACACATTGGACAGACGAATCTCTTATCTAGATCATCTGCTTTGATCTTACTTCCACACTTGAAACATTTGTATTCTACCATTTTATTTTAAACTATATGTATTTGATGCAAACTTTTTGTTGCACTTTGAGCAACTCCAAATTCCCTTTGACAACCTCTTGACTCCTGGCTTTTTGCAGAGAGGACAAATTTGTGTTTGCCTTTGTTTTGATTCTGTTTTTACTAACTTTGATCTTACCGATCTCCCATACCTTGGGCCAAATCTTCCTGCTGATTTTGTTTTCTTCAGTTTTGTTGCCATTTTTCATTTGAATTTTTTATGGGACCGCGCGGATTCGAACCGCGGTTACCAGGTCCCAAACCTGGAGTACTGCCAGGCTATACTACGGCCCCTTGATTATCAAGAGTTTTGAAGCATTTATAATTATTTGCTTTAGGCCTTACTTCTTCTCTTCAGCTGGCTTTGCTGCTTCTGCAGGTTTAGCTTCTCCTTCTGGAGTTGCTTCCGCATCCACTGGTGCTTCCTTAGCTGCTTTAGCGGCCTCAGCCTCAGCTTCTTCAACCTGCTTTTGCTTCTCTTGAGCAGTGTGTGTTTCCTTAAAGTATGCTTCTAATTTCTTTCTTTTTTCTGGATCTGTTTCCGTTTTTTCTTCTTTAATTTCGTTATCATATTTTCCTGATTTAATGTGTTCTACAACATCAATTGCTGGCTTATTTTCAACTAAAATTCCAAGTGTTCCACAAGTACCCAATACTGTCTTAACAGCTGCCTTTAGATCTTTACAAAGCATGTTTGGAAATTTAGTTTTTGCGACAGAGACTATATCTTCGATAGAAGCATTTCCTGCTTGCATTTTCTTTTGTTCTCCAGACCCTTTCTCAATACCAATTTGTTTCTTTACTAATTCTGAAACTGGTGGAGAGAAAACTTTAACTTCAAAAGCTTTTGTTCCAGTATCAACATTTAATTCTACTGGAACTTTTAATCCTTTAAAATCAGTAGTAGACTCATTTACTTTAGAAATTACCTGGCCAATGTTTATCCCTGCTGGACCTAATTGCTGACTTAAAGCAGGACCGGGTTTCATTGCTCCTCCTTCAACTAATAATTTGATTATCATTGTTCTTCCTCATCTTCTTCAGATTCACGCCTTATAACCTTTACGTTATCTAATTTGATTGTAACCGGTAAAGGAACTACTGCTCCTAATAGTGTAACTACAACTTCTTCTTTTTGTTTATCTATTCTTGAAACCTTTGCTTTTTCTCCTTTAAGAGTTGAACTGATTATCTCTACAATGTCTCCTTCCTTGATTGAAACTGCAATTGCTGAAGGCTCTACCATGTTTTTTATTTCTTCGTAAGATATAGTTTTACCAATTATTCCTTTAACATAGGGTAAATTGAATACTGCTTCTTCAGCTGATTCTCTCTCTTCAGCCTCTAGAAGAATATAACCTCTAAGTCCGTGTGGACGAGAAACAGAAAATACATTAATATTCTTTTTTTGAGCTTTTTCAGCAACCATATCTACTGCTCGCTCTTCTTTGTTTGTTGTAACTTTTATGATGAAAATCATTTTATTTTTGCTCCAACTAAGACATAAGGTCTTAGAAAGATATATTTATGGCGAGTTGAGGGTATTTAAATTTTCCTATATGAAAGCCTTCATAACATTTGAGATTAAGAACCCAACTAGTCCTAAAATAGCTATACCTATTGCTGAAATTTTTGTTACCTGTTCAAACTCTTTTCTGGTTGGTTTTTTTAATGCCATCCATACTCTCTTTGATTGAACAAAAAAAGACTTTAATTTTTGAACCCTTTCTGCCATTAATTAAAGAGAAATGAAGGGTTTATAAAATTATTTGATAAAGGGCTATGCCTTTCCTTTTCTTCCATGACTAGGCCTGCCAGTCATTCTTCGTGTGTTACTTAAATCCGTAAAATGATTTGTGTTTACACGTTGAGTTCTTGGGAATTCATAAATATTTCTTTTTCCATTGTTCTTTGGTTTAGGTGATTTGGGCCTACTTTTATGGATAACTTTCTTAATAATTTGGATCTTTCGTCTTGAACAACTGCCTTTTGAGAAAGATAGCTTGGCCTTTTTTCCTCTTCTTGAGATGGTTGTCTCCATTCTCCACTTGCCACATATAAAAACCAATAATTCCGACTGCTGGGAGTAAATATTTTTCCATGTTGTAAATTTAATAATAAAAATCTGTTTATAAAATTATTCAAAGAACTCTATGCCTAATTCGTCTTCTATTTCGTCGTGTTTTATTTTATCCATTGAGCCGGTATGCCCAATAATTTGAGAACTCTTAACACCTGTAACTATAATTAATACTCTCATTGATTTTTCCATATCTGGAGCTATTTGTGCTCCCCAGATCAATTTAGCGTCCGGACTTAATTTATCCCCTACAACTTCAATTATTGACTTTGCTTCTTCCAGACTCATATCTGCGCCACCAACTATATTTACTAATGCTCCCCCTGCATTTGAAATATCTACATCTAATAATGGATTATCTACTGCTTTTTCTACAGCATCTATTGCCCTGTTTTCTGTATCTGATTCTCCCATTCCTATTAAAGAAACTCCTCCATTAGTCATAACTGATTTAATATCTGCAAAATCTAGGTTAACTAGTCCGGAAGTTGTTACTAATTCTGTAATTCCCTTAACTGCATTTGTTAATATTTCATCTGAAATTTTAAAGGCAGTATGTAGAGGTAATTCTGGGGCTAACTCTAATAATTTATCATTTGGAATAACGATTAATGTGTCTACCATTGATTCCATTTTCTCTAGACCCTCCATAGCGTTTTCAATTCTCTTTCTTCCTTCTATTGTAAAGGGTAAGGTTACAACTCCTATTACTAGTGCTCCTTGTTTTTTAGCGATTCTTGCTATCTCTGGGGCTGCTCCAGTACCAGTTCCTCCCCCTAAACCACATGTAATAAAAATCATATCGCTATTTCCTAATTTCTTCTTTATTTCTGATTCGGACTCTTTTGCTGATTCTTCACCAATCTTGGGGTTACTTCCTGCTCCAAGTCCTTGGGTTAATTCTTTTCCAATAAGTATCTTTTGATCTGCATTTGCGTATAATAGGTCTTGAGCGTCAGTATTAATTGCAATTAGTTCTCCGCCTCTAATCCCAATTTCTCTCATTCTTGATAAAGAATTGTTTCCTCCGCCTCCAATACCAATAACCTTAATTTTAGCAGTTTGTTTCTTAATTAACTCTTCTAACTCCATATCAATTTCTTTTATTTCTTGATTTTGTACGGGATGGTAAATTGCAGGGGCAGTCTCAGATTGATTTGATAGCATAGGGCTATCTTGTTTAGATAAAGATTGGCCTTCACTCTCTTTGTTATACACTCCTTCCATCACTAGAAAATGGGTTCTGGATTTATAAGCATTGTTGGGGTAGAAAGTGATATTTAAACAATATTTCCTTCTTTAGAAATGTCTTCGGTTTGTTCTAAGGATTCCTTACCTGTTGCAGCTTCAACAGCATCTTTTGCTTGCTCTACTGTTTCTTTAATCTCTAAATTTAATCCGAAAAGATCCTTAAATTTATCTTTAAACAACTCAGCGAATTGAACCATTGCTTTTTCGACTTCAATGACAAGTTTATCTGGTTTTACTTCAAAAACTAGATCTCTTCTGAATATGAAACCAATAAATGATTTTATTCTGTCATTAAGGTTTTCTATTTTTCTTAGGACATTTATATCATAGATAACTGCTTTACCTGAAATTGGATTATTGAAGTCTACCATTACTCTTCCTCCTGAAACTGATAAAATCTTTCCAATTCTTCCATCAAAATTGAACATTGATCCGGCAAGGGGATTAACCTTTTGTTGTTGGAAGACTTTCATTGGAACTAATTGGATTAAATTATTTTGTCTTGGGCCAAATGCCTTCTCCGGAGGTAATTCGATCTGATATTTTCCTACTTCTTTTCCTAATAAAAATTCATCAACTCCTTGAAGGAACATTCCTTGGCCTAATGAGAAAATAAATGGTTTTGTTTCTTGCTTTTGCAATCCTGCTATTTCTAAATCTTTTGCAATGTTTGAATCAAATAACTCTCCTGTATCTTTGATTCTCCCAGTGAATTCAATTTCAATAAAGTCTTTTTCTTTTAGTACCATTATATTAGCGAATATTTGGCAGTTTATAAAATTAATGCGGAATTTTGCCTACTAATTTTATCCAAATCTTTATAAATATATTTTTGGTCTTTAATTTATGGTTTTAAAAATTGTTAATGCTACTGAAGCAAAAGTTGGGACAAATATTATTGTTGATGGCGAGTCATGTACGGTAAAAAGGGTTGATATCTCTAAAACCGGTAAGCATGGGCATGCTAAATGTAGAGTAGAGGCGGTTGGAATAATCTCTGGAAATAAAAAGATATTTGTTGTTCCAGGACATGATCGGTTTGAAGTTCCAATGGTTGATAAAAGAAAAGGACAAGTTCTATCTAAAGCGGATAAAAAAGTTAGTTTAATGGATCTTGAAAGTTTTGAGACAATTGATGTGGATTGTCCAGATGAAGAAGTATTCAATGATCTAGAAGAGAATGGTAACTGTGAATATTGGGACATTGAAGGGGATAAACTTGTTAAACGGAAGCTTTAAAAGTTAAATTAATTCTAAACTATAATGGCAGGAAAAATACCCGAGGCCCAAGCAAGATTATTTAAGAACGTGTTTGTATGTAAAAATTGTCAAAGTAAGAAAAAATCTAGCTCTCTTAAGGTCTTGGCTGGAAAAATTAAGTGTAGAAAATGTGGTAAAAAAGCATTTAGACCTTTGAAAAAGAAATAGGTGTTAAAAAAATAATGGTAAGTTTCCTGGTGTATGATCTAGTATTGTTGGTCCTATTTGTAATATTTGTTTCAATCTTTTTACATAAGAATAGTTCTAATCTAAAGCGAGAAGGATTGTTAATTCTTTATAGGGCGGCATGGGGAATAAAATTAATTGATTATGTTGGAAACAAATACAGGAGAACTTTGAAATTTCTTAGTTATGTTTCTATAACTGTAGGGTATATCTTAATGGGAGCAATGTTATACTTCCTTGGAAAGATTGTTTGGATTTATGCGTTTAATGCTGATCTTGTTCGTGCAATAAAGGTTCCTCCAATAATTCCTTTAGTTCCATATTTACCACAAGTGTTTAAATTGGATTTCTTACCTGATTTCTATTTTATTTACTGGATAGTCATTTTGGCAATAATTGCTATTACTCACGAATTTGCCCATGGGATCTTTGCAGCGTACAGTAAAATAAAAGTTAAAACTACAGGATTTGGTTTTTTCCCTTATTTCTTACCTGTATTCTTAGCGGCATTTGTTGAATTAGATGAAGAAAAAATGGCTAAGCATAGAAAATTTGATCAGTTGGTAATACTGTCTGCAGGTACCTTTGCGAATGTGTTAACTGCCATACTTTTCCTTTTTGTTTTCTGGGGATTCTTTTCTTTAGCATTTGTTCCCACTGGAGTTCAATTTGATAGTTATGCTTATGGAATTGTTCCTTTAGCCAGTATTACCATGGTTAATGGAATTAATTTAGATAATCCTGGATATTCTCAAATAGCTGAACTTATTGGGGAGGAAGGCTATAGTGAAGTGGAAGTTGGAGACTTTAATTATATTATCAATAAAGACTTCTTTGATCCTCAAGAAGGAAGAGAATTGCTCTTATTATATTCAGATGCTCCTGCCATACGTGTAGACATGGGAGAAATTATTACCTCAATTAATGGGGAAGGAGTTCTTAGTAGAGAATCTTTGAGTATGGAACTTGAGAAATATTCCGTAGGAGAATCAATAAATATTGTTTCTCTAAAAGATGGAGAGAGCATTAAACAGGAGATTGTGCTTGGAGTGCATCCTGAAGACTCAGAAAAGCCATGGCTTGGAATTATGTTCTTAAATAAAGAGGGAACAGGAGTTTTAGGAAAGGTAACTTCTTGGTTTACTAGTTTTAAGGACCCTTATGTTCATTATGAGCCAAAATGGGAGAATTTCAGTTTGCCTATATACAACCTGTTATGGTGGTTAATATTAATTTCAATAAGTGTGGCATTAGTTAATATGCTTCCTGTTGGGATATTTGATGGTGGAAGATTCTTTTACCTAACAGTTTGGGGAATAACAAAGAATGAAAAAATTGCTAAGAAAGCGTTTTCTTTCATGACTTATTTATTCTTACTGATAATTGCTATTTTAATGATATTTTGGGCAATAAGCTTTTTTTAGAATTAATTTATTAGAAACTCAGAATTATAAATCTTGTCAATACTTACAAATCAATAACGCCTTCTTTTGTTAATGCTGCGAATCTTATTCCTACAGGTAAATTGATTAATGCTGAGACTAAAGCCATGTGTTCTTTTCCGTCTCCTGAAGCAATTGTTAATGCTACTTCTAAACCGTTAATTTTTCCTTTAAGTTTGGTTAAGAATTCTTCTTTTAGATCATTTATTCTTTTTGAGAGATCTACTTTGACAAACTCAAACTCTTTTTCATGCTTGAAGTCTTTTGCAAAGTCATCTCCAAGGAGAATAACCTTGTCCCACTCTCGATGTTTCATCAGTCCTGAAACTTGACCCCAAGTTCCCTTTCCGCTTGATAATAATGCTATAAGTTCCATTTTAATTTCCCCATACTAAGTCTACTCCTACCCTCTCTTGAATTCCTTTATGATTTTGAGACCCTGCTTTTAATTGCATTGCTTCGCTTCTTTTAATGAGTTTAGACCTATATCCTGGCCTAGATCTAAAATGCCCTCCAGTTGTGACAAAGCAATATTTTGAAGCCGAATCGTCCCCATAAACAGCAGTCACTCTATTTCCATTTGATTTGATGATGGTTTGTTCGGAATCAGGATTCTCTGTTGGCCTTACTTCAAAATATTTAATCATGATTGATTTAGCTGAATTTTACTTATATACATTATTGTGATTAGAAACTTTTATAAACGGATTTCTAATTAGATATTTAATCGATTGCACCAAATCGTGGTAGAATAGTTTCTATGTCTACTGCGCATTATTTGGGAGATTTAAACTAAAATGGACATTAAAGAAGACCTACAAAAAGCCTTATCTGAATTAAGAAAAGGCAAAGAAAGAAAGTTTGATCAAACAGTAGACCTAATTATAAATCTACAGAAGTTTGACTTAAAGAAATCTAATATAAATTTAGTTGTTAATGTTCCTCATAAGATTAAAGAAAAGAAAATTGCAGGTTTTCTAGAATCCGATAATAAAAATATTGATACAGTAACTGTTGATCAATTTAAGAAATATGGGGATAAGCGTAAATTAAAGGGGCTTGTTAAAAAATATGACTTTTTTATTGCTCAAGCAAGTGTAATGCCAAAGGTTGCAACATCTTTTGGAAGAATATTAGGTCCTGCTGGAAAAATGCCATCTCCACAATTAGGGATTATTTTGAATCCTGATGAAAAGACTATTGAAGAATTAAAGAAAAAAATAAGCAATAGTGTAAGAATTAAGGTTAAAGAAGCTAGCATTAAATTGCCTGTTGGAAAACAAAGTATGAAGGATGAAGAAATTGTTGAGAATATAATGACTATTTATAATTCTATTATGAAAGAATTACCAAGAGATAAAGAAAACATAAAGAATGTTGAACTAAAATTCAGTATGACTAAACCTCAAAAGATAAAAATTAGGTAAAATGGCAGAACATAAAACTCAAGTTGCAGATTGGAAAATTAAGACAGTGGAAGAATTAAAAACGCTTCTTAGTGAAAACAAGACCCTTCTTATTGCCTCAATAAAAGACCTTCCAGGATCACAATTTCAAGAGATTAGTAAAAAGTTAAGAGGAACGGCCGTTGTTAAAGTTCCAAAGAAAAATTTAATCTTTAGAGCAATTGATTCTTTAGAAAGAGAAGACCTTAAACAAATAAAAGAAGGTTTTCAAAATAGTGTTGCACTTTTATTCTCTAATTTGGATGCTTTCGATTTGGCTGCAGATTTATTGAAAAATAAAAGTCCTGCTAAGGCAAAACCCGGTCAAGAAGCTCCAGAAGATATTGAAGTTAAGGCTGGACCTACTGAATTAGTTCCAGGGCCTGCAATCTCTGAACTAGGTGCTTTGGGAATTCAAATACAAATTAAAGATGGAAAAATTGGAATTAAGGAAGATAAAATAATTGTTCAAGAAGGAAAAACAATTTCTCAAGGTGCTGCTGACGTTATGAGTAAACTTGACATTAAACCATTCTCAATTGGATTTATCCCTCTTTCTGCGTTTGATAGTGCGGAAAAGAAATTCTACCCAGAAATTAACATTGATCCTGAGGGAACTCTTAATGATCTTAAGACTGCATTCGGAAAGGCACTACCTTTCGCAGTTGAAATTGGATATGCTAACTCTGACACAATTGGATTTATGTTAGGTAAAGCTGAAAGTCATGCTAAGGCACTAGAAGGATTAAGTCCTAATGAAGAAAAAGCAGAAGAACCTAAGGAAGAAAAGACAGAGGAATCCAAGGAAGAAGAAAAACCGGCTGAAGAAGATAATGCAAATAAGACAGAAGAATCAAAAGATCAAACTCCTGAAACTAAAACTGAAGGAGAAGGTAAATAAAAATGCAAAACATATATGCGGCACTTTTACTGCACAAGGCAGGAAAGGAAGTTAATGAAGCGAATTTGAAGAGTGTTGTTGCGGCTGCTGGCGCAGAGACTGATGAATCACAAATCAAGTCTCTTGTTGCTAGTTTGAAAGGTGTAGATATAGACAAAGAGCTAGAATCTGCAAGTTTGGCTGTTGCTGCCGTCCCTGCTGGTGCTCCAGCTAAGGAAGCAAAGAAAGAAGAGAAGCCAAAAGAAGAGAAGAAAGAAGCTGCAGCAGAAGGGTTAAGTGCTCTATTTGGATAAATTTCAATTTTATTTTAATCCAGGTATCACTTACCCTCTAACACCTAGTTAGAACAAGGGACTTTTTCTAGTTTAGACTAAAGTAGTCACAAAACTTTATAATCTAATCCTAATTTCAATTAGTCATGGCATGGTCACTATACCAAAAGACAGGTGAAAAAGAAAAATTTCTAGAACCGTTAACTTTTGTTAGTGGGAAGACTCAAGATCAGGTTGTAGAGGAGGTTTTAAAGCTCGTGGAGGGGGGGGAAAAGATTATTTTCATTCATGGGGTGTGTGGCACTGGCAAGTCGGCAATTGCGCTTAATATTGCAAGACAGTTAGGAAAGACAAGTATTGTTGTTCCAGGAAAAAGTCTTCAAAACCAATATAAGCAAGATTATGAGGGAGATAAATATTTGTTGAAAGAAGATGGTGAGAAACTTAAAATAAGTGTTATGACTGGGCGAAAAAACCATCCATGTAAATTCTTGGAAGACAATAAGGGGGCAATTCCAATTATTAAAAGAGAAGTTAATTCTAGATTACATAATATCTTTGAAGGGAAGCATGAAGAAATTAAAGAAAAAATTGGAGATGATCCTTCGGCAAATAATATGAATATTCCATGTAAGATAGAAATCAAAGAGAAAAATTGGAGAAGAATCAAGGAATATCTAAAACAGAATAAAGATGTTGATGCTAATGATTTTAATGAGATTAAGGATGTTAAACGGGCAAGTGTGGCTTCAGTCTGCCCATATTGGTCCCCAGTTTTACCTGAAAAATATGAATTAAAAGCTTTTTCTGAATCAAAGAAAAAAAGTTATATGGGCCTAGATAATGAGAGGTATAACTTTTATGAAGGAAAGCCGGGATGTGGATTTTATACTCAATTTGATTCCTATGTGAACTCAGATGTAATAGTTTTTAATTCATTAAAATATAAGTTAGAAACTGCATTAAATAGGAAACCGTATACAGAAGTTGAAATTATTGATGAATGCGATGAGTTTTTGGATAACTTTTCTAATCAAAGGATGATAAACTTAGAGAGGTTGCAAAATTCTTTGATTCAAACCTCCTGGATTAGCACTAAAATGGAAGATCTTACAAGTGAAATAAATTCAATCCTCCAGCAATTTAAAAGGGATGAAAGAATTGGGGAAGCAATTCATTCTGGAGAGATACTCCCCTTAAAAAAAACAGGAATTTATGATGTGTTTAAGCTTTTACTGGGCAATCAGGATATACTAGTAGATGTTGACGAAGAAAGTTATATTTTTGATGTTGAGGAAACTGCTAGTATGTTTGAAGATTTCTTAGAGGATTCATACATAACGATAAATAAAAAAGACGATCAATTAAATGTAAGTATTGTTACAACAAACTTGGCGAAGAAATTTAAGGAAATTGTTGATAAAAATAAAGTTATTGTGTTGATGTCAGGAACATTACATTCAGATGAAGTTCTTAGAGACATTTATGGTTTGGATAGTTTTGAGAAGATTGATGCCGAAATTGAGCAACAAGGACAAATTGAAGTTGCAAGAACTGGTTTAGAGATGGATTGCAAGTATTCTAATTTTTCATCTGGGAAATATACTAGAAGGGATTATCTTAAGGCATTCAGTAAATGTGTTGAGGCATCAAAGAAACCGACTTTAGTACATATTAATGGTTTTGCTGATCTTCCAACTCAACAAGAGTTAGATGAATTTGATATAGATAACTTAGTTTCTAGGGATAAATTGATTGAGCTTCAAGGAAAAGATAAGAATGATGTGTTAGTTGATCGATTCAAAAGCGGACAAACTGAAGTTTTGTTCACAACCAAGTGTGCGAGAGGAATTGACTTTCCAGGAGAGCAATGTAATAGTATTGTCTTTACTAAATATCCTAATCCTAACGTTAAGGACTCATTTTGGAAGATCCTTAATAGGACTCAACCCCAACATTATTGGCAATTTTATAAGGATAAAGCGAGAAGAGAATTACTTCAAAAGGTTTATCGAGGATTAAGGTCTAAAAAAGATCATGTTTATGTTTTAAGTCCGGATTCGCGAGTTTTAGATTATTTTGATAAGTAAGTTTGGTTGGGAATCAAAGTTCCCTCAAGAATATGGCCTGCCGGGTCCGGATTTCCATCCTCTGGTTCAATTGTCAGCACATAAAAATCGTGGTCCAATAGATTTTCATTTGAATTAAAAGTGTTCTCATAATTTCCATTTAAATCTTTCTCTGCCTTTCCTGTACTTAAAACATCAAAGTTTAGCCCTTTTCTAACAATCCAACCCTCATAAAAATCAGTTCCTTCTGGATTTGGGAGAGCTTCAAAGTTTGCTATAATTTTATAGCCTTCTTCAATACCATATGTTGCACTTGCACTTCCAAATGCGCTTCCCTCAGAAACATCTTCTAACATCCCTGAATAAATTATTTCTTTAGCATTAGAATCATCAAACTCTCCTGTGTTGATAAAGAAGAATCCCAGAATAACTACTCCAAAAATAATTATTCCCATCATTACACTCTTTTTCATGTGAGGAATAACTCACCTTGGTTTATAAATTTTGTTGGAGATCTCTCCTTGAAAATAAAACGCCGCCACCCCGAGTCGAACGGGGAGGCCCCGGAGGGCTCCGGTCTCAAGCCGGATGCAATACCCTTATGCGATGACGGCATATAAATAAGATAAAACCCTCATTTAAAAAGTTTACATTATCAAGAATTTAGTACTGTCTGGGCCTCTTTCTTATCAATTATCCTGCCATAATTTTCCAGCTTTAAGGGGTTAATAATCTGACCTGCCAGGCAATTTATGATAACATTACCAACAGAACTTTCATTTCGATATTAATAAAAAAGGTTTTTGTTCACCCAAATATCTTATCCCACCAGGATCTTTTTATCTGAACTGGTTGATCATATTCATCAATAACATGATGAGTTATTTTTGGCTTTGCCTTCATTACTGGGGCAGTCTCAGCTAACTCCATATTTGTTTGTTCAATGGCTCGATCTATTAATGATTTAGAGTAATCTTGATTGATTAATGCCCATTTTAATGCCTCCATAGTGTAGCCCTTTTTCAGATTCCTTTTCAGATAATCAACAAGTTTTTTTCTTTGTTCTAGTTCACGCATGATTGAAAAAGAAAAGAGGGATTTAAATTGTTTATTGTGCTTTACTTAATCTCTATTGGCTTAGATTCTTTTAGAAATTTTATTGCTTCCTTCAATCTAGATTTTGATTCTGAATAGATTGTTAGAATCTTTTGTTTTTTTCTTAATTCCTCTCCAACATGATGATGCAAATAAAGTCCTGAGGCCTTGTCAGATGGACAGCCTGCAACCCTTGCTAGAATGTTAATTGATTTGTTATTTATGCTTATTATCTTCCCTGATTTCTTTACGAGAACGTTATATTGGTATTTAGCAGTTTTTATTCTGTTTAAATCTCCCCCCTGGGCCTTTATTATTTGATTAAATTTCTTGAAAGCTTTTCCTGAATCAAGTAACTCCATGGCCATTTGTACTCCTTTTCCTTTATCGGCTTTTCCCGCCATTTCAAGGATTTGTCCTGATAAGAACAAAGATTTATCTTCAAGATCTCTTGGTCCTTGTTTTTCAGGATCTAAAATGCTGATTATATCCTTTAATTCTAGTGCTGGGCCTATTCCATTTCCTATTGGCTCTGTCCCGTCTGTTAGAACGCACTTTAATTTTCTCTTAAAATGTCTGCCAAGTGCTTCAAATTTCTTTTTTAGATTTAATGCTTGTGCCTTGTTTACTTTTGCTCCTGCTCCGTATGGGATATCAATTAAAATATGATTGCTTCCAACAGCGAGCTTCTTTGATATTATTGAAGCCAATAATTGCGCTTCTGGATCTATTTTTAAAATCTTTTCCACATGAATTATCTTTGAGTCTGCGGGAACAAATCCAAGTCCTCCACCCCAAACTAAACAAGCATTTGCCTTTTTCATGACCTTCTCTAAATCTTTTATTGAGAATTCTATTTTTGCAACGGTCTCTATCACGTCTGCAGTTCCCGCTGCAGAAGTTATTGCCCTTGAAGAGGTCTTTGGAAAAGTCAAACCGGCAGCTGCACAAATTGAAACAACTAAAGGAGTTGTTCTGTTTCCAGGGATTCCTCCAATAGAATGCTTGTCAACGATAATCTTTTCCTTTAGATTTAACTTATTCCCTGATTTTAATATTGAATTAATTAAATAGATTGTTTCTTTCATAGTCATCCCATTTTTGTACATTGCTGAAACAAAAAGAGAGATTTCTACTTCGGAAAGAGCATTATTTGTAATGTCCCTTATTATTGAACTTATTTCTTTTTGAGATAATGGTTTTTTATTTAATTTTTTTTGGATATAGATTACACTTTTAGGTATTGAAGCTATTCCTACGTCTACTTCTTGTTTTGTTTTTAGGTTTAATCTTTCCTTTAATTCTGAAGAGACCAATATCTCACCTTCCTTAACAAGAGAATCTCTTGCGGTATCAAGTATTGTAAAGATCTTTTGTGGGTTGTCTGAAATAGTTTCTATGGCTATTCTTTCTTTTGCTCTAGCACCTAACCTATTAGCGGTTTTTTCATTTAGCATAGCAACCGGGACTCCGGCTGACCATTTTAGAAATTTAACTTTTAGTTTCATTTATCCTTCTATTTTATCCTTCTATTTATCTCTTATAAAAATTCCTGGAGTTCTCTTATTTCTATAAACCTCAATTAGAATTAGAAGATAAGCCAACACAAGAGGGCCTAATATGAATCCCATAATTCCGAATAAGAAAAGTCCTCCAATCATTCCGAATAAGATTAAAGAAGAGTGCATTTGAGTTCTTCTAGAAACTATCATTGGTTTTAGAAGATTATCTAAAACTGATGAGAATATTCCAAATATTCCTACCCCTACTGCTGAGAAAGTATTTCCTGACATTAGTAAGTATGCTGAAACTGGAAGCCAAATAATGGTTGTCCCTATAACCGGGAATATTCCTGCTATTGCTGCCAACAGGGTCATAAGTAATGCGTTAGGGACTCCAAAGAGGAAGAAGCCTATACCTACAAGAACTCCTTGGAGCAAACCGATAATTACTTGTCCATAGAGGACTGAAAAAGTTATTTCTTTAGTTTGTTTGAATAGTTTCTTTTGAACCTCTTCAGAAAAAGGGAGTAGACTTTTTAGATAACTAATGAATTCTTCTTTATCCCTAAGTATGAAGAAAAATGTGAAGAATACTACTAAAGATTGCAAAAATAATACGGGGGATTCTAGAATCAGACGAGAGAATGCATTTACACCTGAATTTGCTATTCCTGTAACAAAAGACTGTAGAATTGCTCCAAACTCTAATGAGAACTCATCAGAAGCAAAAAGATCTGGGAATATTCCTTTAAATGGAGTTACAAAATCTGCCTGTTGAGAAGCCAAATATATCTTTATTGACTGATTTACAAAAATTGGGGTCAAAAACCAGAATGGGAGTATAATCATTGCAATTAAAATTACACAAAGAATGAATGCAGAAAGATTCTGGTATTTAATTTTAGACTTTAGCCAATTATATACTGGCATAAAGATAAATGCTAGGATTGCCCCTAAGATGCTTGCCAGTAGGATTGGTTTTAGGATGAAAAAAGCTAAAACCATTAAAACTATCAAGATTATTGAAGTTATTGTTTTGCGATATGAGTCTTCATTCATTTTAATTTGAGATTCCTTTATTATCACTAAAATCAAGCAGTTTGAACTTATAAAGTTTGTCCAAACTTTACCCCAGGGATATTGAGGAAAAGAATCTTAACTACTTTAGAGAATCAAGAAAGATTTAAAAACAAAATTAAACATTTTAATAAATGAATTTCATAAAAAAGGCTGTTGATCTAGAATCAGATTCTAGCGTTCATCTTCAGTTTCAAAGATTTTCTAAAGGAGAGTTTAGAAATAAGGCCATAATTGAAGTAAAGGCCCAGGCTGGAGGAAAATACACCCTTAAAACTTCTGCTGAATTCTCTAATGATCTTGTTAGAATTATGGCTGGTAAGTTAGGTTCTGAAAAAACCAACGTTACAGGGGCAATTGTTTCCACTTCTGATTTAACTGGAGAGTTAGACTTTAAAGAGAAGAAACAGTTTCAAGGAGTTAAAAGATATTTAATGGATTGTGAAATGTCTGGAGAGGAAATTCTTAATCTTATGGAAAAGCTCCCTAAAACATTCTTTGCTTTGAGTTTTAGTGTTGGAGATGAGGTTTTAAAAATTAAACCGAAGGCCCCTAAATCCGCTAAACCTGGAAAGGAAAATGAGGGTGGGCCAAAGGCAGATTTTGGTTCATTGAAAACAACAGATAAATCAATTATAGAAAGTTTTATCTTTGAGAAAAAAGACTTTAAGGAAGCGAAGATAAATCATACAATCTTTGTTGAGAAAATGGTTATTCCTGAAGAATTGAAAGAAGAAAAAGACTTTGCAAAGATAAGGGAAGCATCTAGACGTGCAGGAAGAATAGTAAGAAAGTCTATGATCGATGGGGAAGAATCAGAAAAAGAGTATGCGTTTGAAGCTTAGACTTTATTCAAAGTATACTTCTATCCACGAAAACCTTTAAATAGCCAATTTTTCTAAGTATTTAATCCAGGGTATGAATAAAATGATAAATTCAGTCACAAATGAGAATATAATAAATGCCAACAAGAAAATCACCGAGATCAGGAAGTTTACAATTTTGGCCGCGAAAGCGAGCTAATAAATTCTTACCTAGAGTCAACTGGGGCGCTATTCCTTCTGATAAGTCAAAAAATCTTAAAGGGTTCATATGTTATAAGGCCGGTATGGCTTCAGCATATGTCAAGGATAATACTCCTGACTCTATGACCAAAGATAAACCAATTACTATTCCCGTTACAATTCTTGAGTGCCCTTCAATAAAGATTTTTTCTGTTCGTTTTTACAAAGACAATAAAGTTTCAAAAGATATTCTTGCTGAGACTCTTGATAAAGAGTTAAAGCGTAAAGTTAAGCTTCCTAACTTAAAATTAAAATCAAATGCTAATAAAGCAAAATTAGATTCAGTTAAACTAGAGGATTATGATAATGTTACAATAATTGCTTATTCTCAAGTTAAAACTACAGGTCTAAAAAAGAAACCAGATTTAGTAGAAATTGGTTTAACTGGGGCAAACGTTGAAGAAAAGCTGGCTTGGGTTAAAGAAAATATTAACAGGGAAATTTCTGCTTTAGAGATTTTTGAAGCAAATCAATTAGTAGATCTTCGTGGATTAACAAGAGGTAGGGGACTTGTTGGGCCAGTTAAAAGATTCGGAATCAAGCTTAAAGCATCTAAGTCAGAAAAAGGAAGAAGAAGACCAGGAAACATTGGTCCATGGCATCCAGCTAGAGTAACTTTTAGAATTCCTATGGCTGGTCAGCTTGGAATGTTTACTAGAGCCGTTTATAATAATAAGATTGTTTCTGTGGGGAAAGCTTCTGAAAACCCAATAAAGAATGTTAAAAATTATGGGGATGTTAAGACGGATTATATTATTGTTAGAGGTTCAATTCAAGGGCCAGCAAAAAGACAATTGGTTATGACTGCTCCATTGAGAACATCTAAAAAACAAGATAAGAAAAATTTTGAGTTAGTGAGGTTAATGTAATATGAAAACAAAAATATATGAACTAGATGGAAAGCAAGGAAATGAAATTGATACTCCTAAATACTTTTCTGAGAAAATTAGAGCAGACATTGTTGCTAAAGTTTTAGAAATTAAAAAAACTAAACAACCTTATGGGTCTAGTCCCATTGCAGGATTACAAGCTTCAGCTTCTGGGAAATTAATTCACAGAAGACATGTTTGGAAAAGTCAATATGGACGAGGGATGTCAAGAATTCCTAGAAAGAAAATGTCAAGAAGAGGTTCACAGTTTAATTGGGTTGGTGCTACTTCACCAAATACTAGAGGGGGACGAAGGGCTCACCCCCCAAAAGCTGCTTCTATGATTAACACTTTGAGCGTAAACAAGAAAGAATATGATATTGCTTTGCTCTCTGCATTGAGTGCAACAGCAAATAAAGATTATCTAATTAAGAAATATGAACGTGTTGAAAAAACTGATGCTCATTTCCCATTAATTGTTGATTCAAAGATAACTTCATTAAAGGCTAAAGAATTACAATCAAGTTTAAAGAAAATCCTGGGGGATTTATTTGAAGTTGCTATTCAAAAGAAGAAGATTAGAGCAGGTAAAGGTAAATTAAGGGGAAGGAAATATAAGAAAAATGCAGGACTACTTTTAGTTCTTGGAAAAGATGAGAAGATTAAGTCTAGTTTATTTGACATCGTTAGTGTTAATGAATTAGGAGTTGGAGATTTAGCTCAAGGTGGATTAGGAAGATTAACAATTTATACGCAAAAAGCGATTGAAGAATTAAATAAAAGGTTGATTAAAAAATGAAAAATGCAGGAATACAATTTAGACCGGTAACAACTGAAAAAGCAGTTATGCTTGTTGAGAGAGATAATGTTTTAACATTCATAGTTAGTATGAGATATTCAAAAGATCAAATTAAAGAACAATTTGAGCAAGTTTTTGATGTTAAAATTAAAAAAGTTAGAACCTTAAATCATGATAATAAAAAATATGCTTATATTCAATTAAAAAAGGAGTTCCCAGCAATTGATCTGGCAACTAAGATGGGAGTTATATAATGGGAAAGAGAATTATTCAGCAAAGACGAGGAAGAGGAACTCATACTTACAAGGCTAGTAAAAGGGCTTTTATATATAAGATTCAAATACCTCCAAGATTAGTGTGTGAGGGAACAGTTATTGCCTTAATAGATTCAAGAGCACACAGTGCTCCGCTTGCTAAAATAGAGTATGTTAAAGAGAACAAGAAAGAATTTTTTTATATCCCGGCATTTAAAGGGATGGTTGAAGGACAAAAAATACAAATTGGGGGAGACGAAGTTAAGGAAGGAAACATTATGAAACTTGTAGATATTCCAGTTAAAGTTCCTATAAACTGTATTGAATCTCGTCCAGGAGACGGAGGGAAATTTATGAAGACTGCAGGAAGTTCTGCTGGAATAAATAGGATTGTGGGGGACAAGGTCCTTGTTATGATGCCGTCTAAAAAGGAAAAGAAGTTAAACCAGAATTGTAGAGCCATTGTGGGAGTTGTTGCCGGGGCAGGAAGATTGGATAAGCCAATTGTTAAGGCCGGTAAAAATTATCATATTAAAAAGTCAAAAAGTAAATTATGGCCTAGAACATCCGCTACGAAGATGAATGCAATTGACCACCCGTTCGGTTCGGGTAGAGGTAAAGTGCCTAAATCAAGAATCGCTAAGAGAAATTCATCTCCAGGACAGAAAGTAGGTTTGATCAGACCGAAGAGGACAGGTAAGAAGAAATAATGGTAGAATTAACTAAAAAACAATTTACATTCCGAGGAAAGACAGTTGAAGAGTTGAAGACTCTTGATGTTAGAGAATTCGCTAAACTTTTGACTTCACGATCTAGAAGAACTATTTTAAGGAATTTCCAAGAGTTAGAAAACTTTGTTAGCAGAGTTCAATCTAAGGCTGCTAAAGGAAAACCAACAAGAACCCATCACAGAGACCTAGTTATGGTTCCTGGATTAGTTGGAATGAAATTACAAATATACAATGGTCAAAAATTCATGCCTGTAGAGGTTACTGGAGAGATGCTTGGACACAAGTTTGGAGAATTTGCTCCAACTAGGGGAAGAGTAAACCACGGTAAAGCAGGTGTTGGAGCAACTAAAGGGAGTCAGGCACAAGCCAAACATTAAATAAAATGAGCGAAAAAGATTACAACCCAGAACAAAAACATGCAAAGAGCATGGATAAGCAAAAAAAAGCTGTTGCAAAGCAAGAATTAGCTAATGCTCCTGTTAAAAAAGAAGATAAAAAGGATAAGGAAAACCCTAAAGAAGAAGCCAATACAAATAAGAAAGAAGAACCAAAGAAAGCTCCTACAAAACCAAAGAAGAAAAGAGATTATGCGGAAATTAACTCTACAGGATTACCTATCTCAACATTATATTCGAAATATATTTGTAAATTTATTAAAAACAAGAAAATTGATAAAGCTATTTCGGATCTTGAACAAGTTATGTTGAAGAAAAAAGTTGTTCCAATGAAGGGAGAAATACCTCATAAGAAAGGAGAAGGAATGATGTCGGGGAGATATCCGATTAGGGCCTCTGAAGGATTCATAACTGTCTTAAAAGGGCTAAAAGGGAATGCTAATGTGAATGGAATCGAAAACCCAGTAATTTCTGAGGCTATTGCAAATCTTGGTTCACGTCCTTTTGGAAGATTTGGTAAGACTAGAAAGAAGAGAACTCACTTAAGAATTGTCGCAAGAGAATTAAAGAAGACTAAGAAAGGAGAAAAGAAATAATGGAAGAAAGAAAAGCTGTTGCATTAAAGAAGGAAGAATTTACGGTTAAAGAATATGTTAAAGAATCTCTAGGAAAAGGTAAAGTTAGTAGGGTTGGAATAGAGTATACCCCGGTAGGAGAAAAAATTATTGTTTCTACTCACAAGCCAGGATTAGTTATTGGGAGAAAAGGGGAGAGGATTTCTGAATTAACTAGAGTTCTTAAAACAAGGTTCAAATTAGCTAACCCTCATGTAGAGATTGATGAAATTCATGAACCGGAATATGATGCGCAAATTACAGCTGATGAAATCGCACTTGGATTAGAAAGATTTGGTCCACTTAAATTTAAGGTCCTTGCTTATAGAACACTTGAAAGAATAATGAAGGCTGGAGCACTTGGTGCAGAGATAAGATTAAGTGGTAAACTTCCAGGAAAGAGAGCAAAGAGTTGGAGATTCGCTCAAGGATATTTGAAGAAAGCTGGAGATTCAGCTAAGGTGGTTGATCGTGCTCAAGCTAGAGCTGAAACTAAGCCTGGAACAGTGGGAGTAAAAGTTTCAATACTTTCGCCATATGCTATTTTGAAGGATCAAATCAAAATAACTGACGCAATGATTGAAAAATTAAAGAAAAACTTGGAAGAATCAAAAATGGTCCCTGAGAAAAAAACAAGGAAAACTAAAAAATGAAACAGAAAGAAGTTGAAAAATTAACGGAGAAAGATAAAGACAAGAAATTGAAAGAGCTAAAAATAGAGCTAGCCAAGTCAAAAGCAAATGCTTCAAAAACCGGAAGCTCTAAAACTAAAGAGATCAAGAAGATTATAGCAAGAATACTCGCCTCTAAGAATGGAGAAGAGAAGAAGAAATAATATGGAAATATGTCCAAAATGTGGCTTGCCAGATCAAGCCTGTGTGTGTGAACAAATCGTAAAGAGTTCGCAGCGGATCCAGATAACAACGGATAAGAAACGGTACGGAAAAATCGTTACTATCGTCTCTGGGTTCGAGAGTGGAGTGGATGTAAAGAAGATCGCAAAGTCTCTGAAAAATGAGCTTGCTTGCGGTGGGACTTACAAGGATCAGATGATCGAACTCCAAGGAGACCATCAGAAGAGAATGAAATCTCTTTTAGTAGAGTTGGGCTTCGAAGAAGACTCGATAGGAGAATGAACCTTTTAAAAAGGTTCCCAAACCAAAGAACATATCCACACACAAACAAGAGAAAATAAAATGGAAAAAGAAGAAATGAAGAAAACAAAGCAGAAAGAAGAACCCAAAACAGCCGGGGCTACATGTCATGATATTGACTGTCCTAGCCATGGTAGTTTGAAAACTCGTGGAAGAGTGTTTGAAGGAAGAGTTATTAGAAAGTTCCATAAACGGGTTGCAATAGAATTTGAGAGAATGATCTACATAAAGAAATATGAAAGATATGCAAAGTCAAGAACAAAAATTCATGCTAGATTACCATTGTGTATGGAAGATCAAATAGAGAAAGGAGATATGATTAGAGTCAAAGAATGTAGACCATTAAGTAAAATTATCCACTTCGTGGTTGTTAAAAAGTTGGAAGATAAACTTTTGAAAAAAGTTTCAAAAACGGAGAGTAAAAAATGAAAGCAAATCAAAAATTTTCATTCATTCGAATTAAACCGGAGTATAAATTAAAATGAAAGCAGTAACAGCAAGAACAACATCAGGACTAAATATTGGATCTCAAATGATCTCCAGCGATAATAGTGGAGCAAAGGTAATCAAAATAGTTGGGGTTAAGAGAGCTAAAGCTAAGAAAGGTAAGCAAGTTAGTGCGAAAGTTGCTGACTGGGTTAAAGTTAGTGTTAAAAAGGGAATTCCTGATATGAAAGGAAAAGTCTTTGATGCAGTTGTGATTAGACAAAAAAGATCATGGAAGAGAAGAAATGGAGAGAGAGTTTCATTCGAAGATAATGCAGTGGCAATATTGAAAGATGATAAAGGGAACCCTAAAGGAACACAGATTAAGGGACCTATTGCAAGGGAGATTTTGGAGCGTTGGCCACAAGTGGCTAAGATTGCTTCAATAGTATACTAAAATGAAAAAAGGATTTTCAAAAGCATGGAAGGCAAGTAAGCAGCCAAGAAAACAGAGGAAATATTTAGCGAATGCTCCATTACATATTAGGAGAAAAAAACTTAGTGTAAATCTTTCAAGGGACTTAAGAAAGGGTAATGGGAAAAGAAGTATTATTGTGAGAAGAGAAGATAAAGTTAAGATCCTTAGAGGTAAATTCAAAGGAAAGTCAGGAAAGATTACTGGGATATACACTAAGATTGGAAAGGTAGAAATTGAAGGAATACAAGTTAAGAAACAAGATGGGTCAAAAGTTCCGATTAAATTACAACCTTCAAACTTACAAATAATTGAGATGGTAGATCGAGGTAAGAGAGTTAAGGGAGAAAAAGTCTCTAAAGAAAAAATAAAGAAAGATGAAACAACTAAGAATAAACCTTTGGAAAAAGTAAAGAAAGAAGAAACAACTAAAAAGTCAGAATCAAAAGATAAAACTACTACAGAGGACAAAAAATGAGCCACTTAAAAAGACAAGCTGTGCCAAAGAATTGGCCTATACACAGGAAAGGAACTGCTTATGTAGTTAGACCTAACTTTTCTAAGGAAAGTGGGATCCCAATTTTAGTAGTATTAAGAGATATCTTGAAAGTTGCTGATAATAGAAAAGAAGTAAAGAGGGCAATAAACAGAAAATTAATCCTAGTCAACCAGAAAGAAGTTAGAGATGAGAAAAATGCGATGGTACTATTTGATACAATTAGTTTAGTTCCATCGAAGAAATATTATAGACTAAATTTATCTGAAAAAGGAAAATTCCAACTTGATGAAGTAAAGGAAACTGAAACTGGAAAGAAAGTGGCTAAAGTTATCAATAAAAAGATTTTGAAAGGTAAAAAAGTTCAACTTAACCTTAGCGATGGAAGAAACGTCCTTTCAGATGAAAAATGTAAAATGAATGATTCAGTAGTTGTGGATTTTAAAAATAAGAAGATAGGGAAATGTTTACCCTTAGCAGAAAAAGCTAAAGTTGTTGTGTTCCAAGGAAAACATGCTGGAGAGACAGGGGTTGTTAAGAAAATTGATAATGAGAGAAAGATGGTAAGTGTTGAAGAGAAAGAGGTCTCAATCAACGTTTTAATTAAACAGGTAATTGTAATCGAATAAAATGGCAGAAGAAACAAAATCAAAAATGGAAAATAAACCCCAAAATGTAATGAGAACTGTAAAAATAGATAAAGTTGTATTAAGTGTCGGAGGAATAGGGGAAGAATTAGAAAAAGGATTTAAGTTATTGAAACTTGTAACTAATAAAAATCCAACTAAGACTAAATCTAAAAAGAGAATTCCTTCATTAGGAGTTAGACCAGGTCTAGAGATAGGGGCAGTAGTTACATTAAGGAAAGGCATGGAAGATTTCTTAAAAAGAATGTTATTAGCAATAGATAATCAATTAAAAAAGAAGCAGGTTAGTGTGAACAACTTTTCATTTGGAATTAAAGAATATATTGAAATTCCGGGTTTAGAATATCAAAGGGATATTGGAATTAAAGGTTTTGATGTAACAATAGTGTTTAAAAGAACTGGAAGAAGGGTTGGATTAAGGAAAATTAAGCGTGGAAAGGTTCCAAGTAGACAGCATATTCCAAAAGAAGAAATAATTAAATTTATGGAAGAGAATTTCAAAGTGGAGTTTAAATAAAATGGCAGCAAGTGATTGGAGAGGAATTTTGAAACAACTTGAAAGTAAGCCTGAAGTTAAACAGAAATTCATTAAACACAATAAACCCCAAGATAGAACGACAGGAATTGCCGCTAGAAAGTGCCAAAACTGTGGAAGATTTGGGGCTCATATCAAATCATACGGATTAAATTTATGCCGACACTGTTTTCGAGAAATAGCTGTGGAAATCGGATTTCAAAAATATAGTTAAAATGGAGAAAAAAATAAAATGTCACACGATGTAGTTGCAGATGGACTGAACATGATAAAGAACGCTAGAGATGCGAAAAGAGAAATTGTAAAGATAAAAAGAATCTCTAATCTCTTTATTGAAGTATTAAAATCATGAAGCAAGAAGGATTGATTAAGAAATATAAGATTAATCCTAAAGAGAAATCAATGGAGATCACTATTGGTAACTTAATGGATTGTAAATCAATTAAACCGAGATTTACTGTTACTAACGCCCAAATTGAAAAGTATAGGAGAAGATATCTTCCTGCGAGGAATATGGGAACAGTAGTTGTTTCAACAAACAAAGGTTTGTTGACCCATTCAGAAGCTCAAGAAGAAGGTATTGGAGGGTGCTTAATTGCATACTTTTACTAAAATGAAAAGAGATTTATCTGTTAATGTTGAAATCCCTGAGGGGGTAGAAGTTAGTCTAGATGGTAATGAGATTACTGCTAAGGGCCCAGAAGGAGAATTAAAGAAAAGATATAATTTAGGGAAACTAAATATGGAAATTAAAGATGGAAAAGTAGTTATTGGAAATAAAAAATCTACAAAAACAGAGAAAAAAATGATGAATACTCTTGCTGCGCACATAACAAATATGATTATTGGAGTAAAGGAAAAATTTGAATATACAATGAAAATTTGTTTCCACCATTTCCCCATAACAGTAGAGATTCAAGAAAACAAAGCTACTATCAAGAACTTTCTTGGAGAAAAAACTCCTAGAGAAGTATCTATCCCAGAGGGGGCAGAAGTTAAACTTGACAAAGATATCTTAACTGTGAATGCAATTGACAAAGACATTGCCGGTCAAGCAGCAGCCAATTTTGAGAAGGCTACAAAGATTAAGAATAAAGACAGAAGAGTGTTCCAAGATGGAATCTTCATAACAAATAAAGCTGGGAGAGATATGTAAAATGCCAGGAAAACCAAACTTTCTACGAAGAACATGGAGACGATATGCTAAACTTGGAAAGGGAGTAAAGAAAAACCAGAAATGGAGACGTCCAACTGGAAGAGATAATAAGATGAGAGAGAAGAGAAAAGGTAAGCCGGCAGTAGTAAGTATTGGTTATAAGAGTAATAAAAAAGAAATAAAGGATATTGTTATTATTCAAACTTTGAAAGAACTTGATAAAGTTAAAGAAGGTCCAATTGTGATTGGAAGTATTGGAAAGAAAAAGAAGATTGAATTGGTAAAAATGGCTAAAAAGAAAGGAATTGAAATTTCTAACATAAATGTGGAAAAATATTTGAAGAAAGTAGAGAAAAAACCTAAGGAGGAAAAGAAATGAACCTAAGAAAGAAGAAAGAACTTGCTTCAAGAGCATTGAAGGTTGGAAAGAAGAGAATTAACTTTGTAGAATCAAGATTAGATGAAGTAAAAGAAGCAATAACTAAAAGGGACATTCATGATCTTAAAGCTGATGGAGCAATAGAAGTTAAAAACATCTCTGGAAGAAGAAAGATAAAGAAAAAGGTTAAAAGAAGCACAGGGAATATTAGGAAGAAGTTAAATACGAGAAAGAGAGATTATGTTATAATGACAAGGAAGTTAAGAGGATATGTATCTGAATTGAAGAAGCAAGGAAGGTTAGCTCAAGAAGATGCGACAGAAATAAGAAAGAAGATAAGAAACAAACATTTTAGAAGTAAAGCCAATCTTAGAGAGTATATTGGAGGATTAAAAAAATGAAAGTAAATCAAAGATTTTCATTAATCTTAATTAAACACAGGAATCAATTAAAATGAGAATAGCAAAAAGAAGAAGACGAGAAAACAAGACTGATTACCTAAATAGGTTGAAGTTATTGAAAGGCGGGAAGCCAAGAGTTTTATTTAGAAAGACGAATAAATATATCATCTCACAGTATGTAACAAGTAAGGAAGCTCAAGATAAAGTTGAGTTAACAGTTAATTCACGGGACCTAAAAAAATATGGTTGGCCTAAGGAATTTGAAGGGGGATTAAAGTCTATTCCTGCTTCTTACTTGACTGGATACTTAATCGGTAAGGCGATTAAAAAACAAGGCTTAGAGACTCCGATAGTGGACTTAGGAATGATTAGAGTCATATATAAGACTAAAGCATATGCATTCATAAAAGGGCTTATAGATTCTGGATTAGAGATTCAATGTAAGGAAGAAGCCTTCCCCGAAGAAGAAAGAATAAAGGGAAAGAAGTTGAAGAAAGACTTTTCAAATATATTCGAAGAAATTAAATCAAAGATAGATAGCAAATAAAATGCCAAAAATAGAAGAAGAAACAAAGAAAACAGTTGAAGCACATGGAACTCTTTCAGAAGAAACATCTCAAGAGAAAGCTAAAGATCCTGAAAAGATTAGTAAAGAAATGATTAATAAAGAAGGTGAAAAGGCTGATGGAATGACTAAAGAAGAAAAGGAAAAGAAGATTGAAAAGGCTGAAGAATCAGACAAGAAAGAATCTAGGAAAGGGTTTCAAAAAGGAAAAAGGAGAAGACCTGGAGAAAAAACTAGAGAAGAGATAATTACTGAATGGGATCCAAAAACGGCTCTAGGAAGGGAAGTAAAAGAAGGAAAAATAAAAGATATTAATGAGATTTTAGATCAAAATAGAAAAATATTGGAACCTCAAATTATTGATACATTAATTCCAGTTAAAACGGACCTTATCTTAATTGGTCAATCAAAAGGTAAGTTTGGGGGTGGAAAGAGAAGGGCTTGGAGACAAACTCAAAGAAAAACTAAAGAAGGAAATGTTCCTACATTCTCTGCTATGGCAATTATTGGAGATGAAAATGGGCATGTTGGAATTGGAACTGGAAGAGCATCAGAAACTCTTCCTGCAAGAGATAAAGCAATAAGAAAAGCAAAGTTAAACATAATCAGAGTTAAGAGGGCTTGTGCAGCATTTGATTGCGCGTGCTCTGATCCACATACTATTCCATTTAAGGTAAGTGGAAAAGAAGGAAGTGTTCAAGTTAATTTAATACCTGCTCCTCAAGGAAGTGGATTAGGGGTAGCTAATGAATTAAAGAAAGTTCTGAAAATGGCTGGAATAAAAGATGTCTTGAGCAGGAGTTCTGGAAGAAAGAGAACTACATTTAATTTGCTTAAGGCGTGTGTTAAAGCATTAGAAAAAACTAATATGGAGGTCAACAAATGATTTCAGTTGTTAGAATAACCGGAGACGTTGGATTAGCAAAAGAAGTTAGAGAAACTTTGTTTAGACTTAGACTTAGAAGGAAGTATGCTTGTATTGTTCTTGAGAACCCTAGTAAAGAACAACTT
>Ga0114996_10001602_pt1 | contig 30393 bp, 31 predicted proteins | sample ArcticOcean_MG_C_4_FD_87039 | JGI IMG/M metagenome (GOLD analysis project Ga0114996, IMG submission 87039) | Marine microbial communities from western Arctic Ocean - ArcticOcean_MG_CB4_134 | ecosystem: Environmental > Aquatic > Marine > Oceanic | place: Arctic Ocean: Canada Basin | collected... | reverse complement strand
CGGCGGGCGACGTGCGCGAAGTGGCGCAGGGCGGCGTCCAACTCCTCGACTTGTTCGGGAGTAGCACCCTTTTGGGGGCCGTAGACTGCCGATGCGCCCTCGGGGCCGCACAGCGGGTTGCTCACGTCGCAGGCGATTTCGAAGGTCGATTCTCTTGTGCGTGGATCCAGCTCGGACACGTCGATTCGGTGCAGCTTCTCCAGCGCCGCGCCGCCCCGGTCGAGGTCGTCCCCGGACGCGTCCAGCAGTTTGACCCCCAACGCCTGTGCCATGCCAGCACCGGCGTCGTTGGTGGCACTGCCGCCGATGCCGATGATGAAATGCCGATACCCGGCGTCCAGGGCCGCTCGAATCGCCTCGCCCAGGCCGTAGGTCGTGGCTTTCAGGGCGTTTAGTTTGGAAGGCTTAAGCAGCACGAGCCCGGAGGTCCGGGCCATCTCGATGACCGCCGTGCGGCCGTCGCCCATCGCTCCCCAGTCGGCGTTGACCTTCTTGCCCAGCGGACCGGTCACTCTGGTCGTTTCCACTCGGCCGTCCGACACCTCGACCAGTGTTTCTAGCGTGCCGTCGCCACCGTCGGCTATGGGCACGAGGACCGTCTCGGCGTCGGGCACGACGGCCTTCACCCCCGCCTCCATGGCGTGGGCGGCATCCAGCGCGGAGATGCTGCCTTTAAAAGTCTGCGGTGCAATGACGATCTTCATGAGAGAAGCCACTTTGACAGCGAGTTACGGTTTTTGTCCAGCCAGGCGATGTTCAGGCGGATCTTTTCCAGCGATTGCCGCACCGTCCGTTCGGCGGCTGGTGTTGGGTTGTCGGTGAAGAATTTCTGCACCTCTTCTAGCCTGTCCGGCGTGGTGAACCCCGAGGTCGTTTCGACGAGATACATGAGCCCGAAGCCGCCCTCGCCGTAGCGACGATGGACCTCGTCCCAGTTGTCGCGCATGAACTGCCAGGCGATGTCTCGGCCCTTGCCCGACATGGCGGTGCGGACTATTACGCCGATGGCCTCGTGGGTCCTGACCCGGTCGGTGAACGAACGGTTCAGGGTTTCCAGGGCGAGGTCGGGCTGTTCGAACTGGGTCAGACCGGCGAGCAGTCGCACCTGTTCTTCTTGTAACTCGGTCTTGCCGTGCACGTCCCACATGGCGTCGTATGTGCTGGCGTCTCCGGACTTCGCCGCCAGGGTAAAGACGGCCCTTCTTAGGTCGGCGGGGACGGCGGTTGGGTCTTCGACGTATTCGCTGAACTTGCCCGATGCCTCGCTCAGTGTTGTGGTGTCGCCGTGCGAGCCCAACGCAAGTAGCACGTTCGCCCTCAAAAGAGCCTGCAGATGGCCCTCGTCAGCTACCGGCCGCCAGCCCACGCTGGCACCGATGGGGGCGAGAAGGTCTCGCGAGTAGGCCTGAAACGCACCGTGAGATGGCTCACCGGACAGCAAGTTTCCCAAAGCGGCAAGACTGTCGGTGACGCTGGCCCACACGGCCTGGCTCGTCTCGCCTTCATAGTGACGGGCGAGTTCCAGGAAGTCTGTGGCAGGCAGCATGCCCGCACGGCACAGAGCGAAAGCATCGTCCGCCAGGCCCAGGCGGTCGCCCGTCGAAAGCTCACCTGACCCAACAGCCGAGGCCAGGCGCTCAAGTTCTGCGTCTGGATATTTGACCCGGTAGAACCCGGTCTGCTCGGAGTTCACCTTCAGCCAGCCGTCATCGGCCGTTTTGCCCGACCCCGCACCAAGCAGGGGCGGCAGGGTGACCCGGCGGTCGGTCATGAGGGTGGCGGTGCGGGAGTGGGCGCGTGAAGCGACGGCCAGGGGGACCTGCCACACGGTGTCGTCGTCGGCCTCCCAGTTCTCGTTGGCCATCACGGCTTCGTAGGCGAAACGCTGCTGAGTGGCAGAGATTGTGGCCTCTCCGTCAGCTCGCTGGACGGCAATTTCGATGAACGGGTAGCCGGTCTGCTTTGTCCAGCTATCCATGATCTCGCCCACCGGCTGGCCCGATGCCTGCGCCAGTGAAGACCATAGATCGGAGGTGGTTGCGTTGCCGTGGCGATGCTCTTGCAGGTAGGCGTTGATGCCCGCCCTGAAGGGGTCCTCGCCGATGTACGCCTCCAACATGCGAATGACGGACGCGCCCTTGGAGTAGCTGATGGCGTCGAACAGTTGGCCGATTTCGGCCGGGTCGTCGACGTCCTGCTCTATCGGGTGGGAGTTCTTCAGGCCGTCTAGCCTCAGAGCCCGGCCGGTGTCATCGACGAGGAACTGGTTCCACTTGTCCCATTCCGGGTACAAAGCGTCGACCGCTTTATCGCCCATCCAAGATGCGAAGCTCTCGTTCAGCCACAGGTCGTTCCACCAGGCCATGGTCACCAGGTCACCGAACCACATGTGAGCCATCTCGTGGGAGACGATCTCGGCCACCAGCTGTCGCGTCCCGGCAGAACTCGAATTTTCGTCTACAAGCAAAGTGGGCTCTCGGTACGTGATGCAGCCCCAGTTTTCCATCGCCCCGGCCGCGAAGTCGGGGATGGCCAGGTGGTCCAGCTTGGGAAGCGGGTAGGGGATGCCAAAGTAGTCGTTGAAGTAGTCGAGTAGCCGGAGCGAGACGTCGAGTGCGTATCGACCCCGCTCCTCGTTGCCAGAGGTCGCCCAGATGCGCATAAGCGTGCCGGACTTGGAACGTTCTTCAACGCATTTCATGTCGCCGACCGCGAACGCCAGAAGGTATGTGGACATGGGTGGGGTGGTGGCGAAGCGCACGGTTTTTGTTCCGTCGTCTTCGGTCACGGACTCTTCCGGCATGTTCGAAATGGCCGCCAGCGCGCTCGGTACAACCAGAGTCACGGTGAATTCGGCCTTGAGCGACGGCTCGTCCCAGCACGGTAGTGCCCGCCTGGCGTCGGTTGGTTCGAACTGGGTGGAGGCGAGGTAGCGCTCAAGGCCGTCGCCGTCCACATATCGGCTGCGATAAAACCCGCGCAACCGGTCGTTTAGCGTGCCGGTGAACGTTAGCGAGAGCGTCGCCGGGCCGGGCCGAATTTGGGAAGGGAAGGCGATAGTCGCGGTTTCGGCGGAGACGTCGTAGGTCGCTTCGCCAACAACCGCGGGGCCGCTGCCGGTCACCAACCGGGCCCCGGTGATGTCCAGTTCGATTGCGTTCAGGGTGATTGAAGCAGTGGGAGAGAGCACCTCGATGGTGATGTCCACCTCGCCCGCGAAGGTGAAGTGGGCTAAGTCTGGGGTGAGCTTTAGCTCATACGCTGTGGGCCGGACGTTAGGGGGTAGCTTTATTGCCAGGGATTCAGTCAAGCGGGGATTTCCAATCTGTGTGTGGAGTCCGGCCGACTCTAAAGAGCGACGCGGCGGGGTGGGACGCGATCTTTTTCGAGCTGCACGAGCAGCTCTATTGCGACGACCGCTTCGTCCAGGCGGCCTTCGGGATTGTAGACGACGTAGTCGAATTTCTGTGATTCTTCCATTTCCCTGGATGCTGTCTGCAGCCTCAAGGCGAGAGCTCCAGGCGTCTCGGTCAGGCGGGCGGTTAACCGGTCTTCCAGTTCAGACATTTCGGTTGGCGCCAGGAAGATGGCGACGGCTTCGGGGGCAAGTGCTCGAATGGTCTGCGCACCCTGCACGTCTGCTTTGATGATGACGTCTAAGCCGGCCGCCATTGCGTCTCTAACTTGCTGTTTGGGTACGCCGTAGTGGTTGCCGTACACCTCGGCGTGCTCCAAAAACTCGTCCTTTAACACCATAAGGAGGAACTGTTTTTTGGACATGAAGATGTAGTCGATGCCGTCGGTCTCCATAGGCCTCTTGGGACGTGTGGTGATCGTGACGGTGAGGTGGAACGGGCGATCCAACAGCCGCATGCGGGACAGTACGGCGTCTTTGCCCACCCCGGACGGACCGGAGAGGATTATGAGTAGAGGGTGTCCCGGTGCCTGCTCGCCGCCCAAGCCTTCGGAACCTGGCTGCCTTTCTGAACCTGGCTGGCTGGCGGTCAACGGTCCGCACTCTCGGTCCCCGCGCTTACGGGCACCGGGTTCCCGGTAACTACCCCCAGCTCGTCCCAAAACCGCGGGTAAGAAATGGACGCTGCCTCTGCGCCGGTTACGGTCGTCTGCCCGGAGGCCAGGGTCCCGGCAATGCCCATGGTCATGGCTATGCGGTGGTCGCCGTGGCCGTCGACCTGCGTGCCGGTGAGCTTGGAGCCGCCTTCGATGACTAGGCCGTCGGTGCGCTCCTCAATGCTGGCGCCCATGCGATTCAGGCCCTCGGCCGTAGCGGCGATGCGGTCGGACTCTTTCAATCTCAGTTCGTGCGCGTCGCGTATTACGGTCCGGCCTTCTGCGAACGTGGCCGCCAGTGCCAGTATGGGGATCTCGTCGATCACCCTGGGGATTATGTCGCCGCCAATTTCGATGCCCTTGAGCTGGCTCGACTCCACGATTAGGTCGGCCGACGGCTCGCCCGCGTCCTCATGGATGTTCTCTAGGCGCATTTTTACGCCCATCTCCTTGAGCACGTCGATGATGCCCGTTCGCGTGGGGTTGATGCCGACGCGGCTGATGCGAAGGCTGGCGTTTGGGTGGCATGCTGCCAGCACCATCCAGAATGCGGAATTGCTAATGTCGCCCGGTACCCACACGTCCATGGAGAACAGGTCCGACCGGTCAACTGATATGGCTGGGCCGTCGGTTTTAACGTCAGCCCCCATCGCCTTGAGCATGCGCTCGGTGTGGTCGCGTGACGGGGCGGGCTCTACAACGGTGGTCGTGCCGTCTGCGTAGAGACCTGCGATGAGTAGTGCGGACTTGAGCTGAGCGCTTGCCACCGGCATGTGGTATTCGATGCCCTTGAGGCCACCGCCCCTTATCGCCAGAGGGGCGAGGGCGTCCTGGCCTCGGCCCATTATTCGCGCGCCCATTTTCGCCAGGGGCCTGACCACCCGGTCCATCGGCCGAGCCCGCAGCGACTTGTCACCAGAGATGACGCTGAAGAACGGCTGCGCGGCGAGCAGTCCCGTAACCAGGCGCATGGTAGTACCGGAGTTACCGGCGTTCAGCACATGGTCAGGCTCTCTGAGCCCGTTTGGGCCGCGGCCACGGACGTAAAAACAGTCGCTACATGTGCGGCCGTCTGTGTGCTGAATGCGCTTAATGGAAATACCCAGCCCCCGGAGGCAGCCGAGCATGGCCGTGCGGTCGTCGCCCTCACAAAAGTTCGACACGTGTGCCGAACCCGAGGTTAGGGAGTTGAGGAGGACCGCCCTGTGGGAGATCGACTTGTCGCCTGGCGGGGTGGGGGTTCCCTGCACCCGGTCGGCATTGCTGACAGTCCTTATCACGCCTCTGCCTATCCTTTCCGGAAGTACTCCCACTGCTTGCGGGACTTGCCGGTCATGTTTCGGTATCGGTCCATAAGTATGGAGCCCACCATCATCTCGGCCATGGCCTCTCCAGAGTTGATGCGGGGTTTCATGCTGGCATCGTCCGGGTGCACGGCACCAGCCTGCCACCTCGCCCGCTGTTCCCAGGCGTTGACGAAGGAGCCGAACAGCTCTTCTTTGTCGCCTTTCACCTGGTTGCGGAACGCGTACAGGCTGGAAATCATCTGGTCTATCCAGTGAACTAGGTCGTCGGGGTTGACCATGGCGGCGGCGTGGCTCTCTTCCGGGTCACGGTCTGCCAGGCGGGTCATGTCGCCAAATTGACTGGAAGCCACGCGCGACATCTCTGCCCATGAGTTGGATGAGGAGGTAGTGGACATCAGTGCCGAGGAGATTATCGTCGGTAGCACGCCCATAGCCGCGCTGTAGGTGTCGTGCTCGCGAGCGCCCAAAAAGAAGGGCCTGGCGCCGCAAAGTTCAGCCAGGCTAACGAGTGTCTGCACGGCCTCAGAGCTGCTGTCCGGCTCCGCAACAATGCAGTACTCGGCACCGGTGAGTACCTCGGCAGAGGCGTCCTTCAACCCGGCGAGGTCTGCTTTGGGAACCGGCCTGCCCGCGATGAAGTGGGTGCCTTTTGGCAGGAAGCTATTGGCCCATTCGATTACGGGGGTCTTGATAAGCCCGGTGTCGGTGACGACTGCGCCTGGTTCGATGGATGGACCGAGGGCTTCAAGAAGGTCACGAGTGTGTATGAGCGGGGTGTCGAGGATGATGATCTCGGCCCCCTCGACGGCCTTGCGTGCGCTGGAGTGCGTGCGGTCGGCGGCCCCCATGCGTTTGACGGTCTTGAGCACGTCGGGGTCTGCCGCGGCCGCAACGATTTCGAATTGTCCCGGCTTCGCCTTTTTCAGGCCAAGGGCTATGGACGTACCGAGAACGTCTGCGCCTATTAGTGCGAGTCTGGTCATGGAGCCTGCCTAATCATCGAGCCCTATTCATCGGGAGCCTGGGGGGCGTTGCTAATGGAGGGTTCTGGAAAAAGAATATAGGGGCGGAGCCCAGCGAACTCCGCCCCTATAGTTAGATCCTAGTTATCTGGGCCCTAGTTGACTGGGCATGAAAGAGGCTTAGCCCCCGCCGCAGCCGCATCCGCCTCCGCCGCATCCTCCGCCGCCCGTTTGGGCCGCCTGGGGCTGGGCATCGGCCTGGCCGTGGCCCTCTTCGCCATGGGCACCCCCGCCGCAGCCACAGCCACCTCCACCGCCGCCACCGCCGCATCCGCCGCCGCCGCCGCCGCCGCAGGCGCAGCCTCCGCCGCCACCGGCCGGGGCATTGGGGTTGCTGATGACGAAACCGCTGCGCATGAGCCCTTCGACATAGTCGATGCTCGCGCCCTCAATGAGCGGAACACTTTCCGAGTCGATCAGGACGTTGACCGATTCGGTTTCAATGACAATGTCGTCGTCGCCTACTTTGTCTTCAACACCCAGCATGTACTGCAGGGCGCCGCCGGGTCCGGGCATAACCATTACCCTGAGCATGTTCCCGGCCTTGTCTTGTTCGGCCAGTACCTCGACCAGCTTGCGGGAAGCTAGTTCGGTTACCTCTATCACTGGAGTATCGGTGGTCAAGTTCTCACCTCTCATAAGCCAGGCTCATCGGGTTAAATTGCGTGCCGTACAGGAACACGGCGCGGCCGCGAGGCACTTAGCAAAGCGTAGCATTGGCGTACTTGCGCGGTCAACGAGATCGAGAGCAAAACCAAATGACGGTCACAGTCTATTGACTGGTCGGCGCTGGCCTTCTACACTTTGTGGGAGTCGTCTTTACGGCGGCTCACGTAAAAACGAAAATTTCCCCTGGTGGTTCTGGCGAGACGGCCCCACCCGTTCCCATCCCGAACACGGTAGTGAAACGTTTCAGCGCTGACGATACTGCACTCGCAAGGGTGTGGGAAAATAGGTCACTGCCAGGGGTTTTTCGTTCCCTCTGAAAGAGTTGTCACGCCCACAGGGCTCGACTAATTTTTTCACCAAACTGAATGGCCGGAGCGTCTGGTCCTCACAGTATCGGGCCACGTTTACAGAGGCCCGGAACGGCTATATACTGAGGATCCCACTCCACTAACGACGATTCGAATCCGAGTCGGTCCGCGAAAGTAAACCCTATGTATTTGTCTTCAGACCCAGATGCTATCGACCTTGAGGGAGATGGCCCTTTAGAAGGGGAAGGTTACGAGGACATGGGGCAGCTCCTCGACTCTGTCGAGGCCATGAAGCCCATCCGCCGCGGCGATGTCGTCGAGGGCGTGGTTATGAGCGTGGAGTCCGACGGACTACACCTTAACTTCGGACACAAGTCCGAAGGCTTCGTTCCATCTCGCGAACTTCGCACCGCCCAGGCGAACGGAGGCGAACCCCTTAAGGTCGGCGACGAAATAGTCGCCGTCGTTATACGGAACGAGTCTGGCGAGCAGCCCGCAATCCTGTCTTTGGACAGGGCGGTGGGCGAAAAAGGCTGGCGAGTCTTGGCCAAGTTTGTTGACACCAAAGAGAGCGTCCGAGGGACGGTTCTGGGGTTCAACAGGGGTGGAGCCATCGTTGAGGTTGAGGGTGTGCACGGGTTCGTCCCTGCTTCCCAGCTAGTTAGTATCTCTAGGGACAGGTTCAGGGACCAAAGTCAGGATCGAGAGCGGGCCGAAGAACAGGCCTCGTCCGACTGTGGGAACGGTGCTCCTGCGGTCCTGGAGGCAGGACCCGACGGTGTAGTCGAAAAGGCACCCGTCACCGAAGAAGTCGATAGCGCGGCAGCAGCGGCTCCAGAGGCCAGTTCCCCGGAGGCCGGATCTCCCGAGGCCAGTGCTCCCGGGCCCGATACTGGGGATGCTCAAGAAGCTGAACCAAAGACGGAAGCGCCCGCGCAGGCACCTGAAGAGGAAGCCAACACCGATGTCGGCAGAGTGCTGGACTTGAAAGTGCTCGAAGTAAACCGGAGCAGAAACCGGGCTATCTTTTCCGAGCGCCAGTTCGTTGAGGAAATTAGGAACGAGCGTAAAGCCCGCCTCATCGAAGAGTTGAAGGAAGGCGAGGTCCGCAGGGGCCGTGTCACCGGCATAAGTAGTTTCGGTGCGTTCGTGGACATGGGTGGCGCGGACGGCCTGGTGCACATCTCCGAAATGTCCTGGGGCCAGGTTGATAGGCCTGAACAGGTGGTTGCAGTCGGGCAAGAGCTGGACGTATATGTCCTGAGGGTAGACCCGGAAAGTAAGAAAATAGCTCTCAGTCTGAAACGGCTTCAGCCGGAACCCTGGGAGTCGATACACGAGAAGTTGACGGTCAACGACGTAGTTGACGCCACGATAACTAAGCTGACTAACTTCGGCGCATTTGCCCGGGTAGAGGGTTCCGTCGAAGGCCTGGTTCATATTTCGGAACTGACCGATAGGGTGGTCCAACACCCTAGAGAGGTTGTCCGGGAGGGTGACAAGGTTAGGTTGAAGGTGCTTCGGATAGAGCCGGAGCGTCGCCGGTTGGGGCTAAGCCTCAAGCAGGCAGAGGGGGATCTGTTTACGACCTGAGCCAACGGGTCCGCCCTGAGGTTCGGAGGCCTTGTGGCCTTTTAGGACGCGGGAATTCCGCGGTCCCAACTCGCTCAAATGTGGGGGGTAAGGCCTAATGGCGAGCAGATTCGAAAAGTTCTCTGAAAGGGCCCGGCGAGTTCTGTCACTCGCGCAAGAAGAGGCCCAGCGCTTTAACCACAACTACATTGGGACCGAGCACATTCTGCTCGGCCTGGTCCGAGAGACAGACGGCGTTGCAGCAAAAGTGCTGTCGAGTCTCGGGGTGGAGTTGCCCAAGGTCCGTTCGGCAGTGGAGTTCATTATCGGTCGAGGCGAGCGAGCCTCGGGCGGCGAGATCGGCCTGACTCCGAGAGCGAAGAAGGTCATCGAACTGGCGGTCGACGAAGCGCGTCGCCTCAGCCACCACTACATCGGCACCGAGCACCTGCTCATCGGTCTCATGCGTGAGGGCGAAGGCGTTGCAGCGGGCGTTCTAGAGAGCCTTGGCGTTAACCTCGACAAGGTACGGGCCGAGACCAGCCGTGTACTCGCCCAGAATGTTCAAGAAGGCGGCGCGGCAACTTCCAGCTCGGCCGCTACCTCCGGCACCCGTACACCGACACTCGACCAGCTCGGCGTCGACCTGACGGCGGCTGCCAGGGCTGGCAAGCTCGACCCCACCGTGGGCCGTGAGACGGAGATTCAGCGCGTCACGCAGATTCTCAGCAGGCGGACCAAAAACAACCCGGTTCTCGTGGGTGAGCCTGGCGTGGGTAAAACGGCCATCGTCGAAGCGTTAGCCCAGCGCATAGCCTCAGGTGACGTGCCCGGCACGCTGCAAGGCAAGCGTCTGGTGACGCTGGACATGGGTTCACTGGTCGCCGGAACCAAGTACCGGGGCGAGTTTGAAGAGCGGCTTAAAAAGGTCATCGAAGAGATAAAGAGCGCGGGAAACTGCGTCCTGTTCATCGATGAAGTGCACACTATGGTCGGCGCGGGTGCGGCCGAAGGTGCTGTCGACGCTGCTAACATCCTCAAGCCGTCTCTTGCCAGAGGCGAGCTTCAGGCCATTGGCGCCACCACGCTGGATGATTACCGTAAGTATATTGAACGCGACCCGGCCCTAGAGCGCAGGTTCCAGCCGGTCAAGGTTGAGCAGCCCAACTCTGAAGAAACAGTAGAGATTCTCCGAGGCATTAAGAGTGCCTACGAGGACCATCACGAACTCGAGATCAGCGATGAAGCCCTCGACGTGGCCTCTCAACTCGCCTCGCGTTACATTGCCGACAGGTTCTTGCCGGACAAAGCTATCGACCTTATCGACGAGGCCGCCTCACGGGTGCGTATCAACTACAGTTCGCCCCCCATGTCGGTCAAAGCGGCCAAGAAATCGCTCGATCTCGTGCGCAAAGAAAAAGACGATGCTATTTCTTCACGCGAGTACGAACTCGCCGCTGAGAAGCGAGAGCAGGAAGCCCAGCTCACCGTGAAGCTGGAAGAGTTGGAAAAGGAGTGGGAGACAGAGCGCGGCGATGAAAAGCCGATCGTCTCCCCGGACGATGTTGCTGAAGTGGTGAGCATGTGGACCGGCATCCCGGTTACCCGGCTGACCTCCACCGAGACCGAACGCCTGGTCAACATGGAAGGCGCCCTGCAAGAGCAGGTTGTGGGCCAAGACGAGGCCATTACTCTCGTTTCCAAGGCCGTCCGGAGGGCGCGTGCGGGCCTGAAAAACCCCAAAAAACCCGTCGGCACATTCATGTTCCTGGGCCCGACAGGTGTTGGTAAGACATACCTTGTTCAGAAACTGGCGGAGTTCCTTTTCGGCAGCGAAGAGGCCGTGTTCAGGGTCGACATGTCGGAGTTCATGGAGCGCCATGCGGTCGCCAGACTGGTCGGCGCACCTCCGGGATACGTTGGCTACGACGAGGGCGGACAGCTCACAGAGGCCGTGCGGCGCAAGTCTTACAGCGTCATTCTTCTCGACGAAATTGAGAAGGCGCACCCCGACGTGTTCAACATCTTGTTGCAGATCTTCGACGACGGTCACCTGACCGATGCGAAGGGGCGGCGAGTGGACTTCCGCAACACGATTATCGTGATGACGTCGAACATCGGATCCGACCTCATCCGCCAGGACAAGTCCATCGGCTTCACCCTCAAGTCTGAGGGCGATGAGGAAGAGGAACGTCGCTACGAGCGGATGAAGGGCAACGTGCTAGACGAGGTTAAGCGCTTCTTCAGGCCGGAGTTCCTCAACCGCGTAGACGGTCAGCTGGTGTTCCACTCGCTGACCCGCGCCCAGATGACTCAAATTGTCGATCTGATGCTGTTCACTGTGGCAGGTGAACTGCTGCAAAAGGGCATCAGCCTGGAGGTTAGCGACAAGGCCAAGACGTGGCTGGTGGACAAGGGCTTTGACCCGTTGTTCGGCGCTCGCCCGCTGCGCCGGGTCATTCAGGACCATGTCGAGGACAAACTGTCCGACGCGATTCTTGCCGGCGAACTCGGCCCTGGCGACACCGCCGTGGTCGATGTCGAGGACATTGATGGCGACGAAGATGGCGGACTGCGAGTCGAGTCACAGTCGCCGGTGCCAGTGGCCTCGGCCTGACTGCTACGACCAGACTAAATGGTGATCTTGGAGGCCCCGCTACGGCGGGGCCTCTTTTATTTCCTCTCTTTGAATTTGGTTGTAGCGCCCATTAGCACGTACCCTCGTAAATCTGAAATACTGGTCTGATGTCGCAGAGAGTCGGGTATTTCCAGTGTGTGGGCGGGGCCAGCGGGGACATGATTCTCGGATCGCTCGTGGACTGTGGGTTGCCCATAGACACCCTGCGGTCGGTCGTCTCGTCGCTGGGCATCGATGGCGTTGCACTCAGGGCTGCGCCCGGCACTAGAGGCGCTGTGACCGGTACCCTCGTGACAGTCTCGGTAGAGCGGGACGACGAGCGCCGTCATTCGATGCCCGACTTTGTCGAGATGGTCCGGCGCTCCGGCCTGCCCGGCCCGGTAGTGGCGTCGGCCACGGGGATTCTCAATAGACTGGGCCGCGCTGAGGCGACAGTGCACGGCGTGGAACCCGAAGATGTGCACCTGCACGAACTGGGCAGCCTGGACACGGTCGTTGACGTTACCTGCTCGGTGGCCGGGCTGGCAGAACTGGGCGTCGAAGCCGTTTACAGTTCGCCCATCCCGACAGGCTCCGGCGTGGTGCGGACAGCGCACGGCGCGACCCCCGTCCCCGCACCTGCGACGTTGGCACTGCTGACGAGCGCGGGCGCACCCATCGCCCCGCCGCCTGGAGGCGTCCAAGACGCTGGTGAGATGGTCACACCAACCGGTGCGGCTCTGCTGACCGGCCTGGCCACCTTTGAGCAACCGGAAATGACGGTCGATGTGTCTGGCTACGGGCTTGGCTCGCGTGACCCGGCCGCATACCCCAATGCGCTGGGGCTGTGGATTGGGTCTGAAACGACCGGCAGGTCATCGCTGGTGTTGCTGGAGACGAACATAGACGACGAGAGCCCACAGGTCCTGGTCTACGCCATCGAGCGTCTGATCGCATTGGGCGCGAAAGACGCATGGTTGACGCAGGCTCAGATGAAGAAGGGTCGCACGGGACAGGTGCTATCGGCACTGGTCACCCCGGCGCTTGAGAGCCGGGCCGCCGACCTCATCATGCGAGAGACGACGACACTGGGTGTCCGGTCGTCTCTCGTTCGAAGGCACGAGGCGGGGCGGGAGCAGGTCATCGTGCAGACGCGCTTTGGCCCGATCCCGGTCAAGATCAAAAAATTGGACGGTTCGGCAATCGACGCTTCGCCCGAATACGAGGTTGCCAAGAGGATTGCGCTGGAAAAGCGCGTGCCGCTGCGCGAGGTGCTGGCGGCGGCCCGACAGGCCGCCCGGAGTCTTGTTGAGCCCGGCGGCCCATCTGGATAACTTGGGTGGACTGACCCCATAACGGTCGAAAGCCACTGGGTGAACGATGTACCCTGTTGATGAGTGGCCCCGGTGGCGCAATTGGCAGCGCAGCTGATTTGTAATCAGCAGGTTAGCGGTTCGAATCCGCTCCGGGGCTCCGTTTTTTCCTTCGGCTATGGTTGTGAGATCGCACTCACGCGTTCGCGACAGCGTTATTCGTCGGAGGCACCAGTATGTCCTCGCAGGTTCCGTTTAGCTCAGGGCCGCCCGTCCGTTTCGGAGTTAAGCGCGACACCGTGTCAATCCTGAAACATGCGGCCTCGCCTTTCGTTTTTCTGCTACTTGCGGCCACTGTGACGTTATTGGGCGAACAATTGGACGGTCTGATATTCACCGTTGGTGCGATCCTGATGGCGGGAGTGACTTGGTGGTTTACGCCACTCGCGCTGGAATTGTGGCCCGATCGTATCCGAATCGTCCGAGGTTGGGCACGACGCTACGACATCCCTCTGATCTCAGTCGCCGACGTGGCACCGGCGCCAAGGATCAATCATTCGACATGGTCCGGGTTTAAAAAGTCACTCAAAATAGATTACTCATTCGTGACGGCGATGGAAGGGCGGGTAATTATCACGAGGAAGACTAGCGAAACCCCTCTCATCCTTAGCCCGGGAAATCCGGCCGAGTTCATCGAGGCCGTGCGTAAAGAGTCGGCAAGCAACGTTGCCCGTACAACCGACTCTGGGGGCCTTGGGCTCACTAAAGAGCCTTGGTATCGGAGGGGTAACTGGATCTATTCGGCACTTGTGGCCTCTGTAGCCGTTATTACCTTTTTGGGAACTGGACTGTGGGGTTTCAACGACTCAACAAGTGCAGAGATCTAGTTCGAAGGCAAGGCCATGTTGCTGTCCTTTTACGCTCAGGATATCGATGAGGAATTGAGGGGTCACCACCTTAAGGATTTTGGTGACGATGCTGGCTGGCTAGCGGAACTTGAAACCCTTGGAGTTCAGTTGGTCGAGATCAGGGAAGAACTGGAAGGGCTCAAAGCTCCTCCGGGCTCGGAGGACATAAAGGCCGGTCTCCTGACAGCGACCGACCATCTGACCTCATCAGTCACGGCCTTCGAAGAGGAAGTGGTCCATAGGAGAGCGGGAAATGGTGATGAGGCTGAAAATTTGTTCGAAGTTGCGATGAAAGAGAGCGAACTAGGGGACTCGTTGGCCGTCTCGACCCGCTCGCTCATGATTAGAGCGGAGTCGACATCTCTCAGGAACCGCCGACTGAAGCCATTGTGGGGGCTTCCGCGTTGAATCCTCACCGCATATTTCCACATACTCCGCAGGCTATATCCGAACCGCCGAGTAGCTTGTTTGCCTGGCAGCATCAACTACCATCCTGCTCCGGAGCTCCGCACTTTGTGTGCGGGCCACCGGGGGGTTACACTCGCCGCCGCAGTCCCTCCATAAGGGGGACGGGCGATAGAGAAATTCACAATCGATTAAGAGGACAACCCGAATGCAACTAGGCTACTTTGTCGACCCGCTCCACCACCCCGGTAGCGATTACACCAAAAACATCCACGATGACCTCGACCAGATCGTTCTGCTGGACCAACTGGGCTACGCAGAGGCCTGGATCGCCGAGCACTTCACCGCGCCCTGGGAGAACATTCCGTCGCCGGAACTCTTCATCGCCCAGGCCCTGGGGATGACCAAGAACATCAAGCTCGCCACCGGTGTTACCTGCCTGCCCAACCACAACCCCTTCCAGCTCGCCCACCGCATCGCCCAGTTGGACCACCAGGCGAAGGGGCGCTTCATGTGGGGCATAGGTTCGGGAGCGACACCAACGGACTTCGAGGCCTTCGGTATCGACGCCGCCAGCAACGAGCAGCGTGACCTGACGTGGGAGACGCTGGAGATGGTGCTGAAAATCTGGGACGGCCTCGAACCGGGCACCTATGAGAACAAGTTCTGGAAATTCACAATACCCGAGCCGATGGAAGACATCGGCTTCTACATGTATATGAAGCCCTACCAGCTGCCGCATCCGCCCATAGCCGTTGCAGGCATGTCCCCTCGTTCCGAGAGCCTTGTCGTGGCGGGCGAGCGGGGCTGGATGCCCCTAGGCATCAACTTCGTGCCGCCCCGCACCCTCAAAGCGCAGTGGCAGGTGTACAGCGAGGCGGCGGCCAAGGCGGGGCGGGTGCCGGACCGTTCCCAGTGGCGCATCTGCCGCGACGTCGTGGTTGCCGATACCACCGAAGAGGCGCGCGAATTGGCCCTCAGCGGCGTAATGGCCCGCGACTTCGAGGTCTACTTCAGGCAGGTCATGGACAAGCTCGGGTTCCTCAAATACATGAAGGAAGACCCGGCAACGCCCGACGACGACATCGACCTTCAGTACATGGTCGACAACCTCTGGCTGGTCGGGACGCCCGACGAAGTGGCCGACCAGATTCGGGAGTTGCACGACGACATCGGCGGCTTCGGCGTCATGCTCGCCTACTCCCACGAGTGGGAGCCGCGAGACAAGTGGGTTCGCTCGATGACCCTTCTCGCCGAAGACGTCATGCCCCGGCTGGCCGACCTAGAGCTTGCCCCGGCCTGATCGCTGTTCGAGCAGCCATTGGCCCCTAGTGTTTTGGCACGTAGTCGGCCGCGCGCCGGTACGTCCCCAGCCGCATCAGAACCGGCTCAATACGAACCCATAGGGGGATGAGACGCCCCATCGTCACGGACAGGCTGGCTGGTGCCCGGTTCAGGATGACTGAAGTTCGGAAGCCGCGGGCCACCCGGAACGCGATGGAGTAGGTGCTTTTGTGCACATTGTTGGCCGCCGTATCGAGCGCAACGTGGCTGAGGTGCCCCAGAACCCCGGCGAGCAAGAGCGGGTGCCAGACGAACGCCAGCACGGCAGCACCGGCGATGACGTATTCCCACCCGTGGAAAACGAGGAACAGACGTTTTCCCCTGCGCCTGAAGAACCAGTTGTAGTAGTCGAGCAGGTGGTCGGAGTCGTTCAGCGCTCCGGCCGCGAACGCGACGGGGACCGATAGCGGCTCGCCCGTCGCGGCCCAGACGCCCGCACCGATCGCCACCGAGACGCTTGTATGGGCTACTGGCCCCAAGTGCTAGTCGTCCGACTTGGCGTACGACTGGCCTGCGAAAATGGCCCGTATCTCGGCTGCGGACGTGGCCTGCTGCAGCCTGCCCATCCGGTCTTCTTCTTCCACTTGCAGGGCTTTGGCATTGGTGAGAACGGCCTCTATTTTGTCGGAGGGGAACTTGCAGGCGCCGTTCTCATCCATGTGCACGATCTCGCCTGGAGCCACGTCCATGCCGCCGACGCTCACCGGTACGTTGACCGCGTAGACGCCCATGTCGCCGTGGCCCGCCGACAGGCCTGTGAGCATGTACTGGAAGTCCATCGGGCGAATCTCGTCCAGGTCACGCGAAGGTCCGTTGGAGATGAGCCCCACGCAGCCCAGCGCCTTCATGGCCGAGACCATGTTGCCGCCTGCCAGTCCGACTTTGCCCGCAAGCTCTGGCGGGAACTTCTGCTCCAAGATCAGCACTGTCGGTTTCGGAGACGCGTCCAGTGCGTCTACCACGTCCATGAAGGTCAACCGTGAGTATCCCGGGTCGGGGATGCCGTACACGCATGTGACGGCGTAGCCCACACGTCGGCCGAGGTCGGGGTACATGCACTTGATGGTCTGGTCTGTGTACCAGTTCTCGGACCAGGGGTGGTACAGCCCCAGGCAGAGCGGGTGCTTTGGGTAGGTGGCCACCACGTTGGTAATGGAGGGTGTGTCGAAGTTTTTGAGTTCTTCGAGCATCTGGATGTCGGTCGTCATGTAGCCTCTGCTCCTGTTTAGCCGGTAATCTCGGGAATGGGACTATCGGCATGATACTGGACGCCGGTCTCTTGTAGATGGGCCCCCTGCCAGTGATGAGCCCCTGTCAGAAAGGACAGCCAGACAGATATCATGATCTTGGCCGCGCCGGGCCACTAAGCCGGACGGACCGTTGGAGAAGATGGCTTGGGGCTGACATTAATAACGGCGAACGCTGAGGAGAAGAGGATCCTCGCCTACACGGGTATAGCTCACGCTGTGTCCGACGCCTGGCACATCATCTTCCCGGCGCTGTTGTTCCTCATCGCGGTAGACCACCCCAATTTCTTCTTTCTCGGGGTGCTTGCCAATATCACGGTCGCATCCAGGGCCGTTTCCGGAATGGTGGCCGGGTTCATGGCGGACCGCTACAGCTCTCGCGTGCTGTACGGGGCGTTCGCAATCCTGTCCGCCATCGGTTGCTTCGTCATCTATCTGACATCCAGCACAGTGATGCTTGGAGTGGGCCTGTTCGTGCTTGGGGTTGGGACGGGCATCTACCACCCGGTCGGCCTTTCCTCGATTACCCGGTTCGTCCGGCGGCGTACCGAGGGCCTGGGTATTCACGAGTCTGCCGGGAGCCTGGGCCTGAGCCTGTTCCCGGTACTGCTGATAAGCGTGGGCATCGCCTATGGCTGGCGTTCTGCGTTCCTTCTCGGTGGCTTCGTGTCGCTTGTGCCGTTGTTTTTGCTGCCACTCATACCCGCCCGCTTCGACAAGCCTCGCGATGAGTCGTCTGACCAAGACACAGGCTGGTCTGAGGTTCTGCGGGTGTTTACCAGCAAACGGGTGCTGGTCATGTACGGGGCGGTCGTTTTGCTGGAAGCTTCCTCAACAGGTGTCGAGACGTTCCTGCCGGTCGCTATCGCAGATATTGGCGGCCTGGGCGAGGGCACCATTGGCGGCATTTCGACCACCGGCCTGTTCCTCAGCATGATGATCCTCATCGGCGTGCCGGGCAGCCTTCTCGGAGGTCTGATTGGTGCCAGGTGGGGCTCGGACAGGACCCTCGCCGTCATGACGCTGGCGCCGCTTCCCATCCTGGCCCTGTTCGCCGTTCTGACCGGCAACGCTTTTCTCGCTCTGGCGCCGATACTCAGAGCACTCACGAACGCCCGGTCCCCGGCCCTAAACGCCCTGATCGGGGCCAATCTGCCCGCCGAAATGCAGGGCAAGGGGTTCGCGCTGATGTACGGCATCAGCCCGGCCGTCGCCTCGCTGGTGACGCTGGCGGCGGGTGCGGTGGCCGAAGCCTACGGGCTGCGGTGGGTGTTCCCGCTCGGTGGGGTACTGCTGATTGCAGCGTTCCCGTTGGCGTATCTCGGTCATCGGTACGCTAAAGCGACGGAACAGGCTACAAGACCGTAGCTGAGAGCTGACAAATTTGTGCTTTCGTGCACTATTTTGGCAACTGCTCGCACCCGGTTTATGTTGCCCGTGACCGGACGAACATATGGCTCGTAATCGCCGGGCCAAGCGTTCGGGGCTGAAGATCGCCAAGCCGCTAATTGGGAAGGTTCAGAGATGATCAAGAAACGGAACATGTGGATGCAGGTCTTGCTCTATGCCGTCACGTTGGGCATTTACTGGTTTTACCAGACTTCGAAAGAGATGATTCATCTCAAGGGACTGAAAGGCAATGCCGGGCTGTGGACTGTCCTTTACATTTTCCCCGCCGCCTTTTTCTTCGCGGCTTGGAAGCATGGCTCGGCAGTGGATGAACTTACCGAAGGCAGGTACAACAAGGTGCTGATCTTCGCCCTCTGGATCTTTCTGCCCATCGCGGTTTGGATAATCACCCAGAGCGAGTTGAACAAGCTCGCATCTGACTCGTCCACACCGGCCCCTGCCGCCGCCTGACGCCACTCCAAACAGGGTAGGGAGCAAATTTTTGCAGGAGGGGCGCGGATTTGCCGCGCCGATTTCGCTGCTGTAGCCTTGTCGGAATTTCGCCGGAGGAGGAGTCAACTTGAGCGTACGAATGATTCTGGAAATCTCGATAAAACCCGAGGCCGGAGCGGACATGGAGCAGGGCTTGAGGGCGGCTCTGTCCGAGACGCGCGCCTTCGACGGCTGCATTTCGGTGGACGTGATGAGGCGGGTGGATAACCCCAACGCCTGGGTGCTCGTCGAGGAGTGGGATACGCAGGGAGACCACGAACGCTACATGCAGTGGCGCACCGAGACCGGCATGTTGGCCAAGTGGGAGGCCATGATGGCCAGCCCGCCAACCATGACGTATCTGAACGCGGTGGACATGTAACGGTTTCTCTAGCCCCAGTTTCCGGGAACTGCGTAGGCTTCGTTCGGCCCCGGCCAGGGGGGCATGGTTACAGCGATCGCGGCCAATGGCTTCTCGCCGGTCGCCCTGAACTGGAAATGGGTGCCGATGGGTATAGAGATGGCGATGCCGGGCCCGACGTCGACCACTTCGTCGCGGTCGCCCTGGCTTCGCCACATCTGGCCCGACCCGGCAAGGAAGTACCACAACTCCTCTACGGTGCGGTGGGCAACGGGCGCGGATGTCTGCCCGGCACCCAGTTCGAAGTGGGACATGCTGCCGCTCTTCAAGGTAAGGAGCTCACGAACTGCGGCGCCGTCTGGTGCGGTCGCGGTGGGGTGTTCGGGTAGCTGTTTGGTCTCGAAAACTTCGGTTTTGAACCTCTCGGATTCGAGTTTCATGGCGACGTTGGCTCCGGTGAATTGGCCATACGGGGCTTAAAAGGGATGTGTTTCATGGCGTTGGAATGTTCAATGGGGTGAATAAAAGGTTGCTGACCGGGCAGGGAATTCTGTACTCTGGAAGAGCGTGTTTTCGACCGGGAGGAAACCGTCTGCGCCGAGCAGCAAAGGGCTAGGCGCGGGAAATTCCCTCATGTTAGACTAACTTGTTGTGGCGGAGGGATGGGAGAGTGGTTAAATCCACCAGACTGTAAATCTGGCGCCCGGAAGGGCTACGTAGGTTCGAATCCTACTCCCTCCACTCCCGGACCTTGCAGAAGTTAGTAACTACACGGGCCCACATAGCTCAGTTGGTAGAGCACGTTCTTGGTAAGAACGAGGTCAGCAGTTCGAGTCTGCTTGTGGGCTCGCCAAAAACGGAGGATCGCTGAATGGCGAAGCAAAAGTTCGTACGAGATAAGCCGCACGTAAACGTTGGCACAATTGGCCACGTGGACCATGGCAAGACGACGCTGACGGCGGCGATGACGCGAGTACTCGCGTCTGCCGGTGGAGCCGACTTCCGGGCGTTCGATTCGATCGACAACGCCCCTGAAGAGAAGGCTCGTGGTGTGACGATCGCGATCACCCACGTCGAGTATCAGACCGATGCCCGACACTATGCCCACGTTGACTGCCCAGGTCACGCGGACTACATAAAGAACATGATCACCGGTGCCGCCCAGATGGACGGCGCAATTCTGGTGGTGAGCGCCCCCGACGGGCCCATGCCCCAGACGCGTGAGCACATTCTCCTGGCTCGCCAAGTGGACGTGCCTGCGATGGTGGTGGCCTTGAATAAAGTTGACGCAATGGAAGACGAAGAGCTTCTTGAGCTCGTGGAGATGGAACTTCGCGAAATGCTCACGGAGTACGGCTTCCCTGGCGACGATATTCCCATTGTGAGGGTGAGTGCCCTCAGTGCCCTTGAGGCGCCGGAAGACCAGCTCGGCAGAGACTCCGAGTGGGGCGGCAAGATTTGGGAGCTTATGGACGCGGTGGACTCTTACATCCCCGTGCCGGATAGGCCCAAGGAGCTTCCGTTCCTCATGCCCGTCGAAGATGTCTTCGGCATTAAGGGTCGCGGAACTGTGGTAACTGGCCGTATTGAGCAGGGCATTGTTAGCCCTGGCGACACGGTGGAGATTGTGGGCATACGCGACACCTGGGAAACGGTTGTCACCGGTGTGGAGATGTTCCATAAGACGCTGGACGAAGGCGAACCTGGCGACGCCGTCGGTCTGCTGCTGAGAGGCGTCGAGCGAGAGGATATTGAGCGCGGCCAGGTTCTGGCTAAGCCCAAGTCCATCACGCCCCATATGGAGGCAGAGGCCCAAGTCTACGTCCTGAGTAAGGACGAGGGCGGACGGCATACGCCGTTCTTCAACGGCTACAAGCCTCAGTTCTACATTCGAACCACCGACGTGACGGGCGAAATTGAACTGCCCGAAGGCGTTGAGATGGTGATGCCTGGCGACAACATCGAGATGAAGGTAAAGCTCATCCAGCCAATTGCGATGGACGAGCAACTTCGTTTCGCGGTGCGCGAGGGCGGCCGGACGGTCGGTTCGGGCGTCATTACCAAGATACTCAAGTAGACCCCTGGCAAACGGGTTAGGGGGAAACAATGGCAAAAAAGGGAGACGCGCGCGGCGTCATCAACCTTGGTTGTGATGAGTGCCGAGAGCGCACTTACCACAGCAGTAAGAACCGGCGGAACGATCCGCAGCGACTGGAACTGAATAAGTTCTGCCCGCGTTGCCGCCGGCACACCCTGCACAGGGAAATCAGGTAACAATATGGCAAGAAGCCAGGGAGTTCCCCGGCGCGTCGATAACGAGTCGACGCGCCGGGCCTTCAGCTTTAAGTTCTTCGGAGAGGTCTACTCCGAGCTAAGACGGGTCACCTGGCCCACCCGAGAAGAGACTACGAGACTCACCATTATGGTGCTGGCCGTTGCCGCTGCCGTGGGCGTGTTTTTGGGCCTGGTGGATATCGGCTTCTCTCGGCTAATCAGCGTAATTCTGGGCAACTAAATACACATGAGTGCACAGAGTGAGACACAGACTACCGAAGAATCTAACCCGCGCTGGTACATCGTGCACGCCTACTCCGGACAGGAGGAGCGTGTTCAGAGAAACCTTGAACTACGTATTGAGACGATGGACATCTCTAACAAGATCTTCGAAGTGGTAGTTCCCACTGAAGAAGAGATTGAGATAAAAGACGGCCAGCGCGTCCCGGTGCCCAAGAAAGTCTTCCCGGGCTACATCATGGTCAAGATGATGATGGACGACGAGAGCTGGCACGTTGTCCGCAATACGCCCGGTGTCACCGGATTTGTTTCGGCAGAAGACGAGAATGAAAAGCGGGCCAAGCCGGTTCCGCTCGAAGATCATGAAGTCAAAAGCATCCTCCAGCAGATGGAGTCTGCGACGCCTCGCGTCCGGGTGGGCTTCTCCAAGGGCCAGGTAGTGAGAATTACCGACGGTCCGTTTGTGGACTTTATGGGCAGCGTGGACGAAGTCTATGTTGACCGCGCCAAGGTAAAAGTACTGGTCTCTTTCTTCGGTCGCGAGACACCAGTTGAACTCGACTTCTTACAGATCGAGCGTTCGTAGAAAGCAGAGACTCTCAAATTGGCTAAAAAAGTTAAGACAGTTCTGAAGCTCCAGATTGAGGGCGGCAAGGCGAGCCCTGCACCCCCAATTGGCCCGGCTCTCGGTCAGCACGGCGTCAACATTATGGGCTTCGTTAAGGAGTACAACGAAAAGACGTCCTCCAAGGTCGGGTCCATAATCCCGGTCGAATTGACCGTCTACGAAGACCGCTCCTTCAGCTTTATACTAAAAACCCCCCCGGCGGCAGACCTGCTGCGCAAAGCAGCCGGTGTCGAGAAGGGTTCCGGACAGCCGAATCGTGACAAGGTTGGCAAGGTGCCGGCGTCGAAGATTCGCGAGATTGCTGAAATAAAGATGGCGGACCTGAATGCTGCGGACGTGGATGGCGCGATTAAGATCGTGTCCGGAACGGCCAGGAGCATGGGTATCGATATCGACTGGAATCAGAACTAGGAGAGCCCCTTGGCTACGCACGGAAAAAGATATAACAACGCAGCGGTCGCCATAGACCGCGAGGCGCTCTACTCACCCGAAGAAGCGGTGAAGATGGTTAAGGCGTCGGCCACTTCGAAGTTCGACGAGACCATTGAGCTTCACGTGCGCACCGGGGCGGACCCGCGACATGCCGACCAGCAGGTCCGGGGCGTTGCCGCATTGCCACACGGTTCGGGCAAGAAGGTGCGCATCACCGTTTTCGCCCAGGGTGAGGGAATTGCCAATGCCCAGAACGCCGGAGCCGACTTTATAGGCGACGACGTGCTCATTAAGAAGATCCAGGAAGAGGGATGGAGCGACTTTGATGTCTCCATCGCCACGCCGGACATGATGGGCAAAGTTAGCAAGCTCGGTAAGGTGTTGGGACGCAAGGGCCTGATGCCCAACCCTAGAACCGGCACTGTCGTTTCCACCGAAGATATTGGCCGGGCGGTCGACGAGGCTCGCAAGGGCAGGGTCGAGTTCCGACTGGACCGAACCTCGATAATGCACGTTGCCATTGGCAAGGCGAGCTTCGAGGTAGCCCAACTCACCGACAACCTGACCTCGGTAATGGATCATGTGATGCGTGCGCGGCCGTCGGGCGTGAAGGGCGAGTTCCTTCGGTCGGCGTTCCTGACTTCCACAATGGGCCCCAGCGTCCCTGTGGATATTGCAGCCTTGGGCGGCCTTGAGCTAGACTAAGAAACAGAATATAGACGCCTGAGACAGCCGGTTCCGAACCCGACCGCAGCATGGTAAAGCGCGGTAAAGGGGCGGATTAAAAACACCTGCCGAGGCACACGCCCAAGGGTTGCCGTCCGCGAACAGCGGACCTGGCCCCGAGCATGTGTCTCGGGGCTATTTTTTTGCCACACGAAAAGACCTAGAGAAAGCCTATGCCTACAGCCAAAAAAGAACAGGACATATCGTCGCTGGAAAAGCGCATATCAGAGAGCACCATTGCTATCGCCACCGACTACACCGGTATGACGGTGACCGACATGACGACACTGCGGCGCTCTCTCCGCGGACAGGGCGTCGACTTCCGGGTCGTGAAAAACACCCTTACCTACAGGGCTGCCGAGGCGGCAGGTAAACCCGAGCTAAAGGACGTCGTGAAGGGGCCCACCGGGGTCGCTTTCGGCTACGGAGAGGTCACGGAGTCTGCGAAGGCACTGACCGAGTTCATCCGGGAGACGCGTAGCGCCCTGAAGGTACGCGGTGCGGTTATGGGTAACCGCATTCTTAACCCGGCCGAGGTCGAGGCGCTCGGGAAGCTCCCGACCAAGAATGTGCTTATTGCGAAACTGGCTGGCCAGTTGCAGGGTGGCATTACCGGGTTGGTTTACGTACTGAGTGCGCCCATTTCGGGGCTCGCGAGAGTACTGCAGGCCCACGTCGATGCCAGCCCCGCGCCAGAGCCGGAGCCGGTTGTAGAGGCAACGCCAGAGGCCAGCGCTGAGCCCGAGGCCGCTTCTGAAGAGGCTGCCCCCGAAGCTGCCGCTGAAGAGGCAGCTGGGACCGGCGATGCAGAGCCCGCCGCCGAGGCGCCTGCTGAAGAAAACAAAGACGAGGACTCGTAAGAACCCTCCGAAGAGAACTGACCGCAAGCAAATAATTCAAGCAATAAGTGCTTGACCACCCAGTGAAGGGGAATAAGTAAATGACAAAAGCAGAGATACTGGACGCGATCAAAGAAATGTCCGTCTTGGAGTTGTCCGAGCTGGTAAAAGAGCTTGAAGAGACTTTCGGCGTTAGTGCCGCGGCACCGGTCGCCGTAGCCGCAGCCCCTGCCGCTGCCGGTGGAGCAGCTGTCGAAGAAGAGCAGACAGAGTTCAACGTTACGCTCGACGAGGTCGGCCCCAACAAGATCAACGTGATTAAGGCCGTTCGCGGACTGACGACCCTGGGCCTGAAAGAGGCCAAGGAACTGGTCGAGAGCGCGCCCGCCACGGTGAAGGAAGGCATTGGCAAAGACGATGCCAACGCCGCCAAGGAGAAGCTCGAAGGCGCAGGGGCCAAGGCCACCGTCGCTTAGGTTTCTACCGAACCACAGAAACTAAAAAGGCCGGGGACGCAGAAGCGTCCCCGGCCTTTTTGCTGCCTTTTTTCTCTTTATGTCTTTAGATATGGAACTGTCTGTGGCCCCTCTGGCAGCACGCAGACCCGGGCACCTGGCCCGTAGCGGGTCAACGCGGCTGTAACGGCCTTGGCGACGTCCTCGACGGGCTCCAGGTGGGCGGCGCGCACCTGGTCCGGAGTGAGGTAGGACGACTTCAGTAGTACCTCGGCGCGCATTTGCACCTTGGCCTGGATTTGCACCTGCCACTGGTCGTGCGTCGTGGTCGTGGCCGACTCGATTGTGCGCAGCATGTCCGCAGGCGACTTGCCCTCACGCAGGATCCGGCCGTATTCACCGTGTTCGGGAACCCCGTCTCTGCATTCGGCGGCACAAATTATGGTGCCGCCCTCGCTAACAATTTGGGCGGCTGCCGACATGCCCTTCACCGCCTGGTAGAGGTTCTGGTCGAGGGGGTACCCGGAGTTGGTGGTGACTACTACTTCGAATGGCCTACTCACGGGCTGCATAACCGTCTGCCTCGACGCCTGGCAGGCGGCTGCGTGCACCTTTAGCAGGTTCCCCGCGTAGGCGTTGGTAATTTGCCGGTCCCGGTTGATTGTCACGTCCAGGGTAAAGTCGACCCCTGTGATAGCTGCTATTTCCCGCACGGTGTCGTGTACCGGGTTGCCTTCGGTAATGCCCCAGGTAGCTTTCGGGCTGCCTATACGGGCGGCGTTGTGCAGGTGCATTGTCGTGGCGAACCCGGCCAGACCCGGAGCCACCATTTTTGGACCGCCGGAGAAGCCTGCGAAAAAATGGGGCTCGACGAACCCGGCTGTGATGCGCACGTCGGCGTCGACCCATCTGCGGTTGAGCAGTATGGGCACGCCGTCGCTGGTTTCACCTGCGAGCTTCAGATTGGCATCGTCGAAGGCGTCGTGATTAACGACCGGGTAGCGCCCTGCAATGCCGGGTCCGAGCATCGCATCCAGTTCGTCGGGAGTGTTGGCCCGGTGGGTGCCGGTCGCAATTAGAATTGTCACCTGTTCCGGGGGCACATGTTCCAGTTCCCGCAGTAGAGCGGGCAGCATGAGCCTGGTAGGGGCGGGACGGGTGATGTCGCAGACCGATATGGCGACGGTCTGATGGGCTGCAACCAACTGCCGCAATGGACGCGTACCTATGGGGTTGCGAATGGCGGTTTTTAACGCCCCATCTTCGTCGGGCAGCCCCGGCAGGAATCGAGGCTCGATGACGGTCGTGCGGTCGTCCGGCAGCTCGACATCGAGCCCGTTGTCACCGTAGGCGAGGGTAACTATCACTCGTCGTTACCCCTTCATCACCACCTCGCAGAAGTGGGCGGCATCTACCAGTTCCGGGACTTTTACGTGCTCGCGCACTGTATGCATCCCGTTGTCGGCCATGCCCACCACTACCGAGGTGATGCCCCGCAGGCGGAAGATGTTGCCGTCGGTTCCACCGCCGGACGGCTTCATTTCTGGCTCCAGGCCCAGCGTTTGCAGCGCGCGGGCGACGCGCTTATAGGTGCGGTCGTCCTCTCCGAACTCGTAGTGCTCGAACTCGGTGTGCATGTGCTGCTCGAGCACGGCTTCCGGGTACAAAAGCCGGACGGCGTCCAGGGCTTCGGTGATTTCCAGGCCGATGTTGTCGATGGCTTCCAGGTTCTGGCTTCTGAACTCGCCGACAATTTTGGCGTTCTCGGGCACGGTGTTGCGCACGCTACCGCCCTCGATAAGGCCGACGTTGAAGGTGGTGTCGGCGCTCAGGCGGCCTTGGGGCAGCCGGGTGATGAGTTCGGCGGCGATGCGAATGGCGTTGATGCCTTTTTCAGGCTCCACTCCGGCGTGTGCGGCCCGTCCGGTGATCTCCAGAGTGAAACCAATGTACGTGGGCGCAGCAACGGTGATGGTGGTCACCGGTCCCTCGCCGTCGAAGACCACTGCCTCTTCGGCGTGGATAAGGGAAAAGTCCAGGTGGCGGGCGCCGTGTAGGCCCGTCTCCTCTTCCCTGGTCAGTGCGACCTGGTAAGGCATGGGGGTGGTGTCGTCTTCGTTCAGTGACTCGATGGCCTCTAGCACTGCGGCGACCCCGGCCTTGGCGTCCCCTCCAACAATGGTCGTACCGTCAGATCGGATGACGTCGCCATCCAGCCAGGGCTTGATGCCGCGCCCGGGGTCGACCGTGTCGATGTGCACGGACAGCAAAAGCGGGACAACGTCGCTTTCCGGGTCGTAGTGCGGCGGGTTGGCGACGAGGTTGCCGAAGTCATCGGTCTGCACCGATAGGCCGAGCTTTTCCAAACGGCGGGTCAGGTCGGCGGCGATCTCGTCCTCTTCGCCCGACACGCTGTCGATGCTGACGATGTCCATAAAGGTCTTAACTAGCCGGTCGCGGTTGATCATTTTTTGTTTGTTCCTCGTTCAAGCACGGGTTTCGGGCACGGGTCCAGCGGGCGGGCCTAACCCAGGGCACTGGCCAGGGCCATGGCCGGGCCATTGTATTGCCGCCGAGAGGGGTGTCACAAGATGTCCGTGTCCCACCAGGGAGCCGGTCTTGCACGCATGACGGATTCCGCACTCGGAGCAGGGCTCTGCCGCCTATAATGGCGGCGCGGAGTAGCGATATGACGTGGCTTTTCGAACCCTAGACATCATCCGGATTCCCTGGCTCATAGAGTTCTGCTGGCGTTTGACGACCTGACCGAACGCTCTGACCGAGCAGAAGGTCGCCGAGGCATCCAGGGTGCTGGGGGACGATTCCGTCGACTACGCTGCTGTACGAGTGGCCACAGGCGGCCTGTTGCCGCTGTTTTTCAAACTGAACAAGGGCAGGGCGTTCGTGCTGTTCCGCACGGTGAACCTGCCCCGGTCGGGACGCGCTTCGCGGGAGAACCTCGACATACTCACTCATGAATTGGTGCATGTATTTCAGTACCAGTTGGTGGGTAGTGGCTACATTTGGCAGGCGCTGCGGGCCCAGCGAGCCGAAGGGTACGGCTACGGCGGCTGGCAGGCACTGGCCGCGGACCCGCGACCCGCGTATTGGAGTTTCAATAATGAGCAGCAGGGGCAGATTGCCCAGGACTACTACCGGTTGGTGCTGACCCCCGCCCTTGAAGACTCCGACCCCATTCGCCTGGCTTACGAGCCACTAATGCAAGAGCTACGCCGGGGGGAACTATGACCTTTACTTCACCGTTTGGTTCACCGCCTGGCGGTTGGGAGCCAAAACATAGCTGAGCAGATGAAGCCGCGATACACGGCGCTGATTCGGGACTTGCCCTCTGGGGAGCGGCCTCGCGAGCGCTTGCGCGAACTGGGCCCAGCTGCCTTGAGTTCGTCGGAGCTGGTGACGATTTTGCTGCGCACCGGCAGGCAGGGCGAGAGCGTGCTGAACATGTCGGCCAGCCTGGTGTCCCGATCCGGCGGCCTCGCCGGGCTGGCGCGAGTGTCGTTCTCCGAGCTTTGCCAGGTCGACGGCATCTCCGAAGCCAAGGCATCCCAGGTGCTGGCGGCGTTGGAACTGGGGCGACGCATGGTCTCGCTGCACTCGGAGGACAGGCCGGTGATAGCCACGCCACGGGACGTGATGAACCTGCTCGGCGCAGATATGTCGACGCTGGACCAAGAACATTTACGGGTGATCTGCCTGAGCACCAAGAACGAGGTGAAGGCGATACACCAGGTATACGTGGGTAACGTCAACGCTTCTATCGTCCGAGTATCGGAGATTGTCCGACCGGCGATTCGGGACAATTGTCCGTCCATTGTTGTGGTGCACAACCACCCGTCGGGCGACCCCACGCCCAGCCCTGAGGATGCAGCGGTGACCACCCAGATACGAGAGGGCGCGACGTTACTGGACATAGAACTGCTCGACCACATCGTCATAGGCGGCAACTCCTACGCCTCTATGAAGGAGCGCGGCCTGGGGTTCTAGCCCTCAATAATGCGGGCCGTGCCTCTATAATGCGGACCCGGTAAAGGAGGAGCAAAAATGAACGTGCTTGTGATGGGCTCGGGAGCCGTGGGCGGCTATTTTGGCGGCTTGCTGGCCCGAGGGGGCCACGATGTGCTGTTCGTGGCCAGGGGTGAACACGCGACTGCTATGAGAGAGCGCGGGTTGGCCGTGACCAGCGTGACGGCCGGTGATTTTGTAGCCTCTGGACTCAGGGTCACTGACAAGCCCGACGACTCGTTCAAGGCCGACCTGGTGCTGTTCTGCGTCAAGGGTTATTCCAACGAAGAGGCCATCGGCCTGATTCGACCGGCGGTCTACAAGGACACGACCATTCTGACGCTGCAAAACGGCATCGGCTCGGGCGATGTGCTGGCGATGGCGTTTGGCCGGGACAAGGTGCTGCTGGGCGCGACCTACGTGGAGGCGTCCCTGACGGGCCCCGGTGCGATTAGGGAGGACGGCGGCATCTGTCGCATTGTCTTCGGCGAGGAGTCGGGCGAAACCACCACGCGGGCCGTGGCGGTAGACGCCACGCTGCGCGGCGCTGGCATACCGACGGATCTGACGGGCGACGTGCTGTCGGGGCTGTGGACCAAGCTGATCTTCATATGTGCCCTGAGCGGGATGATGTGCATTACGCGGGAGTCGATGGCCAACGTTCTGACGACCCCAGAGACACTCGAAATGACCAAGCGTGTGATGAGCGAAGCCGCGACGGTCGCCCGCGCCCGCGGCATCGCCGTGGCCGACGACGTGGAAGAAAAGCACATCGCGTATTTCTTGGAACACAGCGACGTGCTGTTCTCGTCGATGTTCCTCGACCTTTCCAGGGGCAACCCGCTGGAGGTGGGCGTGCTCAACGGCGCGGTCGCCCGCGTGGGCCGGAAGGTGGGCGTGGCCACGCCGCTGAACGACTTCATCGTTGCCAGTCTCACCCCGTACGACCGACGAGCCCGGCAGGCCCGCCGCGAAGGGAAAAAAGCCGCGCCCTTCGGGCCAAATTAGGAGCCATATACATGTCTTATTTCTATGACCTTAAAGAGATCGGCCGCAAGGAGCTTGCGCCGGGCGTCACGGTAAAGCTGGTCTGGGGGGACAAGATCATGATTTCCATGATCGAGATGGCCCCCTACGCCATTGTGCCGATGCACTCCCACACCAATGAGCAGGCGGGGATGGTGCTGCACGGCGAGTTCGACTTCACCATTGGCGGTGAGACGAAACGGCTGGGACCGGGCCAGGGGTGGGTCATCCCCGGCGGCGTGGAGCACTCGGTACAGGGCCTAGATGGCTGGTCCCTCGCTATGGACCTGTTCAGCCCGCCGCGAGAAGAGTACAAAAAGCTGGTGCTGGACTACTTTGCCGGAGAGGCCGGGTCTTGAGAGCGGCGGTTTATAAGGGCGGTCAGCGTATCGAGGTAGAGGACGTTCCCGAGCCCCAGGCCGGACCTGGCCAGATAGTGGTACGGGTCAAGTACTGCTCGGTCTGCGGCACCGATGTGCACGGGTTCATGTACGACGTGGTGCCCGCCGGGCACATTATGGGGCACGAGTTCAGCGGTACTGTTTCGTCTGTGGGCTCGGATGTGACGAGGTGGCAGGTAGGAGACAGGGTGGTCGGCGGCGGAGGCTCACCGCCTGCCGGGTCGCCCGGCGTGTTCTCGGCCAACCCCCGGTTCAACTTCCGCAAAGACGGTTGGGCCAGTCAGCCGCCGTGGGCCAGTGCCTACGCGGAGTTTGTGCTGATGG
>Ga0114996_10001599_pt1 | contig 30428 bp, 30 predicted proteins | sample ArcticOcean_MG_C_4_FD_87039 | JGI IMG/M metagenome (GOLD analysis project Ga0114996, IMG submission 87039) | Marine microbial communities from western Arctic Ocean - ArcticOcean_MG_CB4_134 | ecosystem: Environmental > Aquatic > Marine > Oceanic | place: Arctic Ocean: Canada Basin | collected... | reverse complement strand
TGCACTTTTCCCTTTAAATGACATTGGTCGTTAAACGAACTCGGTTCAGCAGTAATGGAATTGCAGACGTGCACTCCGCCGCACTAAATCGGTTATTTATTATATGATGTCTGCGTTCGAAAGGTGTTTGTGCTGGACATAGCACATACGAGTGGAAGATGGATTGCGGCAGTCACTTGATGGAACTGTGCATGAGGAGATAGTCACGTGAAAGAATTTTTTGGATCGACGGGGTTTCTATTCGTTGTGGTGGGTGTCGTTATTCTCATATTGCTCAACGAGTTGCGGAAAGCACGCAGTACCGGCCGAAAGAGCATGATGTATGCCTTGCTGCTGACATTGGTCGCATTTGTCGTCGCGACGGCAGTAGTGCTGTATTCATTCGAGATTTAAGATGGAATCACTCGCTAAAGTGAGGGAGGGTTATGACCGCTGGGCGATGGTCTACGATGATGACCTGAACCCGCTTCAGGCACTGGAAGGTCCTTTGGTGCAACAAGCCTGCGGTAACGTCGAAGGACTTCGGGTTTTGGATATCGGATGTGGCACAGGGCGTCATACGCTGTGGCTGGCGCAGGCTGGTGCCGAAGTGACTGGAATCGATCTTTCGGAGGCTATGCTTGCAAAAGCACATGAGAAAACTAAGGGCTATTCAATTGATCTGATCGTGCACGATCTTCATCAGCGGCTGCCGTTTGAGGCAGGTCAGTTTGATATGGTAGTCAGCGGACTGGTGCTGGAACACATTGTCGATCTCGCTTATTATTTTTCCGAGATTGCACGGGTGCTGGGCAATCCAGGGCGGGCTGTTGTCTCCGCGATGCACCCGGCCATGTTCCTCCGGGATTCGCAGGCGCAGTTCACGGACCCAATTTCAGGTGAGAAGGTCCGTCCCGGTAGCCTGCCTCATCAACTCTCTGATATGGTGATGGGTGCAGTTTCGGCATCGCTCGAACTGGTACACTTTTCAGAGTACTCTGCAGATGCGCAACTGGCAGCGGTTTTTCCGCGTTCAGAGAAATATATTGGCTGGCCGATGCTGGTCTTGTTTCAGTTTCATACCCAGCGTCGTTGATCGAATTTGGAAGACCAGCTTTGAAACTAATCGGTGCTTATTCTTATAACCAACCGATCAGTCTTGCTCCAGGAGATGAAATTCGTAACTTAGGGCGACTCTGCCGAGAAAAGTTATTGACCAACAGAAAGCCCGGGAAACCATAGTGCCACGTCGGGTCAAAGTTTTGAAGACACCGTATAGTGCGTATCGGAGAGCGCATACGGATGTATTTGATGAGGAACTCTGTCGTGTTGGACGTGGTACACCCTGCGGCGAGTATCTACGCCGGTTCTGGCAGCCGGTATTCGTAGAATCAGAGTTAAATGACACACCCACCGCGATTCGAATCTTGGCTGAAGATTTGGTGATATTTCGTGATGGCAGGGGTGATGTTGGACTGTTGGAGCGACGATGTGTGCACCGAGGTGCGTCACTCGAGTTTGGAAAGATTGTCGAGAAGGGGATTCGTTGTTGCTACCACGGTTGGCAGTTCGATGTCGACGGCACTATTCTTGATACTCCCGGAGAGCCGTCTGACAGCCCTATCCGACGAAAGATATTCCAGGGTGCTTATCCAGTGCAGACCTGGCGTGGCGTTGTTTTTGCGTATATGGGTCCACCGGATAAGCGACCTGAGTTTCCTGTATTCGATGCGTTTGAACATGAAGCTGCAACTGCTCGATTGCGGGTGAACCACTCCGCATGCAACTGGCTCCAGGTCAACGAAAACGAAACAGATCCAATTCACCTGACTTTCCTGCACACGCGACTTTTCGGTGTTCAGTTCGAACCCGTTTATGGTGAGATTCCGACGATGGAATGGATCGAAACGCCAGTCGGAATGCTGTACATCACTGTACGGCGCTGGAAAGACTATCTCTATCTACGCACTAACGATATGCTGATGCCAAATGCAGTGCGCGTCGCTGGTATTGATGATGCGGAAGGAGAAACATTGTTTGATCGGCGGGGCAGTTCTCTGAGCTGGGTGGTACCGGTTGATGATACAAACTGTTTTAGCATTGGCTGGAGTGACATCGACAAAACATTGATCCTTCCTGATCGCTCTGGGTATGTCGACCGACGAGCCGAAAAGGGTGGACATGTGGTTGGGGCCGGGGATGTTGGTCAGACGGGTGAGCCAAGCTATGAAGACCGGCAACGGGCACCAGGTGATTGGGATGCTTGGTCTTCCCAGGGGCAGATTACATTACACAGCCGCGAACATTTGGGTACAACCGATCGTGGTGTTACTTTGTACCGGAAATTGCTCAGACGAGGAATCCGGGCAGTGACGCGCGGGAAAACCCCGAAGGGATTAAATTTTGGAAATTCAGAGCAAAGACCGACTTATTGCCACAACACCGTTGCACGTATTCCTAAAGCCGGCAGTAAAACTAAAGACGAGGCGCTTAAGTTGGCGTTTGGCCGAGAAGTAACACGTCGAATTATCGGCAACGAATATTCCAAAGACACACTTGGATGTGCCGATCCAAAAAGACTTGCGGAAGTTCGACGTGCGCTGGGTGTGGAATAGGTATGTTTAAGCCTCTGACGTGTTTTGACAAGAACATTTTACCGATAGTCAGCTATCTCAATCGTTGCCCCCCGGGGTTGGCCACTACTGATATTGCCAATTAGTGAAGGACATGCAGAACACACCAGCACAAGGTCTACTTCTGCGCTCAACTCCAGGTAGTCTCCTGTAGCCGCTAGCGACGGTTCATCCTTCAATGTCCCATCGGGCAGGATGATAGCTCGTTCAAAAAGATTCCAGGGGCAAGGTGTGGTCTGGAGTGGCATCTCTCGCGAATGAATAATTGCCTTGAGATTGTCCTGACAATTCGGGTACTGATGTTCTGCACCGTAGTGCCGGTTACTCTCTGCGGAACAAGCCGCGTGAAGGGTATCGTGATAGCCGGGTGAAGTGTCTTGGATAATTGTCAGTATTGGTTGAAAGCGGTTGCTCACCAGTGTGTCACCAGGTTCGAAAAAAAGACGGTAAAGCGCAGATCGACTATGCGCCATTGAAAGAAACTCACTTGGGGATGAACTGTTAAATGCCCAGGTATCCATAACCTGATTGCCTTCCGAATTTATGATTCGGATAAGACCGCCTTTTGGAACCGAAAAGGCTCTGGCTTCACCAGGTGGAATAAATGTCAATGTTGGTGGCATTGGGTTTTCGGTTAATAAATTGAGATTATTTCAGGAACTGAATAATTCTTTGAGTCGAAATTCGATTGAAATTCTTCAGTCCTCGTGCCGTAGTTCACACATAAACTGGTAAATTCCAAGTTCTATATCTGGGCAGGTAAGTTGCAGCGTTCCTTTGATGGACTCGGCTGTAGAACTATTCAATGCATGAGCAACGATGCACCATTCGATACGGGAATCACGACCACGTATCTGTTCCTCGTGCCTGGGCTTGTCGTCTATCGGGTCTGAGTCGGGTGAGAAGCGAACCCACACGTCGGAGCGCAGGCATCCGGAAGTGCCATTCAGATGTTCAGCGATAGCCTTGAGGTTATCTTCATTTGTTGGCGTGCCTGAACGGGCTGTGATGACGTGACTGCCTTGCATGTCACCCACGCGGTGGATGCACCTGCAGACCGTGCGGGATACGTTGATAAAAACACCGCGCATCACTTCGCGAGTCAGCATGGATGGGTTATCCAGCTGGTACAGGTAGGCCTCTGAAAATAGCACCTCAGCCGATGTGGTCTCATAGTAGGTGAAGTATTTGGGGGCTCTGTCGACGGATTTATGACGACGGCCCAGCTTGAAGCCTGGAATACTCACACGATCATGAAGGTGCTCACCCTGATACCACTTTTCATACAAGAATTCTTCGCCGATCTTACAGTCGTTCCAGATTGCAAGAATACCTGAGGAGCTCTCTGTGCTCGTATCTCCCATGATTGGGTTGTCTCTTGATGGTGAAAATGAATAAATCGTGGATGGTGTGTAGCCAGGTTTAGTAACCCTGGTTAGCACTTAGGGTTGATTGGTGCGTATCGCGTTTAGAGCTCTGTGATTGTTTTCTGGTTGTTTGAACCCAGCGGGGTATTGCACATTTCCAGATGCAGTCGGCCGCCACTGCTATAGGGATGGTTTAAGATCGTTTCCTCGTTGAGTTCTATGCCCAGTCCCGGCTCTGTCGGTGCTAGCATATAGCCCCTGTCCCAGGTCAGTGATCGAGTCAGCAGATTGTCATGAAATTCGGTTTGAATCGTTTCAAGAATTAGGAAGCTGGGACTGCTGAATGCCACATGCGCAGCAGCGGCATGGGCGATCGGGCCACAGTAAATGTGTGGCGCGACTTGGGCATTGAATAATTCGCTCAGGACAAAAATCTTCTTGGTCTCCCAGATGCCACCACTGCGTCCAATATCCGGCTGTAAAATGGAAACACCGGCTTTTAAACACTCGTGGAATTCCTGTTTAGTCGTCAGTCGCTCGCCGGTGGCAATCGGGATAGTGGTGGCACTTGCTACTTTGCCGATAGCCTGGATTTGGTCCGGAGGGCAAGGCTCTTCAAACCACAATGGATCGTAAGGTTCTAAACGCTTAGCCAATCGAATCGCCGATGAGGTGGTCATCTGTCCATGTGTGCCGAACAGGATGTCAGCGCGGTCACCAACCGCTTCCCGAATTCGCTTTACGCTGTATTCCGAACGGGCGAGTTCGTGTAGCGAGAGTTCTCTGCCACCTTGAAAGCTGTATGGCCCAGCGGGGTCTTGTTTGATCGCGGTAAAGCCCATCTCGAGATAGTCGAGTGCACGTTCCGCTGCAGCATCACCGTCGTGATAAACATCATCGGCCTTGTTTTGGAGGTTACCCTCATCCCCAGAGGTTTTAGGATACAGATAGGTATAGGTTCGAAGGCGATCGTGGAATTGTCCGCCGATGAGGTTGTAGATGGGTTGGTTTAGCGCCTTACCCAGAATATCCCACATAGCGATTTCCATGCCGCTGAACACACCCATCATGGAAACATCGGGCCGCTGTGTGAACCCGGCTGAATAGACGCGGCGAAAGAGTGTTTCCACATTAAATGGGCTTTCCCCGGCGATATAGCGCTCGAATGTATCTTCCACCATTTGACAGGCAACATCTCCGGATACCGGTATGCCGTAACATTCACCGATTCCCTGTATGCCGTTATCGGTGGTGAGTCTGACGATGACCCAGAATGCACCGCCGATACCGGTCGGTGGTACAGTGGCCCACGTTTCAATCTGTTGCAGTTTCATGGCTAGTATTGGCCGATTTATCTACGGTGATGAATGTTGATGGTTGTTACTCAAAAATACTTGCAAGACCAGAATAGAAACTCTTCTCGGTTCTGTGAATTCGTAAAGATCTCGTCACATTATATTTAATTCACTCAGATTGGATTTTGAATTCACCGTAAACCAAGAATAGTCGGGAACCGTTTGGATGACTTTATCGAGTGATTTAAACAAGGTGAAAATATGACGATACTCTCTCCCACGCAGTATGCGCAATATCAGCGTGAAGGTGTGATCTTTCCTCTTAGGATTTTGGACGCAGAAAAAGCTGGAATACTGGCAGGCCACTGTGGCGTGTTGCAATCCCGAATGGGTCATTGGGTGGCTAGTCCACAAATATCTAAACCCAATCTAGTCAGTTGCGCGATGGCAGATGTCATTCGAAATGAGACACTCCTCGATGCGGTGGAGTCAGTTATCGGGTCCGATATCCTCTGCTGGACAGCAACGTTGTTTGCAAAACCCCCTAAATCCGGTGGTTACGTTGGCTGGCACCAAGACAGGACTTACTGGGGTCTTTCGCCTGAAGAACAGGTTGTCACTGCCTGGCTGGCACTGACCGACGCGTACTATGACAACGGATGTATGAGTGTGCTTAGAGGGAGTCACTTGCAAGGTAATCGTGATCATGCGATTGTTCCAGGCACTGAAAATATCCTATTTTCAGGTCAGGAAGTAACTATCAAACCACATGAAAGAGACCAACTCGTGCACGTGGAACTTGACCCCGGAGAGGCTTCTATTCATCACTCAAGAGCCCTCCACGGTTCAAACCCCAATACCTCAGACCGGCCGCGTATAGGTTTATCGATACAGTACATCAGTGCTAATGTGGTACAGCGCAACAACGGTGGTGTCGATTCAGCATCTGCGGTTCGGGGCAACACGGCGCATAGCAAACTCGAACTCGAACCTTCGCCGGAGAAGGACTTCGATGCCCAAGGCATCAAGAACTGGAATCGGTTTATCGCCAACCCCAGTGGTTTGGGCGCTACCGCTGATGCGATTCAGATTGAAGCATCTGACGTTGAATAAACAGAAGACCCTATGCTTAAGCAAATGGATTGCAAGCTCTAGCGTTGCATGGATTCCTGATTGTCGTAGATCGAGTCCGTGCCGGGTTCCTGTGGTAGGTGGATCCGGAACGGTAACGCCGCCATGCGACCCTCATGCACCGGCACCCCACGCAGTATTTGCGAATCGTATTCCTGCAGATCATAGCTTGAAAAAAATGGGGAAGGCGTCGACCGCTGTATAGCTGAACAGCAGCAGTGGGCGCAGGGTGTTTGTGCTGCTATTGCCGTAGGGTGCGGATGTGGTGAATCGTTAGTGATCCGGCCGGTGCTATTAGCGCTACAGCCTTGTCTGCCAGGTCGCCGATGGCATCAGTATTGACACCACCGGCAAAAATACCATTGTGGTGATGATCGAACACTGGGCCTTTGTGGCTGCCTGGGATCACCATTAGCGGGCCGCACTCGGGTGTACAGTCTTCGATGAGAACACCCACGGCGAGGATATCGTCGTTGGTGTGGGGATAAAACGCCCAGTCCTGGTGCCAGTTGATCCCAGCATTCGTTTCGGGGTGCTTGAAGTTCAGTTTCGAGTGATCGAACCGAACCGTACCCCCCAGCAGCTCGCACACGGGATCAATAATCGTGCTGCATTCTGCGATCTGTTTGAATAGCGGATCCCGGAGGTGGGGATCTTTGAGTCGTCTGATACGGGGATTATCTGCTGAGTGCGACTGATCGAGGTCATAAATACGGTTACTGGCCTCGACTGCACGCGACGCCTCGATAAAACGATCCACCGTTTCACGCAGACTCGTAAGCACGCTGCTGGGAATAGCCTGTTCGAGTAGCAGGTAACCGTTGTCTTGGTAAAACCCAATCTGATCGGTGGTTAATGCCATGTGCGACCTGTATAGCGGTTTAAGTGAACGTCATGCCACAAACTTTAGACCCGTGGGTCATAGGGAGTTTCTGTTCTGGTTTATTGATTGATCAGCCATTATCAGAGTTAGATGTCGAAGCTTAGCCCCTGTGATCACAAGCAGCTCGCCATGGTTTGGGCAATGTCGCGCAAAAGGTTTAGATAAAAATCAGCACCCAAAGTGAGTCGGGTGCCGAGCGGGTCAATCACGCGGGCCTTGGCGTTGGACCCGTCGACCACAGTTGCGACGAGTTCTGGGTTGAACTGGGGTTCAGAAAACACACACGTCATGTCTAGATCTTCAACTGTTTGATGAATCTCTGCGATACGTGCTGGACTCGGGTCTGAGACATCCCCCAGAGAGATCGAACCGGCTGCCAAGACATCAAATCGCTTCTCAAAATATTGATAGGCATCATGGTAGACAATGAAATTCGTACCGCGAAATGCCGCCAACGTTGCTTCTATTTCAGAGATGACAGCATCGATATCCGCCTTGCCTTGAGTGACGTTGTCGAAGTAGATATCGGCATTGTCGGGATCTATCTTCGACAACTCTGTCGCGATGACAGCGAGCCAGGTTTTGCCGTTATCGGGATCGAGCCAGCCATGGGGATCAATGTTGGCAGTGGTGTTGTTGTTTTGAGTTGTTGTGTGGCCTTCTTCGTCTCGTTTGAGCTCGTGACTGTGTGCTTCGAAGGTTGTACCTTCACGGTAGGTTAGTACTGTGGAACCTTTAGTATCCATCAGTTCGATAACTTTGGCGTCTGCAGCCAGCGTCTTTAGAGCACCTTCGAGCCAGGGTGTCAGCCCGCTGTTGATCCAGAAGACGAGATCGGCCGCTTCCAACGATGCCGCATTAGAAGGACGCAGGGAATAGTCATGTGGTGATGCCCCCTGCTTGACAATCAGATCGGGCATGCCAATCCCCGCCATCACCCGGGTGACTAGCGAATGTGTTGCCGGAATGTCTGTTGTCACCTGTGGTACATCGGCCGACACCATGCCGGATAGCCACAGTCCACATATAGCGGTACCCAGGATGGTTTTGATCATTTGGTGTGGGACGATCATGATTAAGCGTTATGTTATGATATAACATAACACAAGCTAAGAGAGATGATCCACTCGGATGTTCCTTGTTGGAAAAGGAGAACACATGGATGCGATTGGTTTTGGGCAGCACAACCATGCTGAGTGCATTAGGCGGGGCTTGGATTCGGTCGATGCCCAGTGCAAAGCGGCGGGATTGCAGTTCACACCGGTACGCCGGCGGGTATTGGAAATGCTTTTGGCAGAGCACCGAGCCCATGGTGCTTATGAAATTCTGGACTATCTTCGTGCTGAGGGTCTGGGCTCACAGCCACCAGTATCCTATCGGGCGCTGGAGTTTTTGGTCAAGAACGGTTTTGCCCACAAGATCGAGCGGCTCAATGCATTTATTGCCTGTGCCCACTTGGCAGAAAATCATGCCCCAGTCTTTTTGATTTGTCGGGCCTGTGATTCGATTGCAGAAACCCACACCGATCTCACTCGGAGTGTGTTGGGTCGTGCTGCAAAAACAGCTGGCTTTCAGATTGAACGAACTGCGGTCGAGATCGAGGGAATCTGTAATACCTGCCAGGAAGGGGGTGCAGCATGAGTCTCGTCGAGATCGGCAATCTCGATATCCGTCTCGGCAGAAACACCGTTCTGCATGACGTCGAAATGCATGTCGAGCCTGGGGAGATCATTACTATCGTCGGACCTAATGGGTCCGGGAAAACCACTCTCCTAAGAGCAATCATTGGTGCGATCAAACCGAGTGCCGGGTGGGTCAAGAAAAACCCTGGGCTTCGCATCGGCTACGTGCCACAGCGCCTGCATATAGACGCAACACTTCCTATAACAGTAAGGCGTTTCCTCAGTCTGCCACACCCGGTTTCCGATACTGTTGCGCAGGACGCGTTGACCGATGCAGGTGTGGAAAACCTGGGTATGCAACAAATGGCAGGGCTTTCCGGCGGGCAATTTCAACGCGTGCTGTTGGCTCGCGCGTTGCTTGGTCGGCCTGAACTTTTACTTCTTGACGAAGCCACGCAGGGTTTAGATCAGCCCGGATCAGCTGCTTTTTACCGGCAGATTGAAACGGTGCGGCAACGCCTTGGCTGCGCAGTGCTGATGGTCAGTCACGAGTTGCATGTGGTGATGGCTGCTTCGGACCGGGTGATCTGTCTGAATGGTCATATCTGTTGCCACGGTGCACCTGGACAGGTGGCTACGGCACCGGAATATCGAGCATTGTTTGGCTCTGGAACACAGGGTGCGCTGGCACTGTACCAGCACGAACATACACACTCACACGATGACGAGGCCGCCGCATGACGGGGCTGGACAGTTTCCTTGTTCGTGCGTTACTGGCGGGACTGGGTGTCGCTATTGCCGCCGCACCACTGGGTTGTTTCGTAGTGTGGCGTCGCATGGCTTATTTTGGTGACGCAACAGCCCAGGCTTCGATACTGGGTGTCGCACTGGCGCTGGCCTTTTCGACTTCAATCTTTCTCGGTGTTTTGGTCGTGTCGCTTCTCATGGCCGTTACGGTCTCGGGACTCAGTGGGCGAGGCTACGCAATGGACACACTGCTGGGTGTACTCGCCCATTGTGCGCTGGCGTTTGGTCTTGTGGCAGCCTCTTTTCTGTCTGGGGTGCGGATCGACCTGATGGCCTACCTCTTCGGAGATATCCTCGCCGTTGGAAAGAGTGACCTTGCTGTGATCTGGGGTGGTGCGGGATCGGTTTTGTTTTTGATGTGGTGGCGCTGGTCGGCACTTTTGATCTCAACTTTGAATCCCGATCTCGCCCACGCGGCGGGGATCGATCCTCGCCGCGAGCAGTTGATTCTGACTGTGGCGTTGGCGGTAGCGGTAGCGGTTGCCGTAAAGGTTGTAGGAGCACTGCTGATTGTGGCTTTGCTGATTATCCCTGCAGCCACGGCAAGGCCCTATGCGAAAACACCCGAACACATGGTGCTGATTGCCACAGTAATTGGCGGCCTGTCGGCGGTTGGTGGACTACAAATGGCCTACAGTTTCGACACCCCCACTGGCCCCACTATTGTGTGTATTGCTGCTGTGTTCTTTGCGCTGTCAACCGTGGGTGGTTTGATCCGTGGCCGGGTTATGGGCTGAGGAACTATGCGGCTGGCATTCGAACGCTAGTGAGTTGCTGATCATGTTCACACATGCGATTACTCGCCAGCCATGCAAAGCCATGATCGATGGCATCAGTACAGCCGGACTTGGACCGCCTGATTATGAGTTGGCCTGTAGTCAACACGCAGGCTACGTTGCTGCACTCGAGGCCTGCGGACTGGTCGTAAGTGTATTGCCAGCCGATCAAGAATACCCCGACTCGACATTTGTTGAGGACACGGCCGTTATGCTACCAGGTGCTGTAATTCTGACTCGGCCAGGTGTTGTGTCCCGCCGTGGTGAGGTCCTACAAATACGACCCACACTGGAATCGCTAGTCGGCGACATTTCAATTATCCAGTCGCCAGGGACATTGGAAGGTGGGGATGTCATGATGGTCGGCACACATTTTTATATCGGTTTGTCAGAAAGAACCAACGAGGCTGGTGCCCGACAGATGATTGCAATTCTCGAGAAGTGCAGACTGACCGGGTCGCTGGTTGCGCTTGACGAGATGTTGCATCTCAAGAGTGGGGTCAGCTACATAGAATCTGGTAATCTCCTCGCTTATGGAGAATTTATTGGCAAACCAGAATTCAAGCAGTTCGATACACTGAAGATTAGTGAGAGTGAAGCTTACGCTGCCAATAGCCTGTGGCTGAACGGCACAGTACTCGTCCCACAAGGTTATCCAGACACGGCGATCGCTATCGAGTCACGGGGTTACACTGTAAGGATGCTGAATGTCTCTGAGTTTCAGAAGCTCGATGGCGGATTGAGTTGCCTGTCGCTTCGGTTCTGAGTCCGATCGTTAGTGTTTCAATGGGAGATTGGTGTTGGGCGAGTCCTGATTTAATGGCGCTCAGGATGAGATTCCAATCCCCGACCACGTGGTTCGTAGCTATCTACCCACCCTAAATGTGGTGCCCCAACATCATGGTGTTGGGGCACTGAGCAAGCGTATTAATTTAGTTTACGCGGGATCTGGCCAGACAAAATCGGGATGTAGGCCTTCATGGACAGGACGTCCGTCGTCAGGGGTTGGAACGCCAGCGGACGGATCAAAAAAAGCGTGGTATGTCGCAGACAAGCTTTCAGAGTCATATCCCATCAGGTTCGGGACAATTGCCCTGATTCGTCGTTGTTTGTCATTAAGCATAATAGGTGTGCCGCAGGTTGAGCACGTACACAATTCTAGTGGTCCATCGGGGTTTTGGTCGTTGAACGGTTGACTGTCCAAGCCATCCAGATTGTCGACTTCCAGGTCTCCGTGATTAAAGAAGACAACATGAGTCGTGTCCTGCCCAGTAACGCGTTTACAGATTGAGCAGTGGCAGGTATGGCTGTCTATGGGTTCATTATCTGAATGAGTATGAATATGATCACATCCTCCAGCATGTTTATGTGACATAACTCGTTACCTCTTTTCGTTGATGTGAATTGTTGTCGGAAAACAGACGACGCGATGAGCTTATCAGGGTCTACTATTACAAACTCATCAAATTTTTGCCAGAACGAGAGATTGGGAGAAATAAATTCATCCGTAAAACAAATAACGTTGTTGTAAAGTCTTGATTTTATGGCGAGTCTGGAGGGATGCGACCCTCCGACGACCGGACTCGAAGCCGTGTGCTCAAAAAGGTGTTTAGGTCTATGAAAATTGAGATTAGCGTACTACGGCTGTCCCAAATAATTCGAAGTCTCAGGAGTTTCCTGGCAATATTGGCAGAGTTCTCTAATTCTTTTGGGGCAATGGTGTTACAGCGGTAGGCTTCAATCTATAGTACTTAGCAGCAGTTAAAGTATCGGCGAAAAGGCTTAACTCAGTTCAATCTTCCCAACATTTGATCGGTGGAAATGTACATTCTTCCAACCATCTCCGGTCTTGTGCCAGATACGAGTTTCTTCAAAGGCAGTAGTACTGTGCTGACCATCACTCGTAGTGCTTTGAACCAGTCTTACATAGGCGACCACAGCAGTATCCCCTAGTAGTCGTATATGCGGCGCTCGGACACTTGACTTAAGTTTGCCTGAGGCAGGACTACCAAAGTAGGTTTCATGGAAACCCAAACCTTCTACTAAGTTACCGAGTGCTTCTGGCTCGAAAGCTGTTAAGGATGGATCACATAACTCTCTGTAAGTTTCCAAGTCGCCACTATCAATGGCATAAAGTAACCGCTCGTTTAGCGTTTCAACTGTATTAGAAGTCATGGCTTGATGTTTATATTCCAGTTGTTGATTAATTATAGGTAGGATTAAATATTCGCTAGACGTTCGTGCCATTCAGCGATCGACTCGTCGGGATATTCATTAAAACAAAGATCGTCTGCTGTGGCGAAGGTCTCGACCCAGTCCGGCTTATATTTCAGCATGATATGTGTGTAGCAGGGAGTTTTGGGTAATACAGAATCAACAGAACTGGCTACAGGATGTAGCAAATCCGGCCACGTATTGTTCCAGGCCCAGAGGTGGCTGCCGCAGTGCCGGCAGAACCGACGGTGATGGTTACTCTGCCTTGCATCGGGCGACAGCAAGGCCCGATAGGTTTCAAGGTGTTCTTCCCCATCAATCTTCAGTGTCTTAGCATCTGCTGAGAGATTGATTGTATAGCCTTCTCCACCGCTCGTTTTTCGACAGATCGAGCAGTAACACTTCTGGTATGGATAGGGTTCATTTGACTCGACCTCATACCTGACGGCCTGGCAATGACAGCTTCCATGAATCTTCATGGTGATGCTGTCATCGGTGTAGTCAAGACCACTCCAATATAACGCTTCATAGTTATTTTCCTTTAGTCAGGTCTAAAAGCATCAAGCAATCTAGACAGGTGAAAAGTTATTCATGACCACCCATTCGGGTCGGGATGAACCGTGATGTTTGTTCTCCACAGAGTTCAGCGTTAGAGAAATTAGGACGCGGTCCCATGGCGACACATTCGACGCCGAGCCATGAATGATATTTGTATTGGCAAATATGACCGAGCCGGCGGGTCCTTTGGGTGCAACTATGCCATTCACTTCGACTGCACTTGCAACTCGGCTATTGTCCAGTGCGCGAATTGGGTAGGAGGTGGTGGCGTCATCCACATCGTTCTTTATGACTTCACCTCGATGCGAACCCGGCACAAGCATCAATGGTCCATTGAACTCGTTGACCTCATCCATAAAGATCAGCACGTTGACCAATCGATTAGCCGGCATGCCGTCGTCAATAAGATAGGTTGAGAAGTCCTGGTGCCACTGCCATATATCACCGGTAAATGCCCTTTTCAGATTCAAGACACACTGAAACACATAAACGTCGCTGCCCAGGATCTGCTTCACTGGATCGATGACCAATCGATTTCGGATCAGTTTGTCTGCTGCCGTACTGTAGGTATGTACATTCATCAAGGACCTGACAGTTTGGGAGTCATTCTCGAATATCACTTCGGGTCTTTGAAGCGCACATAGTTCGGGTAGCTCGGCGATCACTGCTCTGATTTCACCAACAGGTAACAGTTCAGGAACGAAGACGTAACCCTCATCTGAATAGTCGTGCATCTGGGAGATGCTTAACATCTTCTTTCTCTTTGCCAGAATTGTTAGATCCAATAATATTATAGAAGCCAGTGAGGGTATTGGTTGGATATCTTTTCGTAGGTTTATTGCGAACTAAACGAGCCGTTTTCCGTTTTGGTAGTACATGCTACTGTTGCATGGTCATTCATACTAAGGAGGCAATTAATGTTAGAAATGAAGAATGAAAGCTTAGATTGCAATTGCGCGCTATCAAATGCCTCTAAGGCACATATCTGTTCCTATGAATGTACCTATTGTTCTAAATACGCTGAACAAAGAGGGTTCATATGCAAGAACTGTGATGGCGATTTACAGCAACGACCGCAACGAACTGAAACTTAATCGCTCATTACGGGTCGAGCCACAGCCGTTGTGAGAAGGCATGCGTGCTATTTTCCAGTAGTAGGGTTGAGTAAAGTAAATTGGATAACTCATGAAATATGCTATCAATATAATTAACTTTGGTGATTGTGGGGATGCCGCGACGCTTGCTGAATTGGCCCGAACTGCGGAGGATGTGGGCTGGGACGGATTCTTTGTTTGGGACCATATTGCTTGGGACGGACGTATTATGCCAATGGTCGATCCATGGGTCGCTTTGACAGCGATTGCTACCAGTACCAATCGAATCCGCATTGGCGCTATGGTCACGCCGCTACCTCGTCGTCGTCCTTGGAAGTTTGCGCGCGAAACGGTTTCGCTTGATTATCTATCGTCTGGCCGAATGATCGTTGGCGTCGGTATAGGAGATGCTTTGGCTGAATTCAAAAACCTAGGCGAGGTGGCTGATCCAAAAACACGGGGTGCTATGTTGGATGAGGGGCTCAAGGTGGTTAACGAGTTGTGGAGCGGAAAACAATTTAGTTACGTAGGGGAGCATTACACAGTCAAAGATGCTCAATTTCTTCCCTCGACACTGCAACAACCTCGCATTCCAATCTGGGTCGGGGGTAAATGGCCTAACAAGGTGCCCTTTCGACGGGCAGCTCAATGGGATGGAGTCTTCCCCATTTTCAGCGGCACCGATCCCGAATCTTACCCAGCGCAGATTCGAGAGATGATACTTTTTGTCCTCGATCATCGGGAAAGTGATGATCCGTTTGATGTCACAGTGCAGGGTACTACACCCGGTAACGATTTGATGCGTGCCGCTGAGGTCGCCGCCGAGTATGCCGAAGCGGGTGTTACTTGGTGGCAGGAAGCTATTAATGAGCGTCGTCCTGACCTGATTGAGCGAGCGGGAAAAGCATCCTGGCTAGACGCCGTCCGCTGGCGGATTCAGCAGGGACCGCCGCGTATGTAAAAGCAATCTAGTACTTTATTGATGAGTGCTTTAGCCATGATTACTACGCATCTTGCTCAGCTAGAGATGCACCCAGTGGTTTTGGTAACCGAGCTTGGACGTATCGAAATACGGCGTTTGCAACTCCTGTGAAAAGGAATAAGGTTGCAGCAAACACAATTGGCCAATAAGCGATGCCAGTTGTATCGAATAGCCAGCCAGCAATCCCCGGTGCGGGCGTCGTAATAAGGAAGTAACTACTAAAGAAAATCCCAATCCCAAATGCGCGCCGATGAGGAGCCATTGCCTGTGTTGTTAATGCCATAATGATTCCTGCGGGAGCCACACCGATTAGGCCAAATAACAGACTCAGTCCTACTGCGAACTGCGTCCACGGCAGCAGAAGCAGCGACGCGATTCCACCGGCTAGGCAAATATATAGAATTGTGTCCGGCTTCTTAAATCTATCGGATATCTGACCACAAATAGCTCCCGAGAACAGCATAACCCAGCTGGCCAGGCTGATGATTGCTGCCGCTCCAGTTGGTCCGTAACCCCCGTTAATCAATACGTTTGCACCGAAACTTAAAAAGACTATGTAACCGGCATTGAATAATGCCCAGATAAGTGAGGCAAGCAGTGTGAGTGTGAGTTCGTTGCTGGGTAGTCCCCACTGAGGTGGGTGCGCATGGTCGTTGGTATGTGTAGGCATTCGATATACGAAAAATACGCCTAACGCACCCAAACTACAGTATATCGATGCTGCAACAAATGCCATCCGCCAATCAAAGAGAGCAGCCAACCAAACGTGTCCTACCTGACCCATGGCAATTCCAAACGGCCAACTCATCACAAGCACTGCCATAGCAGTAGCTAACTCCTTACCATCAAACCAATCAGCTACCATTTTTGTGAAATAGATAGTAGTGACCACAAAGCCAATACCACAGATAATTCTTGCAAAGGCAAACATATTGAAGCTGGTTGCAATTATTGCAACAGCACCACCGAGTGCCAAGAATACTAATCCGATTGTGACGAGTAGCCGGTCACTGGTATAGCGCCCCGCAAATCCACAGGGCACCGCAAGTACTACTCCAGGCAGAAGAAACGCACCAATTAGCATTCCTATTTCGGCATAGTTGAAGTGGAAAATGTCGACCAAGTGGTCGGATACAGAGCCGAGTGTCTGGAACTGAAAACCAAGCCCGGTACGGCTTGCAAACAACACAGCCAAGATCATCCATCGGTGAGATGGTTTGATCACGTTAATACGGTTTGGTCATGACTTTCCGAATGGGGAAGGAACTAAGCATTCCTACACCTGCATATAATGTAATTTATGCTGCTCTGAAACACTATATTACAGGAACTGTTTGATTTGGTAGCGCGTCCGGGGAGATTCAAGCTTCCGGCCACCTGGTTCGAAGTCAGGGACTCAAAAGCGCACTTTATCTATTAACATGCGGATAAGTGTACAACGAGTTTCTAATTGAATTTGGAGAATTAAAAAATAAACGCCCAGAAACAAAGAGAAATAGAAATGGATAAATTATTTGATTACATCATCGTTGGCGCAGGATCAGCGGGGTGCGTCCTGGCAAATCGCCTGACAGAGGATTCAGATACTTCGGTTCTTTTGTTGGAATACGGGGGCAAGGATGACAGCATATTTGTGCAAATGCCGACGGCGTTGCAAATCCCCATGAACATGCCACGGTTCAACTGGTTCTTTAATTCTGAACCAGAACCAAACCTGGAAAACCGCCTTGTTGACGTATCAAGAGGTAAGGGCCTAGGTGGTTCCTCATCGATCAATGGCATGATTTATGTTCGTGGTAATGCTTGTGATCTGGATTTATGGGAAGAACTAGGCGCTACGGGTTGGGCGTATCGTGATTGCTTGCCGTACTACAAAAAAGCCGAGAATTGTGCCTATGGGGAAGATGAGTACAGAGGCGGAAGCGGTCCGTTACATACCTGCAATGGCACCGGAATGAAAAACCCTCTGTACGAGGCTTTTATCAATGCCGGAAATGAAGCCGGATATGGAATAACCGAGGACTACAATGGATACCGGCAGGAAGGCATGTCCAAGATGGACATGACGGTCAAGGGTGGAGTGCGGTGTAGCACGGCCAATGCTTATTTGAAGCCGGTGTTGCATCGCGAGAATTTAACTGTAATCACCGAAGTGCTGACAAAGCGTGTCATTCTGGAAGGCAGGAAAGCGGTTGGCGTTGAGTCTGAAATAGATGGCGATTGGCATCAAATTAAGGCAACCAAAGAAGTGATCCTTTCAGCGGGATCTGTCGGCTCCCCCCAAATTTTGCAGATGTCGGGAATTGGCCCGACGAATGTGCTGAGGGAAGCCGGTATAGATACGCTTCATGAATTGCCTGGTGTAGGCGAAAATCTTCACGACCATCTGGAGTCCGTCATCCAGTACGAGACGAATCTACCTGTATCATTGAACCGGCACATGGGTCCACTTGGGAAATTTCTCATCGGAGCACGCTGGTTTCTCTTCAAGTCCGGACTGGGTGCAACCAATCATTTTGAATCGACAGGTTTCATTCGTACCCATGCGGGCGTGAAATGGCCAAACGTTCAATTTCACTTCTTACCTGCAGTCGTGCGTTATGACGGAAAGGGTAATTCTGGGCCTCACGGCTACCAGATTCATTTTGGCATTAACAGATTGCGTAGCCGTGGTTGGGTTCGAGCGAAATCCAAGAATCCTTTGGAGAAACCAACGATCGCGATGAATCATTTCCAAGATCAACGCGACATAGACGACTACCGAATGGCCTTCCGACTGACGAGAGAGATTGGGCTGCAACCGGCCTTTGATCCTTATCGCAAAATGGAGATCGACCCCGGTGATCTTGTGCAGACTGATGACGAAGTCGATGCCTGGGTCCGCGAAAATGTTGAGACGGCATACCACCCGACCTGCACCTGCAAGATTGGCGCGGATGATGATGAAATGGCTGTTGTTGATGCCAAGTGTAGGGTCAGGGGTATTGACAGCTTAAGGATTGTTGATTCATCAATTTTTCCGACGGTTCCGAATGGTAATACGAATGCGGCTACTATTATGGTAGGCGAGAAAGCCGCAGATATCTTCAGAGGAAAGGAACCGTTGCCGCCATCAAATGCAAAGACATATGTCGCACCAAACTGGGAAACCAAACAATGGGAAGGCATCGCTGTCAGACCTATCCTGTAGTGCCATGGCATTTATTTGGGAGACTCTATTTTTCTCATGACTTACAGCGGTCTAGTAGGGGGCACCATACGGAAGCTAACGCCAATTCTATTTAAACCATTCATATTAATAATTAAGTAAGTTAGGTCTACTAAATCTTGTTCAGAGAAAATATTGCGAGCCTCCAAATAGACTTCATCAGGTACTCCAGACTCGGCACATAGTGTTACGGATTCTGCTCAGTTAAGGGCGACACGTTCACGATCGGTAAAAAAGGGTGATTCGTCCCATACGACAAGACTATCCAGCCTCTGTTGAGACTCGCCAGCAGATCTTGCCTCCATGGAGTGCTGGTCGACACACAAAGCACAGCCATTGATTTGCGATACACGAATTTCAATTAGGGCTTTCAATTTTGGCGCTATGCCAAGGTCCTTGACGAAAGAATTCAAGGTTAGGAGAGTTTTGAGGCCCTCTGGAGATATTGCTTCATAATCAAGACGCTCTGACATTGTTATCTACTCCAGATTGCCTGCCCAGATGGGTGGTCGGTAGTTCTGCCACTGGAAATGTTGCTCTAATCGGGCCGCGATCTGGAGAATCAAATGATCTTCACAGCTATGGCCGGCCAACTGCACTGCGCAGGGATGTTCTTCAGGATTGAGTTGAATTGGTAGCGACGCAGCGGGTTGACCGCTGACGTTGCAGATATAGGCAAAGGGTGCAAACGTATGTCCCCGTTCGCCCCAGGTATCAAAATCAAAATTCTCGGTGCGGCTGTCCATGTAGCCCACTGCAATCGGGTCGCTACCGAGTGTCGGCGTCAGAACCAGGTCGAGTTCACTCATCGAATTCATTAACTTGATACTCGCTTGGTGCGCACCCTGACGTGCACGGTAGAGATCCATTGCACTCAATCCAGCAACGTGTTCGCGCAGGAAATGGGTTAGCGCTTCAAGTTCGTGAGCTTCCGGTTCACGGCCAACTTCGGCAATTCGGTTTTCAATCTCGTAGACGATGTCTACCATCCATAGGTCTTCCATCCAACTGCCCAGACCGAGATCCGACGGATAAGTGTATTCGTAAATTTCATGTCCCATATCTGCTAATACCGTGCTGACCCGATCTACCGCGGCTACCTGGTTGTTGCCCACCGCGAGCCCATAGGGGGTGGATCTGGACACGCCGATACGTAGCTTTGGAATCGGCTGATCGAGGGCTTCCAGGTACGATTTCACTCTGGGCTGTACCTGATACCGACTGCCTCGTAGAGGGCCGACCGAGCAATCCAGCGCTGCTGCACTGTCACGCACGGATCGTGTTAGCACATGATCAGAATTAAATCCGTTGGCCAATTCCATGTAATTGGGGCCGATGGGATTTAATCCGGTCGTGGGTTTCAAGCCAAATACACCACAACAGGCCGATGGTATTCGAATTGAGCCGCCCAGATCGGTAGCGTGGGCTAGTGGGACCATGCCCGATGCGACCGCGGCGCCTGCACCGCCAGAACTGCCGCCCGTCGTAACCGCCACATTCCACGGATTCAGGGTTACTCCCCGAAACGTGGGTTCGCAGACGAAATCCTCGGCAAACTCCGGTGTATTGGTTTTCCCGAGGATAACTAGTCCCGCCTGACGCCAGCGTTTCACCAGTTCGCTATCCTCTCTGGGGCTCGCGCCATCAAAGAACCGGCATGAGAAGGTGGTCGGCATGTCATGGGTAAACTGATTGACGTCTTTTAAATAGAACGGAGCACCGGACACAGGTGTGTCCGGCAGTTTGCCGGCTGCGAATGTTCGGGCGTTGTCATAGTTGGTTATGACAAGAGCATTCAACTCAGCGTTCATACGTTTCGCTACTTCAATCGCTTTCTCAGTGACTTCCTGAGCGGAAACTTGACCCCGTCTTATCGCGGTAGATAAGCCTACGGCATCCAGATCGGCATAGTCGTTAAAGTTCATCGGCAGACTTGTCTTTCAGAAAACATTAGATTTCCTCTTCACTTTATCAAACATTTGATTGTTTTCCCATTTGCTCATGAGTAGCTCGCGATGGGTGAGCCGAAATAGCCACTGGGGATGGTAATGCCGAGTCCAGGGCCGGGTGGCACCGCGATGGTGCCATTTACAATACGCGGTCCGTGCTTTTCGTCGTAGTGTGCAACCTGGTACGGATCCGATATCCAGGCACCACGACTAAGGTTGGGATTAAGGGTGGCCCCAACGTGGACACAGGCTGCTGCGATGATGTCACCGCCCCATGAATCGTCACAGCTCGTCGGTGTGTTCGTTGCCTCACACAGGTCACGAATTACGCGCATCGCGCTGATGCCACCGACTCTCGTGAGCTTCATACCGAAACCATCAGCCACGCCAGTACCGATGGCTGTGGCAACAGTTGCCAAGTCAATCGCACACTCGTCTAGGAGCAATGGATGCCGCAGATGCGGTCGCGCGATGACGCATTCGGCGTACGTCGCGCAGGGCTGCTCGATGGCCAGCTTCAGATGTGCGCATGCTTGCGATACCTGAATCGCCTCGCCAACGGTCCAGCCTCGGTTGCAGTCGACGAACAGGTCGACGCCTGGTCGAATGGTCTCGGTCACCGCGTGGATTGCTGCGATGTCTTGGTCGATGTGACGTCCGCCGGCTTTCAGCTGGAGCTTCGTGTGGCCTGCGTTCTGCAGGTTCTGAGCAAGTGTCGCTGAGTCGTCAGGCGTACCAATCGGGACGACGTAATAGGTCGAGACAGGATCCATACGAGCTCCGCCGAGCAGATCGCATACCCGCTCGCCGTAGGCCTTACCCATCAGATCCCAGCAGGCAATGTCAACGGCGGACTTAGCACCGTGACCCCCATCCATTGTCAAAGCCATTGCATCGTGAACGAGACCGAGTTGACGCGGGTCAAGACCGATTAACGCTGGACACAATAGAACCAGATCAGCACGGATGCTCCCTGCATGTTCGGGTTGAGGTAGCGGTCCTGTCGGACAGATCTCACCCCAACCAACGTACGCGGTGTCGGTTACTAGTTCGACGATTGTTGTGTCGGGTTCACCGACAGCGGCGCTGGACATATTGTAGTTTGATGCCATCGGGAGTAGCTTCCCGTAAACATGCACCTTGGTGATCTTCATGAGTCCGCTCCGTTGGAAACCAGGCTAGTTAGCCTATAGGGCACTTAGAGAAATATCCTTCTAAACTTTAACAATCTTGGCTTGTATTATGAAGAATAAACACCGTGTTCCGATTGGTCCAAGGGTAGCTTGCCGTAAAACATGGACCACTGTGACTGACAATGGATTTTGCGGGAACTCGGAAAATTTGGAACCTCCGCAACTCCTTAATTTAATGGCGCGCCAGAGAGATTCGAATTCCCGACCATCTGGCTCGTAGCCAGGTGCTCATAACGAGCTTGAGCCTATAAATACAGAGGTTGTCTTAAATTTGTGTTCCCACAGAATCCAGAATTATAAATAGGTTTACTACTAGTTTTAGGATTTTATAAGGCCTTTGTAGGAACCTATAAGCATGTGAGGAGAAACTACATCATGTTTCGATCTATAGAACTCAGTGGTAGTTAAAGGATCAGCATGACCGAGTCTCTTGGAATTCTTCACTGAACTGATCCTCAGACCTAACCGAATTTCCGATCGTTTGGGTTGCGGCACTATACGGAAACAGGCAGACCCATTTCTCGGGCCAAAGTCTGAAAATTATCCACTATTAAGTCGTGCTTAGGGTTTGGTTCTGGATCAGGTGGGCCTTCATCTCCCCACTCATCAGGGCGCCGGACAAAGGCTGTTTTGAAGCCGACGGCCTTCGCCGCATTGAGATCAAAATTGTGACAAGCCACCATACAGCACTGGTGGGGCTCAAGTTGCAAGTAATGTGCTGCCCGCTCGTAAGCTTCAGGTAGTGGTTTGTATTTTCCGATCGCCTCACATGATATCACCGCATCCCAACTGAGCCCATTTGTCTTCGCAGTATCTATAACAATTCTGAAACTTAGAATCGTGAAAGAGACACACATAAATCGTTGGCGGAGTTTTGGCAGCACAGCGGGAAAGTCTGGCCATGTTGCGAGACTGTGTACTGTCTCCCACCAGATGCTGTAGCGTTCTTTCTCAGTAAACGAATCCAATCCATTTTCGACACAAACCTCGTTAAGGACCATACGGTGTGCGTCATCGAAATTGTATTGAGGAGGCTCATGCTCACCTAGGTTTACCATTTTCCCTAGTGATCGACGTCGCAAGTCATTGGCAATCCTACCCCAGTCTCTTTGGATCTGGTGAATTTCCCCAATATTCTTAAGTGCAGTAGCGAATCCGGTATGCCAGTCCAGAATGGTTCCACCGGTATCAAAGGTGAGTGCCTTAATGTTGTTTGTATTCATAGTTGATGGCATCTCGCTTTACCTTTTCACTAACGGTTACTTTGTAATGTGTAGATGTCTTTCATATTTAGAAAGATCTACTTCTAATTTTCTAATTTGCAGCTCGACTACTGTTTCTCCAAACAGCAGCGCTGATCGCTAGCGATCATAGCAAAGGCACTACATCGTCGAGGAAACGTGCAAGCTGTGCTTTCTGATTGTAGGATGTGAAGCGGATAATCATCGTCTGGGCGCCCGCTGGCTCGAAAGCGTGTATCCGTTCTACACATTCTGCTGGGGTGCCGCAAGCAGTCCATACATTTACTTTCCATTCTGGCCAATCAGAATTGTAGTACTCATCAAGGAAGCGCTTGCTTTCTGCGTAAGCCTTTACCCTGTCGTCGTTTAAGTTGAGATTGAAGTAAATCGCGTTTTCAAGATGGGCGGAATCCCGGCCGTGGCTTTCTGCGGCGTCGCAAATTTCTCTCCATGCACTATCGAACTGGTCGGGTGTGGCGCCAACGGTCATCCAGCCGTCCGCGAGACGTGCGACCCGGTCTACCTGCCTGTTAATTGTGCCAGACTTACTTGTGCCAAATACCCACGGGTTGTTCGCCACCCAAATTGGTGGGCATGGGTTCTGCACCGGTTGTGGGCGAACCGCGATGCCATCGAAATTAAAGAATCGTCCTTTGAAGGTCGCGGGATCTTGTGTCCATAACACGCGTAGCACCGCGATCCCCTCCTCCATCCGGGCGACCCGTTCAGTTGGGTCAACTTGCATTGCACCGTACTCGGACCCGAAGTCACCCGCGATATTGCCTTTCGTGGGTCCACCGCCGATACAGGCCGTAAGCACCGTTCGGCCGTCGGCAAGGCAATCAAGCGCACTCCATTGTGCGGCAAGTACTACTGGATGCCGCAGCGGAAAACTCGCCATGCAGGCAGTGCCAAGCCGGCAAGTCTTTGTACGCACGGCGAGCGCGGACAGGAGTGTGACGGACTCAAGCCGTGGTTTGGCAAGTAGATTGTCGCCGACCCAAAGACTTTCAAATATGCCGGAGCTTTCAGCCTGTTCAGCGAGTTCGAGCAGTTCAGGTACAGTCGTTGCGCCGAAGACGACGCCTTGATTGGGCAATAGTAATCCAAGCTTCATGGCTTGATTACATTTGTTCTGACAGTACTCATTTTAAACTTCCTTTTGGCAGTTGTTTGAAGAAATTGCCAATTCGCCTTGGCCGTTAGTCTGGTTTCGCAACCAAGTTTCTGATCGACTCCTACAGACTGTCCTCAGTGTCGTCATGGGGTGGGGCAAGTTGATGCACACCTGCTGCCTTGGCCATGTGTTTCCAGATCGCGGAAAAATCCTTACGACCCAGACCCGCCGTTCGTCCGCTCTGGTACACCTGACGCGCCAGTCCCGCGACAGGTACGGGGACACCCACATCGTCGGCGAGAGCCAGTGCTAGGCCAACGTCCTTGTACATGAGATCGAGCATAAAGCCAGGCTCATGTTGATTTTTCAGGACCGTATTTGGAAAATGGTTTTGAAGCACCCATGTGTTGCCGCTGCTGGTCCCAACGACCTCGACAATAGTCTCCATCGAGAGACCCGCTTTCAGTCCTGTCAGAAAAGCTTCCGAGGTAGCGATCATTGAAATCCCGGTGATCATATTATTGACCAGTTTGACCTTGCCCCCCATGCCGGCTTCATTGCCGGCATGAATCAGCTTATTGCCCATCACCGCCAGCACCTCGCGGCAGCGGTCAAGTACGGTGGCAGGGCCGCCAATCATTATCGTCAGCGTGCCGTTGATGGCGCCTATCTCACCGCCGCTGACCGGGGCATCGATCATCTGCCCGCCCGCAGAATCAATCTCCAGCGCGAGTCGCTTTGATACCATCGGATCTATCGTGCTCATATCGATGACGAGGTGCTCGTCGCGAATTGCAGACAGCAGTCCCTGTGCGCCCAACACCACCTGTTCCACGTCAGCAGAACCCGGCAGCATGGTGATTACCGCCTCGCACTGACTCATCACCTCTACTGGATTTTCCGCTCGGACTGCACCTTCACCGACCAGTTCCTCGACAGCTGCTGCATTCACATCGAGCACCGTGAGTTCGTATCCTGCCTTGAGCAGGTTTTTCGCCATCGGCTTACCCATCATGCCGACACCTATGAATCCAAGTTTCTTCATCGTGCTATTCCCCCTCATTCGTAAAGGCGGGCAATCCAGAATTCATCAGAACCCAGATTGTGACCGCGCACTGAATCTGAACTGATAGTTCAACGGACAGCTCACCGACCTTACGAGTCTACCTGTGTCGCGATTTATGGTGGGCCGTTATAAAGGGCGTTATTGTCTTGGCATACGCCTACAGAGGAACCATCAAGTTAGCGCTGAGGACCAGCTGAAATACCGAAGTTATTGGAGGATTCGGTGGTTATTGGACATCTTACCTTTTGTAAGGTGTCCTAACTCCTTGATTTAATGGCAGGCCCGGAGGGATTGGAACCCCCCGACCACTTGGTTCGAAGACAGGTACTCAGAAACGCACTTGAGTCTATAAAAACAGGGATGAGTCTACTACGGCTGTCCCATAAATTTTTGAGTTTCAGGGAGTTTTACTACTAGTTCTGGAAGTTTTTAAGACTTTAATGGAAGGATAAGGGAGCTACTGCGGTGGGCTTCAATCTGTAGTACTTAGCAGTTGTTGAAGGATCGACGTGACCGAGTCTTTTGGATGCTGTATCTAAATCATCTTCAGGCCCAGCCAAGTTTCTGATCGATCTTTCTGAGAATCTGTGTTCTCTGAGGGACTTCGCCTTCAATCTGTCCCATGTGGATTTGAATGCTGCGGTGCGACTGCCATTGTCAAAGAACGACTTACCTTGCGTTGTCCGAAATAGGTAGATATTAGCCAGTATACTAAATGTGCCGAATTTAGCAGGGGAATGTCCATTTTTAATATACCCATCGCCATTGGAGCCGAGTCGCTTCCGATCATCTCGATGCATGGACTTGCGTCGGGACTCGTGACCGACACCAAGGCCGTGGCACGCGAGATTCGTTCTGCCTGCGAGACCGTGGGGTTTTTCTACGTTTGCGACCACGGCGTGCCCACCGAGACCATTGAGTCTGCACGCAAAGCGTGTCTCGAGTTCTATCGAAGGCCATCAGCGGAGAAGGAACGTGCCAGGGTAAACGAAATGCATCGCGGCTTCGTGCCGATGGGTCAAACGGTGCTGAGCGACGGTGCTCTCACTGATCACAAGGAGAGCTTCACCATGGGTCTAGACCTGCCCCGTGACGATCCGGACGTCGTTGCAGGCAGACCATTAATGGGACCCAATGTCTTCCCAGACGACATGCCGCATATGCGCGATGCCATGGCGGCCTACCGTGACGCAATCGCGATATGCGCGGGGCGGCTGCTTCGAGCCATCGCGCTGGCCCTCTCTTTACCCGCCGAATATTTCGACGCGATGTACCACAGGCCCCTGGTCCGGCTATCGGCCAACTACTACCCGCCACAAACGTCAAATTCGCCACCCAACCAGTTCGGTGCCTCACCACACACGGACTATGGTGTTATTACGCTGCTGTGGCAAGACGAGCACGGAGGCCTCGAGCTTAGGCGCCGGTCAGGTACCTGGCAGCCTGCCTCGCCGAAACCAGGCACTTTTGTGGTCAACATTGGAGATCTTCTCGCTCGATGGACGAACGACCGTTTCGTCTCGACAGCGCACCGCGTTCGAAATCTATCTGGTTTTGAGCGGCTTTCTCTCGCCTGTTTCTATGACCCCCATCCGGATACGGTGGTCCAGTGCATTGAATCATGCTGCGAGCCGGGTGTCCCACCGCGTTATCCCGTAACGACGTGCGGGGAATATATTCGCTCACGATTCGACGCGGTATTCGCGTACCGAAAATAGGCGAGCGTTGATTGCATGCAGCGTCCTATTGTGCCTGGCACGACTTTCGTGCGCCTACAAATTCGAGACCATCTGGCAGCGCTTGCTTTGAAGTAGGTGCACGCCAGTCAGCGGGCCTCAAGTCTTTCCTGAAATCCACCAATCGAATATGCTCTTCCTATGACAGCCGACCTTAGATCGTTTCTCGACAAACTCCAGAAGAACACCCCCGAGCTGATAGTGCGCGTCGATCGCGAAGTGAAGCCACGGTGGGAACTTTCTTCGGTGCAAAAACGCCTCCAAGCAGATGGCGATCTCCCAATAATGGTGTTCGAAAGCGTAGCAGGACACCAAATACCTGTGGTAACGAACTTATTCTCGACCAAGAAACATTTAGCGCTCGCTCTCGATACCACACCTGAGCGTGTTATCGAACGCTTCGGTGATGCTCAGATAAACCGCATTCCACCCAGAAAAGTTTTATCGGGCCCTGTGAAAGACGTGGTTTTGACGGGAGACAGCGCCAATCTCGACATCCTGCCAATAGTGACACATTGCGAGAAAGACGCCGGACCATATCTCACTGCGGGGATGACCATCGCGCGCGACCCGGATTCCGGTGAACTCAATGCCGGTATCTACCGTCATCTGTATCTATCCCCAAAAACGCTAACGATGAATATGGCTCCACTGTGCCATCTCGCCGAGATCACCAATAGGGCACAGGCGAAGGGTGTTTCCGTGGAAGCAGCAATTGTGCTTGGCCATCACCCAGCAATGGGCATGGCTTCCCAGCAACGAGGTGCCTTCGGTGAGTACGAGCTCGAGACCATGGGTGGACTTCTTGGGGAACCTGTCGACGTCGTTCAAGCCGAGACGATAGACGTGCCCGTACCTGCGGATGCCGAGATTATTATCGAAGGACGCATCAGGACAGACGTCTGGGAGGATGACGGACCCTTCGGCGACTATTGGCTTTACTATGCGCCACCCAAACCGGCGAGGGTGTTCGAGGTCACAGCGATCACACACCGGCACAACCCACTGTTCCACGACGTATTTCCCGTCGGTCCGGAACATCTGGTGTTGTTCTCTCTGGGAATGGAAGGGGTGGTGTTTTCCCAGCTAAAAGCGCTAGTGCCTCAGGTGCTAGCGATCAATGTTCCCGTCAGCGGCTCGGGCAATCTGGTGTACGTTCAAATTCAAAAAGATTTTGAAGGACTCGGCGTCAACACTGCGCTCGCCGCACTCGGTGCTTATCGGTTCAAGTGCGCCGTCGTCGTCGACGAAGATATCGATATTTACGACGACAAGAGCGTTCTGTGGGCGATTATGACCCGTACTCAGGCCGATAGATCATTTTTCACTGCCCCGGGCTCCTATATCTCGCGGGTCGATCCAACCGGTTACCCTGCTTACCCTGGCGGCCCTGCGCTTTTGAGTACCCGCCTCGGTATCGATGCCACTAAACCCCTCAATCCAGATTTTCCCGAAGTCGCAGAGCCACCATCGGCTCTTTGGAGACACATTGATCTGAAGGATTACCTTCCGTGACACTCTCGAGCATTAAATTGGAAATTTCGTGTTGAATTGGAAAGTTTACATATCGCAAGGTGACCTAAGTACTTGATTTAATGGCGCGCCTGGAGAGATTCGAACTCCCGACCACCTGCTTCTAAGCCATGTACTCAGAAATACACTTTAATCTATAAATACAGGGATAAATGTACAATGGGTGTCCGATTAAATTCGGAGAATTAAAGGATAATCGCCGAGCAACAGCCAGATCGTTAAGATGAATCGGACAATTCAGCGGCGTTCCTGAAGGTGGGAGATCTTTGAAAGTACCTCTTCTATGATTTGCTCAGTTTGGTCCTCCATCTCCACGTCACCAGCACCAACTGGACGAAGTATGAACTTCGAGACCCCACAGTCGGCATAGGCCTGGATACGCTCGAGAATATCGTCAGCCCCACCTACTACAAGCCCGCGGGTGGCTTCCTTGCCAGTCCGTTTCTCGAAATCAGCTGCCATCTTCTTCACCGACTCCTCGTCCCATGAGCCGAATCGGACCCCGAAACCGGCACCAAAATGGTCTGCGTCGATGGATCGCCCTTGCTTGATGGCGGCAGCTAGAATTTTCTCGACAACCACACCAGCTTCTTCGGGAGTGTCGAATGAGGCCTGCCAACCAGTTCCGTATTTCGCCGTCCGCTCGATAGCCGCGTCGGAACTGCCGCCGATCCAAAGAGGTAGCGGAACCTGCACCGGGCGCGGCATGATGCTAGCCTTGTCGTACCGGAAGTGCTTGCCCTCAAAAGTAACTTCTTCTCCAGTCCAGAGCCGGTTCATGATCTCCAACGCCTCGTTCATCTTCTGGCCGCGCGCCTTGGTCGATGTGCCTGAGGCAATAAAATCCCGCGAACGGTTGCTTCCCAGTCCAAAGGCAGGCAGCAGGCGACCACCAGAAAGATAGTCAATAGTGGCGCATTGTTTCGCTGTCTGTAGCGGATCCCGTAGTCCCAAGGAAGCCACGTTCATGCCGAACTTGATCTTTTGGGTCGTGCCGGCAAGCCCGGCCATAACACTCATGCACTCCAGGAACGGCTCCTTAGAAATTAGTCGGTCGGTCTGCCACAGAGAGTCGACCCCTGCTGTGTCACAACGTTTTACCCACCGCCAATAACCCTCCGCAGTCGAGAATGTGTATGTCGCCAAACCCAATCCGATACCGATCGTCATGACGGTCTCCCCTATTATTTAGGTCAGGTTCATCAGCGACGGCTGTTATGTGTTTCTAGAGACATATCACGGTTCTTCTTCTCTATGTTCAACTGAAGCTTATTGGTCGCCATGGTTAGGAGTTTCTTTACTTTATTTGGGATGGTAAGGGAGTGACTACGGTAAGTTTCAGTCTATAGTATTTAGCAGTTGTTGAAGTGCCAGCATGATCGAGTCTTTTGGATGCAGTCTACGAGGCATCTTGATCCTCAACCCAATGTCTAATTGACCTGTCTGCTAACTGCCAAAGTTGTTGATGGTATGCTCGATTTCAGCCCTCAATAGCTCCCACCATTGTGTTTCAGGGTAGTTGTTCACATCAAATGATTCACCGATTAAGGGTGTAGCAACAGCCACTTCTCGATTTCTTGCCTCTTTCGTGAGCCGGATCGCAGGTTCATCCCAAGGGTGTAACGCTAAGTTAAATTTGGACCAATGTATAGGGAAAAGTACTCTTGCATTGAGGTCGATACTGGCCTGCACTACTTCTTCCGGCATCATATGAATTTGTGCCCAGTCAAGGTTATAAGCGCCGTTTTCCAGAAACGCGCTGTCAAATGGACCATATCGTTGACCAATAGTCTTAAAAGTATCTGAGTAGCCGCTGTCGCCACTGAAGTACACATTAAGTGTCTTCGAGGAGATTATCCACGAACCCCAGAGCGTTGAATTTCGATCCCATAATCCACGCCCACTGAAGTGACGCGCTGGGGCTAATGTCAATCTGACACCGCGATAAACCTCGCTCTCATACCAGTCCAACTCAGAAATATTTGTCGAAGCTACTCCCCATCGCTCTAGATGCGCTTTAACACCTAATGGGACAAAAAAATGA
>Ga0114996_10001594_pt1 | contig 30457 bp, 27 predicted proteins | sample ArcticOcean_MG_C_4_FD_87039 | JGI IMG/M metagenome (GOLD analysis project Ga0114996, IMG submission 87039) | Marine microbial communities from western Arctic Ocean - ArcticOcean_MG_CB4_134 | ecosystem: Environmental > Aquatic > Marine > Oceanic | place: Arctic Ocean: Canada Basin | collected... | reverse complement strand
TTTAAATCATTAAGCCCAATGCCATTGAAATCATAACTATATTTTCAATTAGTGTGGCTTCAGTCATTGGTAATTTCATTGATGTTCCTAAACAAGCACATTCAATTTCTTTTTTATTAAAAATTGATTTTATTACCCCAATAGTTGTATTGGTTAAAACACAGAAAGTAATAAAAGAAACTATTTGAACTTTCCACTCAAACAAGAAACAAAGACCTAAAGTTAACTCTATAAATGGATATGCCTTAGCGTATGAAATTGATTTTTTAGCCAGTGGATCATATTTTGAAAAACTTAACGGAAAAGTAGTGTAATCTACAAATTTGAAAAAACTAAATATTATAAAAAACAAACCCATAAAATCAATCATGACTTTCTCAACATTAAAATCATTTTGATTTAAATAATAAGTTCCAAAAATCAAATAGCCTAATATTAAAAATAATGGTTTTAATTGGCGGAGTTTACTTTCTTTTTTGATTTTTAGTGAATCACTAACTAAGTATTTATACCCCAGCGTTTTTTGGACATATTGGATGTTTATATAGCTATTTGAATAAATGGTTGCATTGCTGTTTTCTAGACTCACTATAACCTTCTTTACATTGGGTAATGATGTTATTTTCTTACGAATATAGTTTTCGCAATTTTCACATGTCATTCCAGAAATTGTTATAGTTTTTTCCATTATGTAAAATTACTTTAATTATTATTTAAAAAATTAAAATCTTTGTTAAAAAAGAGATAATAGCCACAATATTTGATATTTTAGCTAAAAAAATTGAATGCTTTTCCTAACATAATAATTAGAACTGAAAATATTTTAAATGAAAAATCACTTAGTCTTAAAAGTGCTTTAGATGAAATTTGTAAACTACTTAAAGCTAAAATTTATTATTTTAATTGGGTTGGGTTTTATTTTGCAAATCATAAAAAAAAAGAACTTATTCTTAAGTCTTATGCAGGTATAAAAACAGATCATACAATAATCCCTTTTGGCAAAGGTATCTGTGGTCAAGTTGCAGTTTCGAATAAAAATTTTATTGTGCCAAATGTAGATGTTCAAGACAATTATATATCGTGCAATATAAATGTTAAGTCTGAAGTCGTAATTCCAATATTTTTAAATGGAAATAATATTGGACAAATTGATGTAGATTCAAATTTAATTGATCCTTTTACAAAAAAAGACATAGAATTATTAGAAGCAATATGTGAAAAGGTCTCAATAAAAATGAAAAAATATATAATTTATGAACTCAATTAAAATATCATCGGCTTTAATTTCAGTCTTTGACAAAAAAGGTTTAGAACCTATAATAGAAAATCTTATAGAAAATGGAGTTCAAATATACTCTACTGGAGGAACTGAAAAATATATTCGTTCGCTTGGACATTCAGTAACTGCTGTTGAAGACATAACAAGCTACCCGTCTATTTTGGGAGGCAGAGTCAAAACTTTACATCCAAAAATATTTGGTGGTATTTTAAATAGGCAAGACAATAAATCTGACTTAGATGAATTGGAAAAATTTGATGTTCCTCAGATTGATTTAGTCATTGTAGACCTATATCCTTTTCAAGAAACTGTTAATTCAGGTGCAAATCAAGATGAAATCATTGAAAAAATAGATATTGGAGGTATAGCGTTAATTCGAGCAGCTGCAAAAAATTTTAAAAATGTATTTTGTGTGTCTAACAAGTCTGATTATGGCCATTTTTTAAAAATTTTAAATGGAAGTAATGGCTACACTTCTTTGGAAGAAAGAAAATATTTTGCTTCTAAAGCTTTTGATATGTCATCAGGTTACGATACAAGTATATTCAAGTATTTCAATAAATCTGAAAATATTTTAAAAATAAGTGAGAATAATCCTAAACCACTTCGTTACGGTGAAAATCCTCACCAAAAGGGAAGTTTTTATGGTGAGCTGAATGAATTAATTGAACAAATCAATGGTAAAGAAATATCATATAATAATTTACTGGATATTGATTCAGCAATTCATCTTATGAATGAATTTAAAGACAGTAAGCCGACTTTTGCAATTCTGAAACATAATAATGCTTGCGGGCTGGCATCAAGAAAGAGTTTATTAAGTGCTTATAATGATGCTCTGGCGGGAGACCCTGTTTCTGCTTTTGGAGGAGTTTTGATCAGTAATAAAGAAATAGATTTCTCAACTGCAAAATCTATACATAATTTATTTTTTGAAGTTATTATAGCTCCCGAATATAGTTCAAAAGCATTAACGTTACTTAAGACTAAAAAAAATAAAATAATCTTAATTCTAAAAAACAATAATTTACCTGAATCTAGTATTAGAAGTTGTTTAAATGGTTACTTAGTTCAAGAAAAAGATTTAAGAACTGATAAAATAGAAACTTTAAAAAATGTAACAAATAATTCGCCAAGCAATGATAAAATAGCAGACCTTTTATTTGCATCTAAAATAAGTAAACACACTAAATCTAATACGATAGTTTTAGTGAAAAATCAACAACTATTTTCATCAGGAACAGGACAGACATCAAGAGTAGATGCACTTAGACATGCAATAGATAAAGCTAATAATTTCGGGTTTGATTTGTCAGGATCAGTAATGGCAAGTGATGCTTTTTTTCCATTCCCTGATTGTGTTGAAATCGCTAACAATTCTGGTATTGATTCAGTAATTCAACCTGGAGGGTCTATAAAAGATGAATTATCTATTAATTATTGTAATGAAAACAATATGACAATGGTATTTACAGGAGTAAGACATTTTAAACATTAATTTATACCTTTAAAGAAATTAACTCAATTTATATGGGATTTTTTATTGAAGAAATTGCAATCGATCTTGGCACAGCTAATACTCTTATTATTCATAATGATAAAGTTGTTATTGATAGTCCTTCAATAGTAGCCATAGATAGAACAACAAATAAAATCATTGCAATTGGAAATGAAGCTAATATGATGCAGGGGAAAACACATGAAAATATCAGAACTGTTAGACCACTTAAGGATGGTGTGATTGCAGATTTTAATGCATCCGAACAAATGATAAGCATTCTTATTAAGAGTATTCCTGCTTTAAAAAATCGATTTTTTACGCCTTCTTTAAGAATGGTTATTTGTATTCCTTCTGGAATAACAGAAGTTGAAATGAGAGCAGTAAAAGAATCGGCAGAAAGAGTTAACGGAAAAGAAGTTTACCTAATTCACGAACCAATGGCTGCTGCAATAGGTATTGGAATTGATATTATGCTGCCTAAAGGAAACATGGTTGTTGATATTGGAGGGGGGACTACTGAAATTGCTGTGATTGCTTTATCAGGAATAGTCTGTGATAAATCAATTAAGATTGCTGGAGATGTTTTTACTAATGACATTGTATTCTACATGAGAAACAAACACAATCTTTATGTTGGTGAGCGTTCAGCAGAAAAAATAAAAATAATGATTGGAGCTGTTATTGAGGACCTCAAAAATCCTCCAGATAAAATGTCAGTTCAGGGTAGAGATCTTTTGACAGGTAAACCTAAACAATCAATGATATCTTATGTCGAAATAGCAAAGGCTCTAGATAAATCAATTATAAGAATTGAAGAGGCTATAATGGAGACATTATCTAAAACCCCACCTGAATTAGCTGCAGACATATACAATACGGGTATTTACCTTGCTGGCGGAGGGGCTCTTCTTCGTGGTTTAGATGAACGATTATCTAGAAAAACAGATTTACCTGTTTATGTTGCTGAAGATCCATTACAAGCTGTTGTTAGAGGTACTGGTATCGCCTTAAAAAATATTGATCATTTCAAAACAATATTGATTAAATAAAATAATGCAGCAAATTATTAATGCGCTTTTAAAGAACAAAAAATTTATTCTTTTTATAATTCTATTATTTTTTTCATTAATCTTTATTAGAAATCGAAGCTTATATCATCAATCTAAATTTGATCAATTAATAACTTTGATTACTGGTGAAATTTTTAGTGCTACATATTCAATTAATGAATACTTTAATCTAAAAAAAATAAATGATGAAGTTTTACTAGAAAACAAAAATCTTAGAGAAGCTCTAATCAATAAAAATAATTATGATTTAAATGATAGATCAAATTTTATATTCAAAGCATTTCTAGCAAAAATTGTTAAAAACAGTACTAAGTCATCCAGAAACTATCTAATAATTAATAAAGGAAAAAAAGATAGTATAAGAGAAGAAATGGGAGTTATTTCATCAAAAGGTATTATAGGTATAGTTAGTTCGGTTTCTGAAAATTATTCTAGTGTTATTTCTGTTTTAAATAGAGATTTACAAATAAATGCAAAATTTAAAAAAAATAATACTTTTGGATCATTAAATTGGGATGGTGTTAATTCTAACAAGTTGAGGCTTAATGACATTTATATAATTAATGATGTAAATATTGGAGACACAATAGTTACAAGTGGAATGTCTGCATATTTTCCAGAAGGTATCCTAATAGGAATTGTTAGTGATTATAAAATTATTTTAGGAAAAGGGTACTATGAGATTGAAATAGAATTGAATAACAAAGTGGGAAACGAAACAAACGTGTACGTTTTAAAAAATAAATTTCAAAAAGAAATTAAAAGTCTGGAATAATGTCGAATGAAAATATCAGATTAGCAAAGTTTTTTATTTTAGGAGTATTACTTCAAGTACTGGTTTTTGAATCATGGGATTTTCTTGGATATGTAGATCCATTATTTTACATTATATTTCTTCTTATTTATAAATTTGATGGATCTCAAACTCAATTTATTTTATTAAGTTTTTCTTTAGGACTAATAGTAGATCTATTAACTCTAAACCCTGGGTCCAATACAATATCTTGTCTTACAATTGGTTATATTCGACCTTTTTTGATTAACTTTTCATTTGGAGTTAATGCTGATATATCCAATGGAATGATAAGTGGAACTAGAATCGAGAATAGAATTTTATTTGCTGGTTTAATTATCTTAATTCATCATCTAATTTATTTCTCAATTTCATATTTTAGTTTTTTAGCATATTTAAATGTTTTAAAAAACACAATTTTAACAGGCATACTAACATCTATTTTAATTACTATTACATTAGGTTTTATATCTAAAAGATGATACGAAATTACTTTTTACAAACTTTAACAGTTGTCGTAGCGTTTATTTTTACTATTAGACTTCTTGAACTGCAACTCATTAATTCTAATTACAATTCACAATCACATAATAATGCTATACTTAAAAGTCCGGTTTTTCCAGAGAGAGGTTTCATTTATGATAGAAATAATAAAATTTTAGTTGCCAACCAACCTGGATATAATCTAATGGTAATTCCTGAAAACACAACAGAATTCGACACTCTAGAATTAAGTCAGCTATTAAGTATAACATATGAAAATTTTGATTTAAAATTTAAAAAGGTGATGAGGTTTTCAAGTAAAATTGCATCAATAATTTCCGAAGAAATTTCAAAAGAAAAACATACTCTTATTCAAGAAAAATTATGGAAATACCCAGGGTTTTATTTCCAAAAAAAATCAATTCGAAAGTACTATTATGAAGTAGGATCGAATTTCCTAGGCTATACAAGTGAAGTGAATGAAAATGACATGTTGAAAGATTTTTATTATCAATCTGGCGAACTTATAGGAAGGCAAGGAATAGAAAAATATTATGAAAATTATTTAAGAGGTGTAAAAGGAAAGGCTTTTTATCAAAAGGACAGATTTAATAGAATTATTGGACCTTACAAAGATGGAAAATTAGATATTACTCCAATTCCAGCTTCCAATATTAATTTAACTATAGATATTGATTTACAAACATATGGAGAGACTCTTTTAAAAAATAAAAGAGGTGCAATCGTTGCTATTGAGCCTAAAACGGGTGAAATTCTAGCGCTTATATCTGCTCCTGGTTATGATCCAAATCTATTGGTAGGTAAAGAAAGGTCTTCAAATTATAAAAAACTTGCAAATGACACTCTTTCAAAACCTCTATTTGATAGAGGCTTGCAAGCACAATACTCTCCAGGTTCTCCATTTAAAGTTCTAAATGCCCTTATAGCTCTTCAAGAAGGAGTTATAAGTAAAGAGACTAGTTTCACATGTAATAAGGGGCATTTTTATGCTAGAGGTGTATTTATGAAATGTCATTGTAATATTGGCACAAGCAACAATCTTATAAGCGCAATTTATCAATCGTGTAATACCTATTTTGCAAATACTTATAAAAGTATAATTAACTCAAAAAGCTCACCGAGTGATGGAGTGAATAATTGGAAAAATCATCTTACTAGTTTTGGATTAGGTAAATATTTAGGTTATGATTTACCTATAGGTCAACAAGGGTTTATTCCAGATTCAAATTACTATAATAAGCAGTATAATAAAGGAAGTTGGAGAGCATCAACAATAATTTCAAATTCAATAGGTCAGGGAGAGGTTCTAACCACCCCTATTCAAATGGCTAATTTTACTGCAGCAATAGCTAATAGAGGTTTTTATATTACTCCTCACTTTATAAAATCAATAAAAGGAAATAAAAAAATTAAGGTATTTGAAAAAAATAAAACAACAATAGATTCAATTTATTTTGAGCCTGTAATTGATGGAATGGAAAAAGTTATTCAAAATGGAACAGCCAAAATTGCAAAAATTCCAGGAATTGATGTTTGTGGGAAAACAGGAACAGTTGAAAACTTTATTAAATTGAAGGGGGAAAAAATACAATTAACAGATCATTCAATATTTATTGCTTTTGCGCCTAAAAACAATCCTAAAATAGCATTGGCTGTTTTTGTAGAAAATGGTTATTGGGGATCAAGATGGGCAGCGCCTATAGCTAGTCTTATGATCGAAAAATATATAAATAAAAGTATTAATAGAAAATGGTTAGAAAAACAAATGTTAAACGGGAGTCTTAATGATGAGTATTTTAAGCCTCTTTCTGGAAAATCTTTTAACATAAATGAATAAACCTTTTATATATCGTCTTGACTGGATAATTATTTTTTGCTATTTTTTTCTTCTATTTTTTGGAGTTATTAATATTTATTCTTCCACTTATAATAATGAAATCATAAATACTTTAAGTTCTAATAATCTAATAGGTAAACAAATTTTATTTATTTTTATAAGCATTTCAATTGGCGTTTTTATTTTAGGAATTCGATTTCGATTTTTCCAACAATTTTCATACATAATATATATAACAAGTATTATATCGTTAATTGGACTTTTTATTTTTGGTCAAACCATTAATAGTGCAACATCATGGTATCTTTTTGGAGGAATCAGCATTCAACCATCTGAATTTGCTAAAATTGCTACTGCATTAGTAATATCCAAACATTTAAGTAGTTTTCAAGCAGATATTAAAAACAAAAAAACTTTAATCATAGGTGTGCTATTTATTTTACTTCCTGCATTTTTAATTACCATTCAGCCCGATCCAGGATCTGCGATAATATTTTGTTCCTTTTTTTTATTATTTTTTAGAGAGGGTTTGTCTTTTAATTATTTAATCTTAGCTACTCTAGGTGCAATTTTATTTATAATAACTCTTCTATTCCCAGTAAATTATATAGTATATTTAATTACTTTAATTGGCTTAACTTTTCTTTATTTTTTAAAAAAATATAATCCCAAGACAAAAATTTTTCCTTATATATCATTAGGGGTTATTGCTATAATTTTTGTGTTTTTTGTTAATTTCATATTCAATTCAGTATTTGAACAAAAACATCGTGATAGATTTAATATAATACTTGGAATTATTGAAGATACAAAAGGATTAGGCTACAACATCAATCAGTCTAAAATTGCCATAGGCTCCGGAGGTTTAACTGGAAAAGGTTTTTTACAAGGCACACAGACAAAAGGAAATTTTGTTCCTGAACAACATACAGATTATATTTTTAGTACTGTTGGAGAAGAGTGGGGTTTTATAGGCAGCTTCAGCTTAATAATTGTTTTTGTAATATTAATTGTTAGAATGCTCAATCAAGCAGAGAAACAAACAAATACATTTAGAAGAATATTTATTTATGCAATTTCTTCCTTGATTTTTTTCCACTTTACAATAAACATAGGGATGTCTTTAGGGTTATTCCCTACTGTAGGAATACCTCTACCTTTCATTAGTTCTGGAGGTTCAAGTCTATTAGCATTTAGTTTATTAATTTTTATTTATTTAAACTTTGATGCAAACAGGCTAAATGATTGGTAAAAAATCAAATAATCTTAATTATTAATCATTTTAAATTAATTTTTTTTGTTTTTGATTGAGAGAAAGTGTTTCATTAAAGTTTTGATTCAAATCATTTAAAATATTCACAGCTTCTTCAATATACATGTCTTTTTTTAATCGTTTCACCCATCTATCTCGTCTAACTCTGAAGTCTTCTTTAGATCCAATTACTTCAAATGGATCAGGTAGCCATTTTATAGATAATCCAGAATCAAAATCTTCTAAAATTTTGAAGCGTTTAGAATATAATTCGTCTTTATCTCTTTCACTTATATAACTAATATAGTCCAAATGATAATCAAAATCATTTTGTTTAAGCTTAATCCATTCTCCCTGTTCCAAAATTAATTTAATCAGAGGGTTATTATCAATTCGATCTTTGCTTTTTGATATAATATAATTGTACTGAATATTTCTGGTCCATGATGAATAGTTTGCAGGGCTTATTCTATCCCATCCTAATGGATTTGACTGGTCTTTTTCACCAATTTCAATAGAATTATACCTACTAGGAAAAACTATATCACTTTTAACTCCCTCTAACTGAGTGGATCCTCCGTTAATCCTATAAAATTTATCTGTTGTTACTTTTAAAGCCCCTAAATCACCATATTGATTTACAGCAATTATTCTGTTTAAATCAACTACATTTTGAACTGTTCCCTTGCCATAGGTCTGATTACTTCCTAATATAATTGCTCTTCGATAATCTTGAAGTGCAGCAGCTAAAATTTCAGATGCTGAAGCTGAAAATTCATTAACTAAAACAACTAATGGACCATCCCATATTAGAGATGAATCCGTATCTGCCAGGACTTCTTTTCTTCCTCTGTTACTCTTAACTTGCACTACCGGTCCCTCATCAATAAAATATCCAGTCATATCAACTACTGTTTTTAAGGATCCACCTCCATTATTTCTTAAGTCTATGACGACTCCATCAACAGAATTGTTTTTAAATTGTTCTAATGCTTTCTTTACATCACTTGCAGCATTTCGCTCACCATAATCTTTAAAATCAACATAAAATTTAGGTAATTCAATTAGTCCAAATTTCTTTTGATTTTTACTTATTATTGCACTTTTAGCATATGATTCTTCTAAAACAACTCTATCTCTTTCAATAATTACATCCTCAACCGTTCCATCAACTCTTTTAACAGTTAAAATTACATTGGTTCCTTTTGGACCTTTAATTAGTTTAATAGAATCGTCTAGTCTCATGCCAGATATATCAACAGGATCCTCATTAGACTGAGCTACCATGAGAATCTCATCACCAACTTGTAGTAGGTCATTTTTCCATATAGGCCCCCCCGCTATAACTTCTATTATCTTTACTTTTTCTTGTTTTTTTGTAAGCCTTGCACCAATACCTTCGTACTTTCCGGATATATTTGTGTCAAATAGCTCTTTTTCCTTGGGGGCAAGATAATAAGTGTGAGGATCAAATTCTGTAACAATAGAATTGACGAATAAATTAAAATAATCTTTACGGTCTTGCTCATCTACAATTTCAAAATAATCATCTATATTTTGAAGAGTTAAGAATCTAGCCTCTTTCTCAAGAACTTCATCGGACTTAATTGTATATAATGAATCTTTAGATTTTTTTAATAATTCCTGTCCTTTTTTAGTAACAAAGCGATCAAGTGTTGAAAGCTTTAATCTTTTTCTCCAAATAGCTTTTAACTCAGATAAATTTATAGCATATGGCAAATCTTTAAAATTTAATGATGTAGTTCCCTTAACTGAAAAATCAAAAGGTTTTTCCAATAAACTTGGATAGAAATTTTTTACTTGCTCAACACGAATAACAGCCTGATGATATATAAGATTAAAGAAATCAATGTTAGCAGATTTTAATTGATCGTCAATTTCAGTTTCATATCTTTTAAAATTATTAATATCAGCTCGTAAAAAAAACCTATGCTGTCCGTCTAAAATTTCTAAATACGAATTAAAAACATTTTTAGAAAAATCATCATTCATTTCTTTAGGGTTATAGTGCCCTTTATCTATTACATAGGTGATTATTTCTAATAACAACTTGTCTTTATCCGAATTATTAAAACTCGAAATAGAGGATCCAAATAAAAGGTTAATTGTAAAAATGAAAGAAAATACAAAATCAAAAATTCGCATGTAGAATATTAAAATTATAGATTAGAATGTAAAAATAGTTAAAATGCTAAATCTTATGAAGTCTTAAACCAAAACTTTTTGTTAAAGTATTGTATCGTTTAAGCCCTTAAAAATTTACTAATTTTACAAAAAAATAATTAAATGTCAAAAAGACCCCTAATACTAATAACAAATGATGACGGGATAACTGCTCCAGGTATTCGATCATTAATAGATGTGATGAATAAAATAGGAGATGTTGTTGTTGTAGCCCCTGACAGCCCGAAATCTGCAATGGGACATGCTATTACTATAAACTCAACTCTTCATTGCTCTAAAATTAGATTAAATGACGGTCCTCAAAAAGAATATAGTTGCTCTGGCACACCTGCTGATTGTGTTAAACTTGCAGTAAATGAATTGCTGGATAGAAAGCCTGATATTTGTGTTTCAGGTATTAATCATGGATCTAATTCATCAATTAATGTAATTTATTCAGGAACTATGAGTGCTGCTTTAGAAGCTGGAATAGAAGGTATACCTGCTATAGGTTTTTCTTTATTGGATTATCGTTGGGGTGCTAATTTTGAACCACTAAAGCCTGCAATAAAAACTATTACTGAAAATGCAATCAAAAATGGTATTCCTCAAAATGTAGTATTAAATGTAAATATGCCTAAAGTTGATGCGCCAGAAGAATTGAAAGGTATAAAGATTTGTAGACAAGCAAAAGCATATTGGATCGAAGAGTTCGATAAAAGAACAAACCCAATGGGAAAAGAATATTATTGGCTTACAGGAGAGTTTATCAATAAAGACAAAGGAGAAGACACAGATGAATGGGCTTTAAATAAAAACTTCATCTCTATTGTGCCTGTTCAGTACGACTTGACTGCACATCATGTAATTCAGGAATTAAACACATGGGATTTTGGATAAAAAGGAAATTTTTATTGGTTTTTTGACTGGGGCATTAGCTACTTGTTCTTCTGTCATATTTTTAACTTTAATTTTATCCGATTTACCAATTGAAGATAGCTGGAAGCTTCTATATAAGCAAGGAAATCTTGGGGGCTTAATTAGTATAGGAGCTACAATTAACCTTGTTATTTTTATGTTAGCAATTAAAAAAAATAAAATTTCATTTGCTACTGGACTAGTAATAATATCATTAATTATTGTTCTATTAATCACTGGAATAAAAATATTATAAAATGAAATATTATATCATTGCTGGGGAAGCTTCTGGAGACTTACATGGAGGATCATTAATTAAAGAGATTAAATTATCTGATAAAAATGCCAATATACGCTGTTGGGGTGGAGATTTAATGAGAAATGCTGGTGGAGATCTAATAAAACATTATAAAGAATTGTCTTTCATGGGATTTTGGGAAGTTTTAATAAATATCTCTATAATTTTTAAAAATTTGAAATTCTGTAAAAATGATATAAATGATTTTAAACCAGATGTAATTGTATATATCGATTATCCTGGCTTCAATTTACGAATTGCTAAATGGGCTAGAAAAAAAGGTTATAAAAATCATTATTATATTAGTCCTCAGGTATGGGCTTGGAAAGAAAGTAGGGTGAATTCAATGAGAAAAAATATTGATTCTTTATATGTTATTTTACCTTTTGAAAAAGCTTTCTTTGAAGAAAAACACAACTATCAAGTTAATTACGTTGGACACCCTTTAATGGAACATATTCCAAAAATAACTTTAAAAGATGGATTTGCTGACAAGATAGGATTATCTTCCAATAAACCTATAATTACATTTTTACCAGGTAGCAGAAAACAAGAAATAAATAAAGTATTACCAGAATTAATTAAAATTCAAAATCAATTTCCTGAATTTCAATTTGTTATTGCTGGAGCTCCTGGAATGGATATAAGAGATTATAATAAAATACTTGGCAATTGTTCAATACCTGTAATATTTAATGAAACATACAATCTCATCCAGCTTTCGAAAGCAGCTATAGTCACAAGCGGTACTGCTACATTAGAAACTGCACTATTAGGGGTGCCTCAAATTGTTTGTTATAAAAGTAGTTATATAAGTTATTTAATTGCTAAGACTGTTGTAAAACTGAAATATATTTCATTAGTTAATATTATTATGAATAAGGAGGTAGTTGAAGAACTTATTCAAAATAATTGTAATTCTAAAAAAATTGCTTCTTCTCTCAATAAAATTTTATCTAAAACTGAGGTAGATAAAATTAAAACTGATTATGAAAAATTATATCAAATTTTAGATAAAGGTGGAGCAAGTAAAATAACCTCTAATCTGATACTGGAAAGCATTTCTAAATAAAAAGGATTAGCCTTTAATTCTAAATTTAGGGCGAAAGTATTTTTTATAATTTTCGAAATCTTGGGCTGTTGAAAAAACCTGATAGTCTCCCTGTTTAATCATCTTTAAATATAATTCCATCTGTTGAGCATTTAAATACCCTACTACGGGTGTTATTAAATCACCCTGATCGCTTAAAAAAACAGTAGTGGGGTATCCTTTAACTCCTAGAAATTGAGTGAATTGATGTGTGCTGTTTCTTCTTCCTTTTCTACTTTCATCATAGTTAGGGTTTTGAAAAACGTTTCCAAAGAAACTGATTTTTTCATTTCCCTCAGCATTAAATTTAACCGCATAATAATATTGATTTACATAGGCCACAAGGTCTGGGTTAGTAAAAGTCTTTTTATCCATTAACTTACATGGACCACACCAAACCGCATAAACATCCATTAATATTTTTTTAGGCTCATTCTTTTGAGCAATTAATGCTTCATCCAGACTCATCCAATTAATCTTCTGTCCAATTAAAATAGATTGGAAACAAAAAAAAGAAATAAATAATATTTTTTTTTTAAAAACCATTTGATTAACCTTATTTGACTCCGTGCATCATTTTAACTATTTTTTTATTTGCTATGAGCATAACTATTCCTGCTGCAGTTGGTATTATTGTGAAAATTAAGAAAAAAATACTCATTCCATAAACTTCAACAATTGGATCTATAAAACTTCCAGTAAACCCTGCGGCCGTATTTGCTATAAAGTTTGCCACAAACCAAACTCCAAACATTAATCCTACAAGATTTTTTGGTGCCAACTTACTCACATATGATAGCCCAACTGGTGAGACGCATAACTCTCCCATAGTATGAAAAAAGTAAGCTAGAATTAAAAAAATCATACTTACAGACGCTGTTTTTGCTCCCAATGGAATATTAATTGAACCATATGCTAAAATTGCAAATCCAATTGCTAATGAAATAAGTCCAAAACCAAACTTAAAAGGTCCAGACACATTATACTTACTTTGCCAAATTTTAGAAACAAGAGGAGCAAATACTATGATATAAAACGAATTTAAAATTCCATACCATGAAGCAGGGACTTCGGTAGTTGGAAGAAAAAACTCTCTAGCTAACATCCAAATTATAATAATCCAAATAATTAAAAAACTTGAAATTAGAAAAACACTTGATAATTTATATGAAGATTCATCAATTTTGGGATTTACTCCGTATTCATTAGTTCCTGATTTACCCTCTGCAAAACACATCCATAATCCGTAAAATGGAATAATTTGATACCAACCACTGTTTCCTCTGTCGTGGCACCTTTTAGCTCCTTGTGCCCACGCAAACCAATAAGCAGGTATAAGTAAAAAAAAGGAGACACTCTCTTCCAGTCCTGCAGATCCAGTTATAAGTCTAATAATAAAGGCATAAGTAAATAAAATTATTACACTAAGACAGTATTCAGCTCTTCTAATACGACCTTCAAATGAGAATGAATTTGAGAACATCTGAGGGACTTTAAAAGTAATTAAGCTAAGCAAATAAATAAGATAGCTTAAAATTATCATTGGAACTACAGTAATTAATGAATTGAAAATTTTAAAAATTAAAGCGCCATTACCTTCTAAAAGCCTGTCTGTATAATCTGACGCAAAAATTGTCATTGATCCACCGGCTTGTTCAAAGGCCCACCAAAAAAAGATTACACAAAAAGAGAAAATAATAATGACTAAAAGTCTATCAAATATAATATTTGAAGAAACTTTACTGAAATCTTGAGGTTTGTCTTTTATAGAGTCCTCGGATGATTTAGACTTATTAAGAATTCCTATTGAACCAAATATCTTTTGAGCATAATAAAATTGTAACATACCAAAAAACATAAAAATTCCTGCTAATCCAAATCCATAATGCCATCCAATATTTTCACCAATATACCCACAAAGTAAAATTCCTAAAAATGCTCCTGAATTTATTCCCATATAAAAAATTGTATATCCTGCATCTTTATCTTGACCCTCAGTTTTATATAATTGACCAACAATTGAACTTATATTAGGTTTAAAAAAACCATTACCAATAATTAAAAAAACTAAGCCTAGGTATAGAAAAAAATTATTAAAAATCTCCAAAGCCATAGCTGCATGGCCAAGAGTCATAATAAGCGCACCTATTATAACAGCTTTTCTATAGCCTAAAAGCTTGTCAGCTATTAGACCGCCAAAAATTGGTGTAATATATACAAGTCCAGTGTATACCCCGTATAACGCTAGCGCTTCACTCCTCTCCCACCCCCATCCTCCATCGGTAAAAGATGAAACTAAAAAAAGCACCAAAATGGCTCTCATTCCATAGTATGAAAATCTTTCCCACATCTCAGTAAAGAATAATACATACAACCCAGATGGGTGTCCAAGAATTGTTTTTTGATTTAACTCACTACCATTGTATGTAAAATCCATATTATAAATTATTTAAAATAAAATTAGTCATTTTTGAATAGAGATGGTTTTGCGTATTTCCCCCATAAATTCCATGGTTTTTATCAGGATAAATCATCCATTCAAATTGTTTATCAGCATCAATAAGAGCTTGAATCATTCTCATAGAGTTTTGAACATGAACATTATCATCTCCTGAACCATGAATTAATAAATATTTTCCTTTTAATCTATCTGCATAGTTAATTGGTGAGTTTAAGTCATAACCATCAGGATTTTCCTGAGGAGTTCTCATAAAGCGTTCAGTATATATAGTATCATAGAATCGCCAATTAGTAACAGGTGCAACAGCAATAGCCATTTCAAAAACATCATTACCTAATAACAATGAGTTTGTAGCCATATGTCCTCCATAACTCCACCCCCATATTCCGGTTCTATTTTCATCTATGTATGGAAGTAAAGACAGTTTTTTTGCAACAGATATTTGATCTTGAGTTTCTAATTCACCTAACTTCATATATGTCATTTTTTTAAAGTATTCTCCCTTAAAACCTGTTCCTCTTCCGTCAACACAAGCAATAACATAACCTTTTTGAGTTAGCATTTTATGCCACAAGTCTCTATTGTTTCCCCACCTATTAGTTACTTGTTGTGATCCCGGTCCAGAATATTGAAAAAGTAACAAAGGATATTTTTTTGATGGATCAAACTCTTTAGGTTTTATAAAATACGTATTAAGGTCCTGACCATTAATACTTAATTTTGTAAATTCTTTATTTGGAAGGTTATATTCCTTTAATTTATTCTTTAAATCTATATTATCTAAAAGAACTCTAATTATGGATCCATTTTCAGATGACCTCAAAGTATATATAGGTGGAGTTTTTTCATCAGAATAGGTATGAATAAATTTACTTCCATCAGAACTAAAATTAGCCCCATTATACCCTGATTCTTGAGTAAGTGTTCTTAGATTATTCCCATTGATATCAACAGAATAGACACCTCTTTCAATTGATGATGATTTTGCAGCTCCAAAATAAATTTCTTTTGTTTTAGGATTATATTTATATAAAGCTGTAACCTCCCAGTTTCCTCCAGTAATTTGATTAAGAAGATTTCCTTTATTATTGTAATGGTAAATATGATTATAACCATTCCTCTCACTCAACCAAAAGAAGTTGTTATTATCTAAAAAATTTAAGTCATTTTTTACATCAACATATGTTTTAGATTTTTCTTCAATTAAAATCTTACTGGTATTCGTTTTGAAATTAAATAAATGAAGTTTCAAATGATTTTGTTTTCTATTAACAGTTTGAATAGTTAAAAGGAATGGATCATTTGTAAACTTAATTCTTGGAATATAATATGGATTTAAATTTTCATTTAATACAATTGAAGTTTTTTTGTTATTTTTTAAATCAAATAGATGAAGTGATATTTTTGAATTTGACTCCCCTGCTTTTGGATATCTAAATTTATAGGGGTATTGATATAAATCTTTTCCATATATATCCATTGAAAACAAGGGGACATTAGATTCATCAAAGCGCATAAAAACTATTTTTGAACTATCAGAATTCCATTCAAATGCTTTCACAAATCCAAACTCTTCTTCATAAACCCAATCTGTTATTCCATTAATGGTTTGTCCGTCACCATCATGGGTTATTTGAATAATAGTGTTATTTATTAAGTTTTTAATAAAAAGATTTCTATTAAAAACAAAAGCGACTTTCTCACCATCAGGAGAGAAATGAGGTTCTTGAATTTTTTTATTGTAAATCATTTTTAATGATTTATCTAGTCTATTAAAGACCCAGAAAACACCTCTTTTTGAACGCCTATATATTTTATCCTCTTGAGTTGTTATTAATATCTTTTGCTCATCATTAGAAAATTTATAATTAGTAAAAAAAGGAATTAGTAATTCATTCTTGGAACTAAGTATTATTTCTTCATTTTTAGAAGAATCGTAATGACGTGAAATTATTTTAGATTCACTATTGTTCAAGTCAATATCAATAACAGTGTATTGATTACCATCTTTCATTGATTTTAATGATTCCATTCGATTCGGAGAAAATTCATCTTCCCAAATTTCATTCACATGTAACTGTTTCTGAGCCGATAATAAGAAGGTGCTAAAAATAAATACAGCAAGTAATTGTTTTTTCATTTATTAAATTTAAATAAATAATGTTTCTATGATTTAATATCCGAAAATAAGGAAAATTAGATATTTTTTAAAAATCATTTCAAAAATATTAGAAATCAAAATACATATCTTTGAATATTAAAACGAGAAAATGAAAAAAGAGGTCTCTGGGTTTTCTAAACTAAGTAAAAGTGAAAAAATACAGTGGATAACTGAATCTTTTTTTAAAGACCCTAATAAAGCTAAATTAGAACTCAGTAAATACTGGAATTCAAATCATAAAATTCAACAAAAACATGATGAATTTATTGAAAACACATTAAGTAACTTTTATATGCCTTTGGGTGTTGCTCCTAATTTTGTAATAAATAATAAAAGTGTAACTATACCAATGGTTATTGAAGAAAGCTCAGTTGTTGCTGCAGCTGCAAATTCTGCAAAATATTGGTCAAAACGAGGGGGGTTTCATGCTGAAGTTCTAGATGTTGAAAAAGTTGGTCACATTCATTTTTTACATAAGGGTAAAAAGAAAAATTTACATACTTTTTTTGAAGAAAATAAAAATACTTTTTTAAAATCATGTGATGAAATTACTTCTAATATGAGAATTAGAGGAGGAGGGATATTGTCAATTCAATTAAATGATAAAACAAATGACCTAGAGAATTATTTTCAGATTGACATAAGGTTTAATACTGTTGATTCAATGGGTGCAAACTTTATAAATTCATGTCTGGAAAAGATAGCCAACTCCATGAAAAAATTATCCTTAAAATCTAATTTAATTGATGAAAATGATTTAGATATTATAATGAGTATTTTATCTAATTATGTCCCTAATTGCTTAGTTAAAGTCTGGGTGAGTTGCCCTGTAAGTGATCTTGATGAGAACAGTGGATTTTCAGCAAATGAGTTTGCGAAAAAATTTATTCAAGCAGTTAAGATTTCAGAAATAGATCCATATAGAGCGGTTACTCACAATAAAGGAATAATGAATGGAATAGATTCATTAGTCATAGCTACAGGGAATGATTTTCGTGCTATTGAAGCGGGGGTTCATGCATATGCTTCGAGAAATGGAACTTACAGCGGTCTTACCAAGGCTAGTATTAAAAACAACATCTTTACCTTAGAAATGAAAATACCTTTGTCGGTTGGAACTGTAGGAGGTTTAACTAGTCTACATCCTCTTGTTAAATGGTCCTTAGAGCTTTTAAAAAATCCGAATTCAAAAGAATTAATGAAGATTATTGGAGTTGCTGGGCTTGCACAAAATTTTGCTGCTATTCGCTCATTGATAACTTCTGGAATTCAAAAAGGTCATATGAAAATGCATTTATTGAATATTTTAAATCAAATGGAAGTTAAAGAAGAAGAAAAGATAAAAGCAATCAAATACTTCAAAAAAAATACGGTAAGTCATAAAGAAGTTGAAAAATTTTTAAAATCACTATAAATGACTAATTTTTATAGTAATGGTAAAGTTTTACTTAGTGGAGAGTATGTTGTTCTTTACGGAGCAGAGGCTATTGGTCTTCCAACAAAAATGGGACAAAGCTTAACAGTTCATAATCGAGATGATAATTTTATAGAATGGATTAGCTTTAATATTAACAAAAAAATTTGGTTCAATTGTATTTTTAAAAATGATTCTTTAAATATTTTAAAAACTAATGAATCTAAAATTGCAAAAAAACTTCAAGAAATATTAAAAATTGCAAAAGAATTAAATCCAGAGTTTTTGATTTCAGGAAAGACAGTTAAAACCAATCTAAGTTTTGATTACAGATGGGGTCTTGGAAGTTCATCAACATTAATAAATAATATAGCTCAATGGGCTAAAGTGAACCCCTATTATCTATTAAGGAAAACATTTGGAGGGAGTGGTTATGACATTGCCTGTGCATCAAACAGCTATCCTATCCTATTTTCATTGAGCTCTAATAAAGAGATAATTAAACAAGTGGTGTTTAATCCAAATTTTAAAGGTAATTTGTTTTTTATTTATCAAAATAAAATTAAAAACAGTCAGAAAACAATAATTGATTTCCAACAAAAGACATCTATTAAATCATCAATCATAAATGAAATATCCATAATTAGCAATGATTTATTAATTACTTCAAGTATAAAAGAATTTTCAGAATTAATATATGCTCACGAAAGAATCATCAGTGAACTATTACAAATCAGCCCTTTAATCAAAAAATTTCCGGATTACGAGGGATCAGTTAAGAGTCTTGGAGCATGGGGTGGTGATTTTTTCTTAGCGATAGGACCAAAAGACTCCTTGGATTATTTCAAAAATAAAGGCTTAAATATTGGCTTCAGTTTTAATGATTTTATTTTATAAACTAATAGTATAGTGATCTATTGTCTTCAATTGATGCAGATGATTTTAACGCTTCATAAATTGCTGCATTTATTCTAGAATTTTCGGCAACTCGTAATGTGTTTGAATACGCGGAATAATTTTCTAAATCAATTGCAATATTTTTATTTATTAATCTTATTTTATATAAACCACTTAATCCATTAATTAAATCAGATGTTTGATTATTATTAAGAGAAAAAGCCGCTCCAATCACATATGGTTCTTGACCAGCTCCAGCCAATACTGCATTCAATTGTGTAAGTGCAGAAGCGGATTGGATTTCATTATTTGATTTTTGAGACAATTCTTCAAGAGAACTTAATTCAGTGTATTTGTCATTTAATAATTTTACTTTTTTCTCATTTTTTAATTTTTCGAAAACATCAGACCTAACTTCGTTAATTTGAGCAATATCTTTATCTCTAGATTTTGTAATTTGAACCACAGCATATCCTCCAGAAGAAAGATTGAATTTTTTAATATCACCTACATCAGAATCTGAAGTAAATGCCCATTGTACTATTTGTCTTTGCTGGGGTAAACCTGGAAGATTGTCATCAAGAACATTTACATAATCAACAGGTTTCACTTTGAGATTTTGTGATTCAGCTATTTTTTCAAATTCATTTATATCAGCCTTGATTGCCTCCATTTCAAATATTGTTGCAGACTTAAAAAGATCATTTGAAGTTGATTCAGAGGGAATAATTGGTTGAATAATATCAGCTGTCAAAACAATGTCTTGTTTCTCTTTAATCTTAATGATATGGAAACCAAATTCAGTCTCAACTAAACCAATCTTTCCTATTCTGTTTTTATTTGCAAAATCATAGAATTTCTGAGCCATATACCCCTCCTGAAAAAATCCTAAATCTCCACCTAAAACATTTGACTGTCCATCTGAATTATCTTTAACTAATTCTTCAAATAGCTTTGGATTTCTTCTAATTCTTCTAAAAAGATTATTAGCTTTTTTCTTTGCCTCATTTTTATTTCTAACTACGGAAGAATTAGCCCTTGTAGCTTCTTTATAAGCTATAAGAATATGACTTGCTCGAATAGATCCTCCTTTTTTTCTATCCATAATTCTTGTAATTTTTAAATCATTTCCATCCTTGTAAGGACCAAAAACTTCTCTCTCAGAAAGATTAAATAAAATTTCTGCATATTCACTAGAAAGCTGCCCTTTAGGTTTATAAATTGAATCAAAGCCTATTGACGAGTATTGTGCAACAAAATCAGAGACTTCATGAACTTCTTTAAAGCCTATGATAGTATCATTAAGCTTAGAAACATCATTATATTCTGTTTTGTTATCAATAATTGATTCAAGAAAGGTTCGCTGATTTAATATATCTTCTTCGGTAGCTTCCTCATTAAATAGAACGTATCTAATTGCTTTAGTTGGTTCTCTCTTAAATTTATCTGAATTGTCAAAAATATATTGTTTAATTTCTCTGTCAGAAATAGAAATAATACTGTCGGGTATTAAAGAGTATGGTAGTTGAACATATTCAATTGAAACCTGATCATTTTCCATATGGTACGCATCTTTTCCCTCGGAATCAGTAAAAACAGCACTAGCTCTAATTAAATCTAGATAAATTTTTTCCTTTGCTAATGCAATTAAATTAGCTTCTTGGGATTTCCAATTTTCATAACCTTCCGGATTATTAATTTTCATAGAAATTATGAAATTGGTAAATAATCCAAAATCAAAAAAGCCTGATTCATTAAGAAATCGACTATCGTTCAAAAATGCATTATTTGAACTTATTATTTCTTCTAACTGCGCTTTACCTGCGTCAATTCCAAGAATTTCATATTCTTGGTTAAAAATAGTACTTCGTATTGTTTGATCCCAGACTGCAGAAACTGCCTGAAGTGTTGAATAATTATAATTTCGTTCAGTTTGTTCTACATTGAATCTAAAAAGTTCAATATCGACTTCTTTATCATTAACCATTGCAATAGGATCTGAAGGAGATGAATTCCCTAGGTTGTTTGTAAAAACACCTGAGATTACAAAAGCAAAAAGAGCCATCCCTATAACTATAATTAAAAAAAATGATCTTTGCCTAATTTGTCCAAGTAGAGCCATATTAATGTTTTAATTTTTAGATCGATTGCGAATTTACGATATCCATAGGGTTTTTAAAAATTAAAATATTAATTATTAAAATAATGATACTAATGTTAAATTAGGTTTCTTTAATAATCTCTAAAATAATCTTTTCAATTTTAGTTGAAGAAGCCTCTAATATTGTTATTCTAAAGTTATCTATTTCAATTATTTCCTGATTACCAGGGATTTCAGCAGTATGAAAAACAATCCATCCTCCAAGGGTTTCGTACAATTCGTTTTCAATAATATCTAGTTGATAACTCTGATTGATATAATCAACTTCAAGTCTAGCAGAGAATTCAAATTTATTTTTAGAAATTATCTTCTCAATATGTGCAATATGGTCATGTTCATCTTCAATCTCTCCAAATAATTCTTCCACAATATCCTCAACAGTAATCAATCCAGCCGTTCCTCCATATTCATCTAAAACTATAGCCATACTACTTCTTTGCTTAGAAAGAAGTTCCAAAACTTTATTTATTGGCATCGGCTCAGGAACAAATGAAACAGGTAAAATAACATCTTCAATTTTTCTTGGATGTTTAAACATTTCAAATGCGTGGATGTAACCTATAATATCATCTATAGCCCCTCTATAAACAGGTATTTTAGAAAATCCAGTGTTTATAAAAATTTCTTTTAATTCGCTTGCATTAGTAGTAATATCTATTGCAATTATTTCAGTTCTAGGAACCATTGTCTCTCTCGATCGTAAATCTGAAAAATCTAATGCATTTTGAAAAATTTGAATCTCTGGATCAATCTGATCCTTATTCTTAGTATTTTCCATTTGAACCCCAATATAATCGCCTAGCTCTAGTTTAGAGAAAGAAAGTTGAACTTTATCAGTTTTAGTTTTAAAAATATTTTTTAAAATCCAATCCGTTAAATTCATTAATGAAGAAGTTATTGGGCTAAATAAATAAAAGAAAGTTGCTGCTGGTATTGCAAATAATGTAATTAATTTGTGTGCATATAATCTAAAAAAAACTTTAGGTAAAAATTCAGCTGTAATTAATATTATTAGAGTAGAAATTGTTGTTTGATATAACAGAATATCTAGCTGAACATTGTTTTGGTTATTTATTTCTGGAAACAATATACTTATTATCCTCTCACCCATAAAAATTCCATAAATAACTAATGAAATATTATTTCCGACTAACATAGTAGCGATAAACCTTGAAGGATTTTCTGTACATTTTTTTAATAATCTAGAACTGAATCCTGTTTGTTTTTTTTGAATTTCTAAAAACAATCTGTTTGATGAAACAAAAGCAATTTCTAAACCGGAAAAAAAAGCTGAAAGCAACAACGATAAAATAATTATAAAATCGGCTATAATCATTAGCTATTGCCTGATTTACTATTGTAATGCTTATTACGAAAATGCCTGCGAAAAAGTGCCATAAAAACAGAAACTACTCCAAAGACTATAAAAAGATAAGCTTTTTGCCTACTAAATGTCCAATTTTGGATCACTTTAAAAACAGATATAGCAGCTATTATCCAGTATAAAATTTCAGATATAATAAGTCTTTTCATTTTCTGTTTATATACTATCTATTCAATTGAATCATTAACAACTATTGTTCCTGTAAGCTTTCCAGTCTTAAATTTACTAAATTCTTTATTTGTGTCCAATCTGATTGCTGAAATCTCGTAATCTATATCTTTATATATAAATGGACGCTCTGTAAAAATCCAATCATTAGTTGAGTCCCAAAAAATTTGATCTGAAGTTAATTCTGCTCCATTATTTGATTTCAGCACAACATTGCCTCGTAAATCAATTAATTTTGTTGAATCATAAAGAATGGCGTAATCAGCTGTAACTTCATTTTGATTGTCATTTTGATTGTCATTTTGATCATAAAAGATTACTTTGATTCCCTCAGGAAATTCAGAATATCGAAAAGACAAATTTGTATAGTCTATATGCTTACTAGCAGTTAATATAGCTGAGACTCTCATTGAATCTGTATAAACCATCCTAATATCATAAGCTGTTCCAATTGGTTCGTGTTCAAATGAGTTAATATCAATTAATGCTTGACTATTATCTAAACAGGAATAAAAAAGGGCTATTGCCAAAACAATAACCCTTTTTCTATATTTCAAAAAATTTTTAGCCATTATAATTTAGGGACAGTAATACTAGCTCCAACCCAACAACTAAAAGTAATTTTAGCACCCTCATTTGCTTCTGAAAAAATATCAGTTTTACTTGGGGCTCTTCCCATATAACTCTCTGAAGTTCTATTAGCTGATTTTCTAATTGAAGCATCCACACGTCCAGCTTTTCTTGCTATATCAGCAGCTAACCAATATATAGCTCGCTTATCAAACTGAGTGTCTCCACAATCATTTGCACTAGAAGCATATAGGCTTGCTATAAGTAAATATGCACTACCCATTGAAGGCTGATTCCTTAAAGCTTTTTGCGCATAGTTTCTCGCAGATTGTTTACGTCCACTATTTTTAAATTTAATAGCAATTTTATATAAAATTTTTGCCTTTTTATATTTATCTGATTCTAGAAAGATTGATTCTTCATAATATTTTAATGCCACAGATCTTTTACCCCTCTTGTCGTTTAATAATCCTAAATAATAAGCTGAATCGGCTCCAGGATCTAATCTATGTAAAGTCTCAATAATAGTTACAAATAATGGATCATCTGAACAATTTTTGCTAGACATTCTACTTGCTGCACGGTTTAACCATATTGGGTCAGTTTTATTTTCTTCAAAATTTCTTTCATATAATGGAATTAAATTTTTACAAGTTGCTTCTATTGCAATTATTGCGTCTAAGTTTTTTAACAAAATAGCTATAGCTCTGGAATTTACTTCATATACTCTTTTATTTCTTACTTCTCTTTTTGTCAAAGGTTCACCTTGCTCCTCCTTTATTAAAATTTTATCTAAATTTTTGGCTAAGTTCGTAGACTCTATTTCAAATTTTTCTGAGATCTCTTCATACTTGTTAAACAAGTCTTCTGTAGAAACAATGGAAGTCTTGTATTGCTTATATAATGTGTCAAAATAATTATATAAACCTTTCGGGTTTGTAAAGCTAGAAGGATCTTTTTTATAAGCTTCGTCAAAAACATCGTAAATTGTTACATCATCTGCCATTTTATAATCAATAAGAGCTTGAGCTTTTGCACTTAATATACTCCCAACTCTACTTACACCGTTTTTAGTTGGAAAATTAATTAACCAGTTGTCGTACAAGGAAATAAGATCTAGCTTGAAAGATTCTTTGCTCTCCCCTAAGGCATTTTTAATTTTATGCTTTAAAATTCTTTCACCATAGGTGAATATTGCTAAATTTAATTTTGGACATTCATTTAAAACTAACAACCAAGTATCATAAGCTGTATCATAATTTTTTATTTTTGCTGACTCTGCAAAAATAGAGAGGTTGTTTAAACATTTTTCATTTGATTGACCATTAATATAACCAAAGGTTAATGAATATATTATTAAAAGGCAGCTTAAACTTTTCATGTCTTTTTTAAAATTAATTATACTTTCTTTTTATGAACCAAACATCATTGAGCGAAAAACCTACTCTAATTGACCAATAATTTTCTTCAATTAAATTATTATTTTTTGTTCCAAGTTTTCCAAGTTCAAATGTAACATTTGTGTTTGAATAACCTGCCATAGGTAGTCCTAATCCAAAAGTAATACCATTTTCTTTAATTAATTGATTATTAACCAAATAACCTTTGCTTTCAGATCTATACCCAAATCTATAAACTACCTTTTTCCAGTATGAAGTAATAGAGCTAAATTCGGGTATATAAAAGCCTCCTATACCAATTCTTGAAGCGTCTGTATAACTTATATTAGGTTGATTAACAAATTCATTTATAAAACGGCTATTATTGATTTTATTGTGCTGTGCCCCTAAAAACCATTTTTTATTTTTTCCAATTCCAATTCCAAAAGATGAAGATTTTGGAAGCCTATATTTAGTTTTATCAAGGCCACTTAAAGCTAAATTGGTCTCTTCTATATCTCCCAATTGATCTGCATTTAGCAATGATCTAGTATAGATAATTTGGATATTCTGTGAAATAAATTCTGCCTCAGGAGAAAAACTAATTAATCCCTGAAGCTCTAATTCTTTAACTGGAATAGTAAAATTAATGGCGGCTTTATAATTAATCCCTGAAAGGCTCGAATTGCTCTCTAGGTATATTCCATTTTCAAGACCCTCAATTACTTGAGTTTTTCTATAAGTTATATCACCGAACCCATAATTTGTTGTAAAACCAATATTTAGACCCTCAAAGACCTTAAATCCAAAACTTAAAAAGGCATTATTTATTCCGCCTTCTCCTGTAAACCTGCTTATTCTTTGCATTTGATTTATTTGAGTTTGATCTTCTAATAAATATCCAACTGAACTAAAAGGTAGAATCCCGAAACCAAAACCAAAGCGTTTTGTTGGAATAGATACGCCAATATAATCTATTGCTGCAGAAGTAACTTTTTGAGTTTCTGAATTGTTGGCTAACTCATTGTTTCTATAGTTAACTCCCACAGAATATGTGGTCACTTTAAGTGCTCCATAACTTGCAGGATTATTTATATTTGGATGAATAGAATCTATATAAACGTCAAGGCCACCCATAGCTCTATTTAAATGATTTCCTCTAAAGTTTGTTTCACCAAACCCAACAAAAGAATAGGGCGAACCTGTTCCAACTTGTGCAAAAGATGAAAGACTTGTTAGAGTCAAAAAAATAAAAATTATTTTTTTCAAAATTAGTTTGTATTCAATTGTAAAACAGTGTATAATCCCTTGGCTAAAAAATTGTGATTGGCAAATATGCCATTTTTTATTTGGTTTGACAACTTATCAGCATCCCCTCCTGTTAAAATAACTGTTAAATTTTTAAATTTTTTGTCGTAATAACTTATTTGATTTTTAACTTCCCCTATTATTCCAAAATATATTCCTGAATGAATACTCTTTTCGGTAGAATTGCCAGAAATATTTTTTGGAAGATTAAATTTTAATTGAGGTAATTTTGAGGTATATGTATTAAGACTCATGTAGCGTAAAGAAAAACCAGGACTAATTGAACCTCCATAATATTCTCGATTTTTATTAACAAAGTCATAGGTAATACAGGTTCCCAAATCAATTACTAAACAATTCTTTTTTGGATATGCAATAATTGCTGATGCAATTAGACTCAATCTATCAGGCCCAAGTGTCTCAGGAGTTTCATAGTTTATTTTAAAAGGCCAATTTATGCCACTAGAGACCCAAACTACTTTACATTTAGCTTTTAATTCAAAAGCAGAATTATCAACTCCGAAAACATCCGAAACTATTATAGACTCACATTCTGGATTGTTTTTAATCCAAATTTCAAATTCTTCTACAGTATCTATACTTCTCCATGTTCCTTGATCAATTATTATATCTGATTCAAAAACTGAATATTTTGAAAAGGTATTTCCTATATCTAAAATTAGGTTCATAATTGTAATTAATACAATATTCAAAAATACCAAAAGATTTTTATTAGTAATGATTTGCTCTAATCTAAAAACCCTTTTATATTTGCTGCACTTTAAAATCCGGTACCTTAGCTCAGTTGGTAGAGCAAAGGACTGAAAATCCTTGTGTCCCTGGTTCGATTCCTGGAGGTACCACGTTTTAAAAAAAAGCCTTGATTAGCTTCTAATCAAGGCTTTTTGCATGTTTAATCCCAGGATAATCTAATTTTTCCTTTAAAATTTGCAAACAATCCGCAAATAGATAAGATTATAAATCCAGCACCTATTATATCAAATCTATTTTGGATGTTTAGGAAAACTCCATATAAAAGGAAATGTCCGCCATAAAAATACCACCATCTTCTGCTGTGTTTTTGTTTATTTATTTTAGGCAGTTTATGAATTTTTAATGTTATAAAATGAATTGAAGCTATTACGATAAAAACACATAGCATTATTAATAGAACTTTATTCATATTTTAAAAATTATATGTAAATCTAAAAAAAATTCCTACACCCATAGGGTTAATATTACTATCTAATTTATTGTATATAAACTGCCCCAGCAACATGGAGTCTATGTTTTCTTTTAGCTCATAAGCTATTGAAGGCATAATTAAAAGCATCTCTTCTCCTTTCATGTAAAAAGTGGAGAAAGAGCCGTTTAATGCAGGAGTAAAATTCCCGCTAATTTGAGAAAAGTATGTGAACTTGGAGGGCATCAAGTTTTTAGCTGATATGTCACCAAGAAAAGATCCAAATAAGTTTTCAGAACTAGTATTTATATTATTACCACTACTATTATAAAGAACTGAAAAGTTAAAATAAATTCCTTTTTTAGTTGAGTAATCAAATGAAATTGAAGAACTTAAAACATCCGAAGAGTTAATCATATTTTTTTTTGGAATAAAATAAGTGCTTTCAAATGTAAAACCTGCATTTTTTATATTACCGGCCCATCCTAATCCCAAAGCCAAATCTGTGTAATAATTACCTAATAAAACCTGAACATCATTACCAGTTAAATTAAATTTCCATAAACCTGCAAAAATTGATTTACCCATATCATTACCTGGCTGAAGAGCAAATTCTATACTTGACATATCACCAGTGAAATATTGAAATCTAATAGCGTCAACCCCAGATCGCTCCTGGTAATCAAAATCTATCAAACTATATGCGTTAAATAAATCATTAGGATTCCATGCTAAATTAACTCCCCAGTTGATTCTTTGTCGACCTATTCTTAATTCCCATTTTTCTGAAAAGTATTTAAGGTATGCTCTATCAAAAATAGAATGAACGACTAGTGTTCTTCGATCATAAGAAACAATAGATAAATCTAAATTTCCAATGTCATTGTCTAAAATTTTACCTAATTCAGGATTTGAATTTGTTGCTTCACCAAAGAAAATTCTATTTCTCATCTCAACCACTGCCGTTAGTTCAGAGTTAAAATCTAATTTAAATCTTAATCGATTATGTATTAAATTATCACCTATGATTGAATCTGTATTAATTACAGACGAAGAGTTCATATACCTAATATATCCCGAGAAACTCAAATTATCTTTCCAGCTCTTTTCATTTTCCCTTTGAGCTTTAAGACTTAGGTTATTTAAAATAATAAATACAAAAATTAGTAAATACCTCAAGTTGAAAATTATTTGACATTTTTATCTGAAAGTATTTTACCATCTTCCAGGGTAATAATTCGATTAGCTCTATCAATCACTCTTTGATCATGGGTAGAGAAAATAAAAGTCATCTTTTCTTCTTTATTAAGCCTACTCATTATATCTAATAAATTTGCCGTGGATGATGAATCTAGATTTGCTGTAGGCTCATCAGCTAAAACAAATTTTGGTTTTGAAGCAAGTGCCCTTGCTACAGCAACCCTTTGTTGTTGACCTCCTGATAATTGGTTTGGTCTCCTATTTAATTGATCATCTAAACCAACAGATTTTAACAACTCCACCGAACGTTTATCTCTTATAGATTTTGAGCTTCCCTGCATCAGCATTATAAATTCAACATTTTCTTTTGCAGTTAATACAGGAATCAAATTATATGATTGAAAAACAAATCCAATATTTCTTAATCTAAAATCAATTAATTGATTTGAATTTAATTTAGTAATATCAATACTGTCAATTAAAACAGTCCCAGAGGTAGGTGAATCTAGACCTCCAATAGTATTTAAGAAAGTGGTTTTTCCTGAACCAGAAGGACCAACAATTGCAGTGAATTCTCCTTGTTTAAAATTAACGCTAACATCATTTAATGCCTTGATATCTTGATCTGCTTGCTTATATAGTTTAGAAATATTTTTAGTTTTAATTACATTCATAATAATTAATTATAGTGATCTGATGGCTTCTGCCGGATCTAGTTTAAGTGCTCTCCTTGCAGGAAATAAAGAAGAAATAAGTGTTACAAATAATGTAAGAATAGTTATTCTAAAATAATAATCAATTGGAAGATCCGTAAAAACTATTGATTTCATTCCAAAAGTTTCTAATCCTTTAGAGACAATTGATAAATCAATACCAACTTGACCATAATAGGAAATCATTAGGTATGATAATAAAATACCTACTGGTAAAGAAATACATGAGATGAAAATAGTTTCAAAAAGAATCATTAAAAAAACTTTAGTTTTATTAAGACCAACTGACATCAACATTCCTAGCTCTCTTTTTCTCTCTAAAACTGCCATAAGCATAATATTGACAATTCCAAAAGATAGAGCTAATAGAATAATACTCATAAAAATTAAAAAAAACCAAACCATTATTTCTTGAACTGATCCTAATTCAGGTGAAATGTCCTTCCATGTCTCTACTTTGTTGTTTGGGAAAAGACCTGCAAGATTTCCTTTTAAAATACTTGAATCACCAATATTATTACATAATATAGCTATTTCGTGTATTGCATCTTTATTTTTAAAAAGATCAATTAAGTCTTCTTTTTTTACAAAAATATTTCCACCATCATGAATAGAGTTAGCTGTGTTAAAAATTCCTTCAACCTTAAATTTGATTCTTTGAATATCACCATTATCATCAACAAATGTAACTGAGAGTTTCTTTTTTATATCCAATTTTAAATTATCTGCAAG
>Ga0114996_10001593_pt1 | contig 30465 bp, 29 predicted proteins | sample ArcticOcean_MG_C_4_FD_87039 | JGI IMG/M metagenome (GOLD analysis project Ga0114996, IMG submission 87039) | Marine microbial communities from western Arctic Ocean - ArcticOcean_MG_CB4_134 | ecosystem: Environmental > Aquatic > Marine > Oceanic | place: Arctic Ocean: Canada Basin | collected... | reverse complement strand
GCCAAAGTACGTCTTTACCGAGGATGAGTGGATGACGTGGTCTGCGGGGTACGAAACCCATACCCTCAAGGCCGTGGACGGGAGCAGCTACCAGTATGTGGATGGCAGGGCTATGGATGCGCCGCTACCGGGCGCGGGCGACTATGACCGAGCGCTGGGCGTCGACACGTTCGGCCCGGGTGGCGAGTACGAGGCCCACGAGCACCAGACCCCGATGTACTACTACGTCATCAAGGGGCGCGGAATTATGCGCGTGGGCGATGAGGAGCGGGTCGTTGAGCGGGGCGCGTGGATATACACGCCAGCAGGATTGAAGCACTACACGAAAAACACGGGCGACGAAGATCTCGCATATATTGGGTTTGGCGGCAACCCGCATCGCGACGACCAGGGGATTCACGAGCCGATTACCGAGTAGGTTGTTGTGTTTTTGAGCGCGCCAAACGACACAGGGTGAGGGTTTAATGAAAATCGGACTTGGGACCATATTGTCGTCGTACTCAGTCGATATCGCGGACCTTGCGCCACGGGCGGAGGAGATGGGCTTCGACTCGATATGGACCGGGGAGCAGCCGACACTGCCAGTGGTGACTGAGATCGACATTCCACGGCTCTGGGCCGATATTCCCGACCCGTTGATTCAGCTCGCGAGGGCTTCGGCGGTAACCAAGGACCTGCTGCTCGGGACGGCGGTGTGTGTGGTCACAGAGCGGCATCCGGTTACATTCGCCAAAGAGGTCGGGTCCCTGGACATGTACAGTGGCGGCAGGGTGCTGCTCGGTATTGGTACGGGCTCGGTGAAGGAGGAGGCGGCGATCTTTGGCTCTGACTTTCCGCACCGATGGACCCAGGCCCGCGAGGCAGTGGGCGCGCTCAAAGAGCTTTGGACCAAAGAGGTGAGCGAGTGGCACGGTGATTACTATGACTTCCCGCCGTTGTACTGCTTCCCGAAACCGGCCCAGAAGCCGCACCCACCACTATTGTTCGGCAGCCATGTGCCCAGGGTTTTCAAGCGCATCGTGGAGTACGGCGATGGCTGGCTGCCGATTGGTAGGCCGCCAGAGGAGGTTGCCGAGGCGCGCGAAAAGCTTAGTGACCTGGCGGAGGCGGCCGGGCGTGACCCCGCTGCCATTACGATCACGTGCACGGACGTTCCTATCGATCGCGATGTGATTGCCGCGTATGAGAAGGCCGGGGCGAATCGCGTCGTGCTTAGCCTGGACAACGCAGACAAGGAGTCGAGTTTCAAGCAGTTGGAGAAGATAGCCAAAGAGGCCGGTGTAGGGTCTTAGGTGTTGGTTCTGGAACCAGCTCCCAGCCTCTAGAAGTCCGAGCTTGTATTTTTAATATCAGAACCACATGGAGGGTGTCCCTATGAGAGTGAACAAGCTTCGAGAGAAGCTCAATAGCGGCGAGCCGACTGTGAGCACCCATATTCTTTCGGTTTGGCCTGCGGTGGTCGAGGCGATAGGCCACACTGGGCAATATGACTACGTGGAATTCGTCGCGGAGTACGGGTCGTTCGACCTGCACGACCTCGACAACCTGTGCCGGGCTGCGGAGCTGCACAACATGGGCTCCATGATCAAGATCGACCAGAGCCACCAAAGTTTCCTCGCCCAGCGTGGTATTGGCGCAGGGTTCGGCAGCGTGCTGTTCACCGATGCCAGGTCCGCGGAGGACGTTCGCGAATGCATCCTGGATGCGAAACCCGACACGCCTGAGCACGGCGGAATGTACGGCACCGCCACCCGGCGCAACAGCTACATGGGCTACGGCGGATCGCAGGATTATGTGGACTCAGTGGCGGATACGGTGATCGCGGTGATGATCGAGAAGAAGGGCGCCATCGAAGAACTGGACGAGATACTTTCGATACCCGATCTGGATATGGTGCAGTGGGGCGGCAGCGACTACGCGATGAGCATCGGCCAGGCCGGCCAGAGGTACACGCCGGAGATCGACGCTGTGCGAATGAAGGTGTTCGAGATGGCCCTGGAAAAGGGCGTGCATCCCAGGGCTGAGATCCGGTCGGTTGACGAGGTGCCCGATTATATGGCAATGGGGGTCCGCCACTTCTCGATCGGCACAGACCTGGCGATCCTGCACGACTGGTGGAAGGAGCAGGGCACCGCACTTCAGAGGGCTATCTCAGACGGCGCTCGCTGATTTTCACCCTCCCCCCTTCCTCTCCCTAAAGGGAGAGGAAGGGGGGAGTTGGCACAGTAGGTTTTCGCCATACTCTCCGGTCTGCAGGAGGACTGCGATTCCTTCGCTTTCCAGCTCCGCTACCAGGGATTGCGCCGTTCGGTATCTCCTCGTGGGTAGATAGCCATCAGGGTACTTCCTTCGTAGTCCTCGGTCGTCGAGTCGAACAGACAGATCTCGTCGTATGTGTGATAGACCTTTCCAGAAGTGGAGTCGACTACGACCTCCTCTGGGTGGTGGCGGGTGGCGTTGTATATCGAGTTGCTGACCAGGTAGTACCCTGAAGGCTTCAGCCTGGTTCGGACCGCCGCAAATACCGCCTTCCGGTCTCTGTCCATGACGATGTGCTGGATCCAGTAGCTATCGACGATCAGGTCGTATTGCGTCCCGGACAGCGGCATCTGTGTGATCTCCATGACCTCGTAGTGGACGTCCAGGTCGCGCTCCGCGGCGATCTTGCGGGCAACGTCGATTGCGGCCGGAATCAGGTCGACAGCGTCTACACGGATTCCTAGTTCTGCCAGGAAGCAGGCCCCGGGGCCTGTGCCGCCTCCCAGATCAAAGGCCCGTGGCCGTTCGACTTTCCACTCCAGATCAGGGAGCACCTGCTCCAGGAAAGGCCTGGACGAGAATTGATCGAATCCGTCCGGGTAGTTCGAGTGGATTTCGCTCCAGGTTCGTTCGACCTCTTGGTATCTTTGCGATTGTTCAGGATAGTAGTATTTCATCGTCATTTCCCCATGAACTAACCTACGGAGTGCTAAAAACTCGTGCGCAGGCGGGTCCAGCTCACTCCGAACTTGCCGTTTTCCTTGGACCAGTGGGTCGCGAGGTGGGTACCGTCGTTCAGGGTGATGGCGGTGGGGAAGCCGAACTCGAAGCTCGCCCACTCATCCCAGCCGGAGTCCGCGCCCTCTGCGTCGCGATTTGCGTTGGGGTCGAAGATGGTCGTCTCAGAGTGAACTGTCCACGCGTCCTCTGTGAATGTTGCCAGGGCTGCTATGATGCCCTGCTCGCCGTACCTTCTCACGTAGACCAACAACAGCCTGTCGCCGCCTAATGGCACTACCGACATCGTCTGCCCCATGATGCCGGTTGAGGTGGGACCACTCCAGGTCGCTCCATCGTCGTAGGACAGGGCAAAGCTGTTTGGTTCGTCGGGGCCGCCTTCGAGGGAGGAGGTCCAGGCGGTTGCCACTACAGGGCCGGATGGAACCTGAGCGAGTTTGATCTCCAGGAAGCCTTTCTTCTTGGCCGGGTCTTCGAACACGACTGCGTAGTCATTCCATGTTTCGCCATCGTCGTCCGAGATGGAGACGATGTTGCGCTCTCCCAGGCGGCCCTGCGGAAGTAGTATAGCCGGGGCCAAAAATCGGCCCGATGGGAGGGGCAGTGCGCTGTGGGACACGCCGGGCATGTCTTCGGTGGGCATCGGGACGATGTGGGGAGGCGACCAGGTGTGGCCGCCGTCGGTAGAGCGGCAGATCACCCTGTCTCGCGGCTTGGGGGCGTCAAGGTCTTTGTATACTCGTGCGCCGTACGCGTAGATCGTTGTACCGTCTGGAGATAGGGACAGCTTCAGGGAGTTCGACGTGGCCGGGCTGCTGGTGGCCGCCAGTATTGTGCCTTCGACGGTCCAGGCTTGGCCATTGTCTGTCGAGCGCGCGATGTCTGTGCCGCCGCTTACGGCGGGGCCGTCGCCGACGCTGAATGAGCACAGGATGTCGCCGTTGGGGAGCTGGACGGTGCTGGGGAACGCGGAGTCACGGTCGTCGATTCGGCCCGAGCCGAGGATCTCTATTGCGGGCATTTCCTCACCCCTTTTCTTAAGTAAAAAGAAAATGATAAATGTATGTGAGGGACACCCTCACACACCCGGCAAAGGGGCTGCGCCCCTCAGCACAGCCCTTTACAAGTGCAAATTGGCGCTGTTGCAGACGGGTCTAGTGTTGGTGCCGGCCCAGACGTTCGGCTTAGGTCTTATCAGGGGCACTTGGGTGAGATACCCCGGCAAGAAGGCTGGGTCCATTATGCACCCTGTATTAGGATTGTTTTGCCCTTGACTCCCGAATCGGATGAGAAGGGTCTGGGGATGAAGGGCCGGTATCTCCGACCAGGGGCGAGAAGCCACCTTCCCGGATACTTCGTCGGGGACTCCTCAGCATGACATTGGGAGATTTCGTGAATCCCTATCCTTCGCCCACTTGGTCTGCGCCCTCCCCCGAAGGTTTGGCGGGGATGCTGCCCATTTTTCCGGCCTGGTAGTCCTGGACGGCCTGCATCAGCTCCTCCCGATTGTTCATCACGAAGGGGCCGTACCAGGCGATCTGCTCTTTGATGGGGCTGCCGCCCAGTAACAGGACCTCTAATGTGGGCGATTTGCTGTCCTGCTGTGTGTCGCTGATTACGGTGATCTGGTCGCCGCCGCCGAAGGCTGCTAGCTGTCCCTCCTGGATTGGACGCCGGTCCGAGCCGACTTCGCCTCGTCCTGCAAGTACGTATACCATGGCGTTGAAGTCGGACCGCCAGGGCACCTGGAGTCGTGCGCCAGCGGCCACGGTGGCGTGGGCGTAGACGATTGGTGTGCGGGTGTCGCCGGGGCCTTTGTGGCCGGCAAGGTCTCCTGCGATGAGACGTACCAGTGCACCGCCGTCCTCCGTGGCCAGTAGTTCGACAGAGTCAGCGTTCAGGTCCTGGTACCGGGAAGGGGACCACTTCTGGGCTGCGGGAAGGTTGACCCATAGCTGGATGCCATGGAACAGCCCGCCCTTCGCGACGATCTCGTCGGTGGGCATCTCGGAGTGGACGATTCCTGCCCCGGCGGTCATCCACTGGGTCGCGCCGTCGCTGATCAGCCCGCCTCCGCCGTTGGAGTCGCGGTGCTCCATGATTCCGTCCAGCATGTATGTGACGGTCTCGAAGCCACGATGCGGGTGGTCGGGAGCGCCCTTTGCTTCGCCGGGTGCGTACTCAACGGCGCCCATGTGGTCGAGCAGCAGGAAGGGGTCCGCCAGCCGGAGATCGATGCCCTCGAAGGCCCGGCGGACCTCGAAGCCAGCACCCTCGAGCATCTTGGGAGCGTCGGTCACGGAAACGGCCTGCCGCTCTCTAGCGACGCCTTCGGCCAAGGGAACAAGGCGGGTGACGGGTGACAGATCATCGACTTGAATTGCTGGCATGGGGGCTCATATCCTCTAGTTGTACAGGTCATTTTAGCGCAATGGGGTATGTTGCTGTCCGTGCGAATTCGGAATTGATCTGCCGTTTTAATGCGCGATAGCCTAATGGCGGTCTTGCGTGGGCGATCGTGGGAGGTCTGTGACCTGTCGTGATGGCCGCGTGCGATTTCGCATCGGGAGGGCGCCATGTCACGGTAGCGCGGCAGGGGCCGGAGGCCGCGTCGGCTTGCTACACGCCTGAGAGAGGTCGTGGTAGCATTAGGCACTTGCTAGAGATTAGGGATATCGGAGCCGGATGATGTCCCTGGTGGCAATGCCTGTGCATCCCACACGGGTCGGTGTTGGTGTTTCGGGTCGTTGTCTATGTGATTATGTACATGATGGCGGGTCTGGGGATGCAGAAGGACGCGGTATCCGGGGGGGTAGCGGCAGAGTTCGCGAGGACTGCAATTCAATGAGGAGAGACACAAAAACGATGACAACACAGGCCATTGGTTCGAGGCGAGAGTTGTTCGTGGACTATCTGTTGGTGGACCGTTTGGAGGGGGCCAGCCTGAAGCTGCATGTCCCTCAACCTGGCGGTGTGGCGGTACGTTTCGGCGCGTCGGAGGGGGACTCCGATGATCACAATGCCTTCTATACGACGGTTTTGAAGGATGGCGATACGTATCGGATGTACTACCGTGGCAAGAGCTACCACCGGACGGATGAGGGCTTCGAGTCGCTGACCTGTTATGCGGAGAGCAGCGATGGGATTAACTGGACCAAGCCGGACCTTGGCTTGGTGGAGGTTGACGGCTCCAAGCACAACAATGTGATCCTCTCAACTGGCTGGCAGTTCTGCCCGTTCATTGACACGCGGCCTGGGGTTCCCGCCGGGGAGCGGTACAAGGGCAATGCGAGATACGACGAGGGGTTGAGGGGATTTGTGTCCGGGGACGGAATCCACTGGACGGAAGCCAGGGGAGGAGTGATTGTCCCTAACGCGCTGAGCAACCACTTCGACTCCCAGAACGTGATGTTCTGGTCTGAGGTGGAGAAGTGCTACGTGTTGTATGCCCGCCACAACGAGGGCGGGAAGCGAGCGGCGGCTAAGGCTACGTCTGTTGACTTCGAGACATGGACCGAGCCGACGCTGATGGAGTACAGCGATACCGAGTCGACCACACCTTCGGAGCACCTGTACACGAACCAGACGCACCCCTATATCCGTGCACCCCACATTTATGTGGCATTGCCGGGCCGGATATTCTTCGACCGGCGCACGTTGACGCCGGAGGATCAAGCGTATGCGGATGCCGAGTTGGACCCTGGTGTCGGCAAGGGAGTGGACTGCTCGGACGGGGTCCTTCTCACCTCGCGGGCTGGGACGACCCGGTACGACTTCACATTCATGGAGAGCCTTGTTCGACCTGGGATCGGTGTAAACAACTGGACGGCTCGCAACAACTACCCGGCTTGCGGCGTTGTCCAGACCGGACCGTCGGAGATGTCGCTCTACGTGAATCGTGACTATGGCCAGCGGAACGCCTATCTCGAACGGTTGACTCTGCGTCTCGACGGGTTTAGCTCGCTGAATGCGCCTTATGCAGGCGGGGAGATGACCTCAAAGCCGTTCACGTTTGCAGGCGATGAACTGGAGATTAACTACGCAACCAGCGCCGCGGGTAGCATACGGGTCGAGCTACAGGATGAGGCGGGTGTGCCGATTCCTGGGTTCGCGGCGGCGGACTGCAACGAATTGATTGGCGACGAGATCGAACGAGTGGTTGCGTGGGAGGGTGGACGTGATGTGAGATCGCTGGCGGGGAAATCGGTGCGCCTGCGATTTGTGATGAAGGACACAGATGTCTACTCGTTCCGGTTCCGCGGTGGTGAGGGATAAACCCATATCACAGAGCCGCAGAAGATGAGGCGAGGTTGACCCAGGCTAGCTACTGGTTGACCTGATGGATCATGGATAAGCTCTGCAGGCTGACAGCAAAAAGCCCCGAGCGTGGGGCCTCGGGGCTTTTGTGGACGGGTCAGCGGGGACTGTGACTATATTATGTAGCGGCCATTGCGGGCAGTGTGAGGATCACGCTGGTGCCCTGATCGGGTTTGCTCTCTATCTCGACGGACCCCTTATGCATCTCTAGGATGTGTTTGGCGGCGAACAGCCCGATACCGGAGCCCTTTTCCTTGGTGGTGTGCATGGGCTCGAACAGGTGCTCGGCTATTTCGCTCGGAATCCCGCCGCCATCGTCGCTGATGCGTACGACGACCGAGCCGTTGATTCGAGACGCCGTCGTTCTGATAAGGCCCTTGTCTCCCACCGCATCCATGGCGTTGGTGAAGATGCTGGAAAAACCTTCCCGTAGGAGTACGGCATTTCCAGAAACCTTGGGGCAGGTCGTCATCGTAGGACCAGTCGGTGTCGAGACTCTTGTGGTTCTGGAGTCCGGCCATTCCGTACGCTTCACTGAGCAAGGTAGGCACATCGACCTCGACCCACTTCTTGTGGCCCATCGCGGTGAAGTTGTCGGCTAGTTCCTGTATCCGCCAGCCTGCTTCAAGAGCGATATCCAGGTACCGACGATTTGGGTCGTCCTTTTCCAGGTGATACTCGAGGCTCTCCAGCCGACCGATCATGACTACGAGCGGATTTTTTATCTGGTGGCTCATGTCCAGGTACAGCGTGCCTATGGAGGCCATCTTTGCGTTGTTTGCAATGGTGCCCTGGAGTTCCCCCAGATTCTTCAGCGCTCCGGCGAGCTCGGTGTTGGTACGGCCCAAGGACTAGAACGCCACATAGAGGATGATCACCGGCGGGAACAGAGCTAGCGAGGTCCACGGGCTTACGTCATAGAGGACCGCGCCAAGGAATCCGTAGGCAAGCAGGCTTAGTTCTGCCAGCCCGTTTTCGCGAGTCCCGTCCCACCAGAAGCGGAACGGGTTCATGAACATCTGGACGCTGGCGACACCGGTAATCAGGCCGGTGTTGACCAGGTACATTGTGGCCGCTGCCGGGATTAGAGCCGCGGAGATCAGTGCGTCTCCCTGGGACAGGCCGTGGAAGACGTAGGAAGCGAGTCCTACGTATATAGCCGTGACAGCAGTGTTGAAGGGGTGCTTGTACCACGGCAGGCGCTGCATGATCGTGTAGACGAGAACCCCGGCGGAGCCCACGATGGCCGCGGCTCCGGGTTCCAGCATGATCGCTGCGGCGAATAGCAGGGCGGTGGTCATGTCCGTTCGGACGTTGGGTCCCACCGGAAGCGGGAAGCTTCCTGCCAGAACGATTAGCGCTACGAGAAGAACGCTCTCCACGATCGTTGCTGTGTCCCACGTTATTGACCCGCCAAGGAAGACGAGCCACGCGGCACCAGCGATCGCAGTAATGATTATGTATGCGCGTAACGCCATGGGCGACTTTGCGCTCATCTGCACTCTCCTGGGCCTGTCCAGTGGGACGGTTCGTTTTGGAGGGTCGTCGCGATGTCCTTCTCGTTCAACAAGGGAGACCCTCCACTATGCAAGTTGGTCGTCGTTGCTCGTTCGATGTTGCTGCAGTCTTAGCAGCCTGGGTGACTCGCGGGCACGTCGGTCCTCACGGTGATCCTCTTGCCAACACGTCCATCGGCGATTCCGATAGACTCGCCATTTGCGGTCAGCTCGACCTCGACCCAGGCATTCTCGTCTGCGTCCTTGTCAGTGGAGGACACCTTGAATGTGACGAATACTTCAACTGAGTTTGAGTCGCACGAGAGACTACCGCACGAGCTGATTGACACACTCTCATAACCCTCCGCGAACTCCAGGACCTCGACATCGGCTCGTCGTGGGACCGACACACGGATGTCGGTGAAGTAGTCGTCGGAGTCGCCACCTACGACCGACCACGCGGTCCGCAGGCTCGTGCCTTCGACGTCAATTTCGGCGTTCCAATACCAACCCCAGTAGGCCTGGGCGGCTCCAGATCCGATTCCAAGCACAGCCACAATCGGAAACAATGCTGCCAGCAGTTTAATACGCCTCATCACAATTGCCTCCTACTAAATCGCGTTGTCCCTAATGTCGCTAATTCCTGTGACCGGAGAGTGACGTCTCCATGAGGTGCTGGCTACACCTCCTCCTCGAGTGCTCAGGTATGAGCGACCTCATCATAATGGCGGCATGGTTTGACTGTAGCGTGAGCGAGGTTTGAATAAAGTTAGAGTTCTTGCTGATCGGCCCGCATGTGACGATGAACACCCGCCACGATTACAATGATCCTGGTCGATACACCTCGACCACACCGAGACAGGGAGTGGAGTTACATGCCAGTCAAAACCGTTGCGATTCTGAGCCCTGGCGACATGGGCCACGCCGTTGGCCGGGCCCTGGTAGATCATGGCCTAGAGGTAATCACATCCTTGGATGGCAGGAGCGATAGAACTCGCAGGCTGGCCTCTGAGGGAAATATCCAGGATGTGCCTGATCTGAAGGAGATGGCCTCTCGCGCTGACTTGATCCTGTCGATCCTTGTTCCCTCCGAGGCAATTGGCGTGGCAAGGAATGTAGCGGGCGCAATACGAGGCATGGCGTCGGCACCTCCTTTCGTGGACTGCAACGCAGTGTCGCCCCAGAGTGCGCGGGTGATGTCTGAGATCATTGGTGAGGCTGGGGGTAGCTTTATCGACGGCTCGATAATCGGCGGTCCCCCGGGCAGGGGAGCGTCCCCAAGGATTTATATTTCTGGGCCTGGCTCCAGAATCATGGCAGAGCTGGATGGCAAGGGGATTGAGGTGCGCCTGATGGGGGACGAAGTCGGTAGGGCATCGGCGATCAAGATGTGCTACGCCGCAGGTACGAAGGGCACGACGGCACTTCACACGGCCCTGTTGACCGCCGCTGAGGCGATGGGTGTATTGGAGGAATTGGCAGCAGAGTTGAGGTCAAGTCAGCCGGATGTCTACAAGCGCATGGAGGGACAGGTGCCGAGCCTGCCAATTTCTGCTGGTCGGTGGATCGGGGAGATGGAGGAGATTGCGGCGGCCTTTGACCATGTTGGGGTCACGCCGGGCTTTCACCAGGGCGCTGCGGCCATGTTCCGTCTTCTCGCTCAGACTCCATTTGCTGTAGAGACGCCCGAAACCAGGGATTCCAGTCGGACGCTAGACGAGACGATCGCCTCGTTGGTGCAGCTGCTGCCTTGATCAGAGTAGGGCGTCCGATCAAACGCTTGTCTGGGAATCGGAACCATCCCCCAGGCCACCAAAACGGTCACCAAGTACCCTTTTGTATGTCCTGCACATCTCGTCATCGTTGGGATCACTCTTGATGCCCGTCAGCAGTGACTGCAGCGAGTCTATGAAGGCGTGGTAGCCTGCGGCGACGCCGCTCCAGTGTGTACCTCGACCACCAGGTTGATGAATACGACGCGCCGTTGCGTCCGGCCCGAATATCTCTTTTGAGTCCACATCATCGCCCATCCGGTCTGTCAGCGAGAAGAGGCATCCGGCTTCATTGGGAATCATTTCAAAACGAAGACAACCTCTGATTTTGCCGTCCACGTCGAATTGTCGGTGGCGCAACGGGCTTAGATCGGAAATTGTCCCCTCCCAGCCACCTACAAACGCGAAGCGCGCACCCTGTTCTATCTCTAATTCGGTTGGCATGAACCACAAAGCCAGACCATGTTTGGTTGCGATGGTGTTCCACAGTCGCTCCGGCGCAACGTCAAGCTGACGTCGCCAGACCATTGTGTTGTCTGTCAGAAATTCCCCGATATTTGATGCCGTGTCCACGATACCCGTTCTAACCTTTGTGGGCCTGACGCTCGTATTGTACGAAAGATGCTGCCATACTCTCCCGAACGATGCCTTGACCGAAGTAAAGCGGGAGCACGTGGATGGCACAGCAACTCATCGACCCCAAAGCCCACAAGCAGCTATTCCTGGATGACCATGCCATAGAGCGAACCTTCGCGATAGAGAGGAAGCTCCACGAACCTACCAGGAAGGGGCCGGTTATTAGGCCCGACCTCAACATGGGACAGGCTCGGGTTGAGTCGTGGATGGCGCCCCTGTGGAATCCCGATAAGGCTTTGTGGGAGTGGTGGTACAACGCCCATTACGGCGAGACTGAAGTGTTTAAGAACCACTACGCGACGTCCGAGGATGGCATCCATTGGGACAAGCCGTTATTGGGCATGCACGAATGGGAGGGCTCCAAGGATAACAACATCGCCCTTGATCCCGATCTGATGGGTGTCTACCACATACTCCGCGACGAGCGAGATCCAGATCCGGCCCGCCGATACAAGGGCCTGTTTAACGCCAAGGACCGATTCCTGGGAGTATCCCCAGATGGCTTCAGTTGGACCATGCTAGACGTTCCACCGATCCCCGCCGAAGACACCTCTATGGTGATATACGACCCTTACACCGAACAGTTTGTGGTCACCGTCAAACATCGCACGGCATGGGGGCGCTCGGTCTGGGTCAGCACGAGCAAGGATTTCAAGAGTTTCACGAAGCCCCGGCTCGTCCTGCATACAGACGAGACCGATCGGGAGATCGGTCGGGAACGGGTGAGAGAGGTTGTCGAGAATCCGGCATATTTTACGCCGCCTATAGTCGATTATGAGGACCACATCGCTGAGATCTACCTGATGCCCTTGATGGCCTACGAGGGCATCTATGTTGGGTTTCCTAACCTGTACAACCCAGTTGGAACCATACCTCCGCCGCGCATGAACTATACGCGTCTCAACCAGGTAGAGCTTGCGATGTCGCGAGACCTGTATAACTGGGATAGGGTTGCAGACAGGGAGCTATTCCTCGGCGTCGCGCCCTGGGATGGCGTCGCATACGACACCAGTCAGATATCCGTTTGTGGCGCTCCCGTCATCGTGGGCGACGAGATATATATCTACTACAACGGCTACCGTATTCCGCTGTATACGGATCTGTACGATACCTACAACAGAAACAAGGAGCTTTTCCGCCTGGACGTGGATCCGGCGGTCTTCCAAGACATTGGCGCGCTGAACCTTGCGACTCTACGGCTGGACGGGTTTGTGTCGCTGGACGCCGAAGAGGTGGGCAGGGTGCTGACTAAACCGTTTATGTTCCAGGGCGAGGATCTCTACGTGAACGTAGACGCCAAGTGGGGTGACATTCGGGTCGAGATTGTGGAGGCTGAGGCGGATATCACGGATGGGCCTGTGGGGCCGTCTGATGGACCTGACATCCTCAAGCCGCTTCCGGGCTATGGACGCAACGAATCGGTGCCGGTTAGCGGTGATCACGTTCGTGTGAAGTTGCAGTGGGAGGGCAGTCCCAATCCCAATTTCACACAGCCGGTTCGGGCTAGGTTCATACTACGCCAGGCCCGCCTGTACTCGTTCTGGCTCCAATAGAGTGCTGTGCACTCTGGGTTGGGCTGAGTGAGGAATGCCAGGGGGCAAGTCTGGTTCGAGAGGAAACGTCTCCCGCTTTGCGGGGCAACAACTAGGAGATGCTTGTGAAGACATATAAGGTCGCGATTATTGGTCTGGGTCGAATGGGAAGCACTATTGATGACGAGCACCCGGCACTTGGTCCATATTCGATTCCGGCCTGTTGCCAGGCCAGTGATCGATTGGAGTTGGTGGCGGGATCAGACCTGCACCAAGACAGGCGGGAGGCATTCGGCAAGAAGTGGGGTATTACCGCGCTCTACGAGGACTACCTGGAGATGATCGAGAAGGAACGTCCGGACATGGTCGCGGTGACCACCAGAGGCACAAGCCTGTTGAAGCCGAACAACAGCGCGCCGTCAAAGGATTTCAGGGAGGACTCCCACGCCGAAATTGGTGCAGCGGTCGCCGAGGCCGGGGTGCCCATGATCTACCTGGAAAAGGCGATCGCCAATACCGTTCGGGGCGCAGATACGCTCCTGGAGGCGTGTCGGAGAAATGGCACGGCCTTTAATGCTGGCGTCCTGCGCAGGTTCTCTAGCTGGGCACAGGTGACCCGAGAAGCGATCGAACGGGGCGACATCGGGGAGCCCAAGGTCGTGGCGCACTATGGTGGTTCGGTCCTGATGCACAATCACGTCCATTCTATCGACACGGTCTCGTATCTGTTGGGTGATCCAGAGATAGTGGCAGTGCGTGGCGAGTTGCACCCCAGAGACATGAAAATCGAAGAAAACCATTTGGCCGAGGATCCACGTGCCACGTTCCATATTCAGTTTGAGAATGGGGTCGAGGCCTTCTCGGTCCCCGGTGGGCCGGTTGAGACAGAGGTGATCGGTTCTGAAAACTCCATTCGAGCTTCGAATACCCTTAATCGCAATGAGGTTGCCGTGCATCTCCGGGCTGCAGATAAGGGCAATGGGAAACCCGATTGGACATCAATCCCGGTTCCGGATATGCCGGGCGGCACCGTGGTGGCGTGTCTTGAGGACCTGGTGGAGTCGCACGAGTCCGGGCGGCCTAGCAAGGCTAACATTGAGGTGAGTCATAGGGTTGCGGAGGCGTTGTTAACGGTGCCAGAGAGCCACAGGCAGGGCGGTGCATGGATTCAGCTGCCGGTCGAAAATCGCGACCTCTATGTCTTCCATGTCTAGGTCCATGTGCAGGCGAGGGTATCGCTTGTCTCAGGGACCATCGTGACGAACTACGTCGAGCTCCATGCGGAGGATATGGCCCGGATAGCCGAGTTCTGCAACCGGAACTTCGACTTTCATAGAGGCCAGTTCGCCGCAGAGCCCTTGCGGAGGACGATTTTCGACGACCAGGACTACAAGAGTGAGCACGGATTCATAGTGTTGGATGGTGAGGGCGTCGTCGGAGTGATGGTGGGTGTACAGAGAGGGCAGGAGGCGTGGCTAAAGCTGTTTGCTGTCGACAAGGACCGTCGCCGGTTGCAGATTGCCCGACAGATGCTTGATGAGCTTGAAGGGCGTTTCCGTAGTGCCGGTGTCAAACGTGTTCACACGCTCAACTCCTCCCCCCATTACGTGATGCCAGGCCTGGATGTCCGGTACACCGCGGGAGTTTGCCTACTTAAGGGACGTGGGTATCAGCTAGACCAATATGTCCACAACATGAGGGTCGATCTCGACTCGGCCGAGTTCGATACGGGCGAGGCAGAGTTGGCTCAGGCAGGGCAGGGGATCATTTTTCGGCGCTTACGTCACGAGGACGAACCGGCCCTGCGACCCTGGATCGATGGAAACTGGGGCTCTAGCTGGAGGACCGAGGCCTGCAACTCGCTAACGAACGATCCAGTCACGTCCCATGTTGCCATTAATGATGGTCGCATAGTGGGCTTTGGGACTTACGACGTGATGGCCCTGACTAGCGGGTTTGGGCCAACGGGGGTGGAAGAGAGCATGCGCGGCCTGGGACTGGGGAAGATACTCCTGTTCAGGTGTCTTGAAGATATGAAGAAAAGGGGCGATCGGCACTGTGAAGTCACCTGGGTGGGACCTATCTCATACTACGAGCACACGGTGAGTGCGAGGATAAGCTCCACGTTGATGCACAGCACCAAAGTCCTGTAAACGCCAATTGCTCCCTACTTGCGGGGGAAGATCGGCTCGATGCCCTCCGTGGAGGCGGCGATGGTGTTCTCCTCGCCTTCCATGAGGGGACGCAGCTCCTTTTCGGCCTCAATCATCCACCAGAGGAACTCCGCGTGACCGGGGCTGACGCAGGCGGTCACTGGTCTCGACAGGGTCCAGCGTAGCGCGGTTCGCGCCTCGTCGTAGGTGTCGACGGGGGAGTACCACGGCTTCTTCCAATTGTGCTCTACGCCCTTGGTCCAAGGAGTCTTGGCCAATGTCTTGAGCGCAAGTATACCCATCTGTTTGGCCTGCGCCCTTGCGAGGACTGACGGGCCGAAGTGTCCCTGGTGCCAGGTGACATAGTTGACGGGAAACAGGATCGAGTCGAAATCGTAGTGGTCCATGAGGGCTAGCGCGGCCTCTTCCGTGTGAGCAGAGAAACCAAGGTGCCTGACTAGTCCTTGCTCGCGTGCCTCGACGAAGGCCTCAAGGGCTCCGCCTGGGCCGACTATGGTCTCCACCTCTTCCATAGTCGTGACGGCGTGGAACTGGTACAGGTCAAAGTGGTCGGTTCGCATCCGTTTGAGTGATTCGCGAAGCTCTGATGCGGCTTCGACCTTGGTTCGCATACCAGTTTTTTCCGCCAGGAATATCTTGTCTCTGTATGGCTCCATGGCGGGACCACCCCTCTCCTCGGCTTCGCCCCGGCCATAGGCAGGCCCCATGTCGAAGTAGGTGACGCCCGAATCGATGGCACGGGCCACGGTTTCGCGAGCGAATGCCTGGTCTTCTCCCACAAGGACGATGGCACCGAAACCCACGACCGAGAGTTGTTCCCCGGTCTTTCCTAGTAGCCTGGTTTGCATCGCCCAACCTCCCGTGTTTTTGTGAATCGTCGGCTTCGTGTCGCCAAGATGTGCCTACTCGATGGTGACGCCAATGGTATCTAAGATTGACTCTGCATGAAAGTCCAAAATTTGCGATGCCTAGCTAGCGTATCAGCGAATCATGGATAGGGGAGGTGGATTCGAGGCAAGACGAGGAAATAACACAAAGAAAAGAGCCGGGTCGCTTTGCAGCGACTCGGCTCTTTTTGCATTCTTGTGGTCGAGTCCGGAGGAGAACGGATCGACCTTAGACTGCGAGTTTAGTCCCAGAGTAGATTGGGGCCGCCCATTTCCTTGTTCGGGGGACCCTTGGCCTCGGCGATGTCAGTGTAGGAAGCTGAGTATGCGACCGCGAGGGCCAATACCAGCACCAGGGAAGCGGCTAGGCGGAGAATCAAGGTCTTCATATCAACTCCTTGATTAGGGCTACCGTTCATTTGACTAAAGTAATTGCATGTATGTTAATCGGGGCAAGGTGGACCGTCGAATGTACTTCCCCCTCATTGTCGTTAGGGTGTGGACACCCTAACGACAGAGAATCCCTAGCTGACCCAGAGGTAATTGCGCCTAGCACTAATTCATGCGGATGCGCGGGTCTAGTACGCCAAGGAGGATGTCTGATAGGAGCGTACCCAAAACCGTGAGGGCTCCGAGCAGCAGCACGATGGTCGCAGAGACGAACATGTCCTCTGCAAGCAGCGCTCTTAGGAGCAGAGGGCCTTCGGTCGGCAGGCCCAGAACCACGGAGACGATGACGCTGCCAGACATGAGCACAGGAAGCAGGTAGCCCAGCGTGCTAACCAGTGGGTTCAGCGCCATACGGACCGGGTACTTCAGGATCACTTTCCATTCTGGCAGTCCCTTGGCCCTGGCGGTAACCACATAGGGTTTGTTCAGTTCGTCGAGCAAATTGGCCCGCATGACTCGGATCAGGGCAGCTGTGCCTGCGGTCCCTACCACGAACGCTGCGATCCATAGGTGCTTGGCCAGGTCAGCGAGGCGCGCAAAACTCCACGGCGCCTCAAGGTATTCTGGCGAGAATAAGCCCCCGATACTGAGGTCTGGGAAGTAGGTAAACGTGATCCACAGGAGCCAAAGAGCTAGAAGGAAGTCAGGTACCGCCAAGCCCAGGAATCCGATGAAGGTAAAAGTGTAGTCTTCGATGCTGTGCTGGCGCACCGCTGAGTAGATGCCAATAGGTATAGAGAGGCCCCAGGCGAAAATCGCAGTCGTCCCGGCCAGAATGATTGTCATCAAGAGCCGCTCTCTTACAATCTCTAACACCGGTTTCTGGAACTCCAGGGACGTTCCGAAGTCGCCCTGCACCATCTTCCAGGCCCATTTGCCATACTGGACGAAAAAGGGCTTGTCGAGGCCGTACTGGGCGCGCAGAACGTTTTCCAGTTCCTCCGAGACCGCTGAGTTGCCTGCGTCCCAGTTGCCAGCGAACAGGTCTAGGACGTATTGGTCGACGAAGTCACCCGGCGGGAGCTGTATAACCATGAAAGAGATTATTGACAGGGCCCAGATCGTTATCAGGGCGAGCAGCGAGCGACGGATGATGAAGGTCAGCATTGAACCACGCTCCTAGGCGTTGAGTGCTACGGAGTAGGCTAAAATCAAGCTATGGCCAGTGAAGTGCTATTTTACCACACGTTCAATAACGGGCTCGGTTTCGTGTTAAATCGACAGCATCCCAGCACCCGCAACAGGCCTGGACACGAAGGCGTGACTACCCCCGGTTTCTTGTTCCAGTACGCGCAGTAACCATTCCCTATGCTCTGACTTGACCATCACCACTGCGCATCCCCCCAGGCCGGCCCCCGTGATCTGGGCGCCGATGACACCCTCCACACGAGATGCGCGGTCCACGATCCGGTCGATCGCCTGCGTGCTGCATCCGTACCGCCCCGGGACGTTGATGAGGTCTGTTTCGGAAAGCGCTAGCCGGTTTAGGGACGTCGTATCGGTCCGGACGGTGAAGCGTTTTTGGTTGCCGTCAGGGGAGTGGGTCCACCGCCTATCGCCGTTGTGGCTGACGCGCATGTACCGGCCTACGGCCGCCAGGTCCCCTCGCTCCAAAAGCCCGGAGAATCGCTCACTTCTGACGCACTCGCCCAGCCCGTAGAGGGCCACACCGCTGAGGTCGTAGCCGCCGAGGTTCGCATGGGTGGCGAAGAGGCGGTCCAGTTCATCGCCATCACGAGACGGTAGCAGTTCGCGCAGCTGTCGGCGGCTGGGTCGGTTGGGGAGGCTGGCTATGGCGTGATAGAGAGCTGACGGAGAGACACCGAGCCGGTCGGGGACGAGGTCACGGAGGTGCTCGACGTTGGCTGCGGGAGGCCAGTTCTGGCGAAGAAGGCGCTCGGCCAGTTCGTAGGTTGCGACCCTCTGGTTGAATACGTCGCGAGCCGGGGCTCCCGCACTCTTGACTGCCTTCTCTCCACTATCTACGACTACCACGTCGGTCCCTTCCGGCAATTGCACTGCGCCGTCTACCCTGAACGGTAAAAAGCCCATTCGGGTGATGTAGCCAGCCTTGCTGGTTGTGATCGCGGCGTGGTCCATGCTGCCGCCTCTGGACCCCACGAACCACTCTGCCTCGCCGCAGAGGTCGACGAAGTTATTGACTTCGATTTTCAGACCATTGAGAGCCACGGCGGCTTGAGCGAATGCCACTAGGAGCGCGGAGCTGGAGGACAGACCGGCCCCCATTGGGACGTTGCCGAGCACTATGCAGTCCATTCCATTGAGGCGTTGCTCGTGCTGCTCGTGCTGGAGTCGCAGCAGTGCCGCCCGGGCATAATGACTCCAGTCGCCGGGCGCGCGCTGCAGAGTGCGGGCGACGCCGTGGGAGTCCACGAAGTCTACCCAGTCGCCCTCAAGATTGTTTCCGAGGGCCTCGGTGATTGCAAAATCGCGTTGGGGGAAGGCGGCGTTGTCGGCGTTCACCAGAGTGACTTTGTCGTCGGCGCGCGGCGCCGCGGCGATCAGTGTTTCCTTGCCGATGGCCATCACGTTTGCGTATCCACCGCGATGGTCGACGTGCCGTCCCATCAGGTTGATCCTGCCGGGCGAACGACAGATTATGAAAGGCCGGTTCGGACCGAGAGTCTTGGCAGCTAAATTGGAGAGACGCAGAATGGCTTTGCGTCGCTCTTCGATCAGGTTCGCGTCGTGGCCGTACGTCTGCCGGAGAAGACTGCTCAGGCTGGGGCCACCATCCTGTAGGGCGGCTATCCACTCAGTCGCGGGGCGGAATGATCGAGGGCCCAGAGAGCGGTCATCGGAGACCGAAACGAGGCTCTTCAATGCCCGAACACTTCTGAAACCCGAGCCAGCTCCTCAGGGGTGTTGAAGGACATTAGGTCCGTCGCGTCGTTCACTGTAACCGCCTCGACCGGACCTTTTCGAGCAAGGATCTCTACGACGTCTGTGAGGTACAGCTCCGACTGCGCGTTGTCCGGCCGTATCTGGCTGAGGGCCTCTCGCAGTGCAGTGAATTCGAATGCATAGAGCGATGCGTTGACGGTGTCGCTTCGCTCTTCCACGACGTCGGCTGCAAGTGTTTCGTCGCCGACTCCGAGGCCCTCGCCGGTGTTCCTAGCACGAATAATGTCGGGAAGTTCGACGATGCCGGCAATATTTCCGGAGCGGTCCAGCACGACCCGTCCGGCAGTAGGTCGTGAGCGTTTCGGCAGGGCCGTCAGGACGGCGTTCGCAGCGGTGTTGTCCGAGGTCGCCAGGACCTCTCTGACCAGACTTGGTACTGTCAGCATGTCGCCGACCGCCACCACTACCGTTCCGCTGTAGCCTTCGGAGGCCAACGCTTCCACTGTGATGGAGGCGGCGTGACCTGTCCCCATCGCTCGTGCCTGGTAAACGAACGACACTTCGGGGTGTGCTGTTGCTACCGCCGCCATGACCTGTTCCGCCATGTATCCGACGACGACGACGAATCGTTTCAGGCCGCCACGCTTGTAGGCATCTATGGCCCTAACTATGGCAGGCATGCCACCGACAGGAAAGCACACCTTTGGCGTGTCGTCGGAGCCCATGCGCTTGCCAGGCCCTCCGGCGAGGATAATGCAGGGGGTATTGTTCAACTTTTCATGGGTTCAGGTGTGGGCTTGTTAGGCATTTAATTTCACTAGGTAACTATTGACCTTCTGAATCACGGCGGATGTTCTGATAGGATACGGCCTCGGCACGGAATTCCAATAGTAGGGGGCTTGGGCGTTGGTTCTCACATCTGACCAGAACCAAAGTTTTGTATTGAGCGGTCTTCAGGAACTCGTTGAGCTATTGGGCCACAATAAGGTTGCATCAGACGGTGATTATGCGGCTGTGTGGGGCAAGGATTACACCGATTTCGAGACGATGAGCCGCGGCTGGTTTACGGTGGTCCTTCACGTCAGTGATGACGAGGCGACGGCTGACAGGGTCAAGGCTGGACTGACCTCGTATTTCGAGGGCTGATACTCCAAGGAACTCTTGGACCCTCACGACCAGCCGTGGCGCAGGAAACCATCGAAGCCGCTGGCGTGCCCTATGCGGTTGGCCAGCCGAAGCCCTCCACTATCCCTCGCAGTTCCTTCATCTCTGCGGCGTTCAGCGGCTTGGATGGTGGACGCGATGCCCCCACCGGCCTGCCGACGATCTCCATAAGCCCCTTCTTGACGCGTGCCTGACCCCCCGATCTTTCCGACGTTCGGTCGTAGAAGTGTCGTATAGGATCGTTCACCGAGTCGAACAGCTCCTTGGCTTCGTCGTATTTCTTCGCTTCCAAAAGCTCCCAGACCTTGAGGTCGTGGGGCGGGTGGATTTCGGAGGTCATGTTGATGTAGCCGCGGCCCCCAAGTTGGTGAGAGCGGGCGGGCTGCTTGCTGTTGTCGATGATGTTGAATGTGTCCGACAGCTCGTAGATGCTCTCCCAGGACGCTCCCTCTGGCGGGGTGCTCCACTTGATGCCGACGATGTTCTCGAAGTCTGCCATTTTCCTGTACGTGTCCAGGTCTATTGGGCAGTTCATGCCTGCCGTAACGTAGACCAGGATTCCAATGCCTGTTGCGTCGGACAACTCGCTGTAGAAATCCAGCAAGTCGTCTTGTGACGGCAGGTTAAAAATTGGAGGCGAGACCTGTAGCCCGACCGCGCCGATCTCCTCCGCTTGTTTTGCGTCTTCGATGGTGCGTTTCGTGTCCTTGTAGTGCAGTCCACACACGATAGACGCCTTGTCGTCTGCTGCTTGCACGACGGTTCTGAGCAGGTGGGGCCACTCGTCGTCGGCGAGCATGGGACCTTCGCCCATCGCCGCAGCGACCTTGATCACCGCGGTTCCCATGACCAAGCCGGAGTCGACCCACCACTTGGTGAGATCGGCCATCACGCCGTAATCGATATTGAAGTCGTCGTCGAATGGCGTGGGTACCGTTGCGATCGGTCCCTGTATTGCGTTTTTGAGGTATTCTCGATCCATCTTGGCCTCCCCGTCGTCGTGAGTAGGGCGAACGCTAACAGCCCCTGCGCCGCCGGTCAAGGGCGCACTAAGGTACCGTGCTAGACTTGTGCAGGGATACCACTACGGAGGTAAGGCCTATGGACGGACCTAGGGCGTGCCGTGAGGACGAATTTGGCGAGGCAATCGCCCTGATCAATAGCGTGTTCAGGGCTGAGTCAGACCAGGACATTAGTGCCGACTATCCCCTCGTGTTCAACAAGGCAGCTCTGGAGTACATGCGGATTGTGCGGGTTGACGGAAGGATCGTGGCTCACGTGCCGGTCGCGCCTCGGGGCGTGCGTGTCGGCGGCGATGGGTTCATGGCCGCCATCATCAGCCCGACCCTTTCTCACCCAGACTACCGCCATCGCGGATACGCCACGGCCTGTCTCAGGGATTGTGTAAGAATCATGGAGGAGCGTGAGTGGCCGATATCGGTCCTGTGGACTCAGGTGGAGACGTTCCCGTTTTACCAGAACTCTGGGTGGGAGGCGATGTCGCCTCAAGGCTATGGATATGGACTAGTCTCCGGCGACGCTGAGCGCCTTGAGGATGGGGCGTTTGACATCGTGTCCTACGATTCAGGGAATGGGGAACATCTTGAGGCGATCGGGCGGTTCCACGATGCCGAGCCTAATCGTATTGTGCGGGCGCGTGAAGATCTAGCCGCGCTACTTGCGCTGCCGAAGCTGATCGTGCACCTTGCGGCGCAAGGGGGTGTGATCGCTGGATACGTGGCGGTTGGCGAGGCGATGAATAAGGTCGGATTGCTTGAAGCTGGCGGGGACTTGAAAGCAATTGGCGCACTAGTCCGTGATAGGCTTGCGAGGCTCGCTCCTGAAGACACTCTCCAGGTGCAGACGCCGCTGTCACCGACGCCCCTCGGTCGGTTCATGGAGTCGATAGAAAACGACGATCGGCACTCGATCGAGGACGCCGCCCTCGCCGGATACCAGATGGTCAGGATCAACAGTCTTTCAGGTCTGCTGCAGGGGATGGAGGAGCACCTTCGGGTGCGCTCGAAGCGGGTGCGCGCCACTTTCGGGCTCGATTGCAGTGATTCGGGAGAGGCGGTCACCATTTCACTGGACGATGGTGACGTAGAAATCAAGGCCGAGCGTTCCCCGAATTCCCTGTCGTTGAGTCGACGACAACTCGCTGCCTTGATATTCGGTCGCCACGCCTCGGTGGAGGCCCCGCCAGTGCCAGAAAGTCATATCCTTCACCGGCTGTTCCCGTTCTACTTCCCGGTTCCGGCGCTCGACCGATCTTGATCTGGGGAGGGCAGATTATGTGGGGGACGCCCTCACACGCCTGGCAAAGGTGCTGCGCCCCTCTGAACATCGCTATTTCATCAACTTGCCAGCCCTTTACAGTGTGATGATGCCTTTTTGGATGGCTGTGGTGACTGCCCCGGTACGGTCATTGACGTCGAGTTTTTGAAATATATTGGCCACGTGGGTCTTGACCGTGCTTTCGCTGATTGACAGTTCGACCGCAATTTCCTTGTTGGCTGCGCCTGTCGACATCAGCTGCACCACCTCAAGCTCCCGTGCGGAGAGCATCGGTTCGTCAGGTGTGGGGCGCGACAGTTCGGCGAACCGATCCAGTAGTCGGGCAGCCACCCCGGGCTGAACCAGGGACTCGCCGCGGTGAACCGCTCGCACGGCCTCGAATAGCTCTTCCCGCGAAGCGTCCTTCAGCAAGAAACCCTTGGCGCCGACCTCGACTGCATGGAAAATGTATTCGTCCGTATCGAAGGTCGTGAGCACGATAAATTTCACTTCCTGGTTGTATTCTCGAATAAGACGCATGGCCTCGACCCCGTCCATCTCCGGCATACGAAGGTCCATGAGTATCACGTCTGGGCTCAGGGATTTGGAGATGTCGACGGCCTCCCGGCCATTGGAGGCCTCGCCGACCACCGAGATGTCGGGCTGTCGTCCCAACATGGTCGCGACGCCGTCGCGGACCACTGTATGGTCGTCGACTATCATCACGCGTATTGTGCTCATTGTTCGTGCCTCGCTGTAATCGCTCTTTTGGTAGTCATCATGTTGGGAGCCGGACCTGGACAGCCGTGCCACCGCCGTCTCGTGGTGTGATGTCGAGGGTGCCTTTTAGCAGGCGGGCACGCTGTTCCATGCCCGTGATTCCGAAGCCACCCGCATCGGCGACTGCCCTGGTCTTGTTGCGGTCGAAGCCCTGGCCGTCGTCCAGGATCTCCAGCCCAACGGCCTCGGGGTAAAAGGCCAGTGCGACCTCTACGTTCGAGGCACGGGCGTGTTTTCGCACGTTGGCCAGAGACTCCTGGCAAATGCGCAAAAGCGTACGCTGTACGTTTGGGTGCAGTTCTCGCTCATAGCCCACCAAGGTGAACGTGGAGGTCTCCTCGCCGGAAGCTCCCCATCGGCGGATCTCCTCCGGCAGGGCGTTGACGAGTGGTTGCTCAACTAGGGCCTGGGGGGCCAGATCCCACACCGAACGCCGTGCTTCCTGGAGGCAGTACCGCCCGAGGGTCTTTGCCTTGTCCAGGTGGTCTGCCACCTTGGACGGGCTCTCGTCCAGGATCTGTTCGGCGGCTTCTAGTTGTAACACGATACCCGTGAACCCCTGGGCCAGGGTATCGTGGATTTCCCTTGCGAGTCGGTTGCGTTCGCCCAGGACCGCCAGATCTCGCACTGTTTGCTCTGCCTCTTTGCGTTCCGTAATCTCCTGGATGCTACCCTCGTAGTACAACAACGTGCCAGATTCGTTTCGGACGGCTCGGGCGCTCTCTGATATCCAAATTATTGACCCATCGCGCCGATATACCTCCGACTCGAACCCTGTGACCTCTTCGCTCTCTTCGAGTATTCTGATGAAGTCATCGCGTCTGTTGGGCTGAACGTACATCTTTGAAATGTAGGTCATCTGCATTTGTAAATCATCTGGAGACTGGTATTGGAATATTCGCGCTAGTGCTGGATTTGCAGTGAGAGTCTCGCCTTCGCTGCCGCTCTGATAGATGCCTTCGACGGCGTTGTCGAAGATGTTGCGGTACTTCTCTTCTGCCTCGCGGACAGCCCGTTCGGCCTTTCTGCGCTCAGTGAGGTCCGCCATCACGCCCATCACACCGGTGATGCCGCCCGCGGCGTCTCGGAGTGGCGCGGTCCAGATCGCTATATCTATGAGGGTGCCGTCCTTCCTGGGACGGCGCGTCTCTAGCCCGCTTATCACCTCACCCTGGAGTGCGCCGTCCAGACTGACGCCGGTCTCCCCCAGGTCCGATGACTCGAGGAATAGGTGGTGGCGGCGGATGGCCTCGTCCTCAGTCCAGCCGAATGTGCTCCGAGCCGCGGGGTTCCAGATACGTATGTGGCCTCCACTGTCCAGCGCCACGATCGGGAGCGGGGACGCGTTGATCAAAGTGAGCCACGCGTCGTTGGTGCTACGGAGTTCCGCAGTGCGGTCGGCGACCTGGCGTTCCAGGTTTACATACGCATCCCGGAGTTGTGCCGTCATCTGGTTGAATGCGTTGGCGAGGACGCCGAGTTCACCCTCCATGCCAGAGGCGTCTATTTCGACGCTGAGGTCGCCGGAACCCACCTTCCGAGCGGCGACGCTTAGCTTCTGTATGGGGCGGAAGAAGATCCAGATCGCTGCGCCCCCTGCTGCGGAGACGAGGACCAGGCTCGCGGCAAGTTGGACTAGGCCAGTTCGCTCGATCCTCACCATCGGAGAGGAGATGACCGACGAGTTGACCTCAACGACGACCGCTGGATATTCGGTGTCGGGGCGGGTAAAGCCGTAGAGGGTCCCAGATGAACTGTCTACGATGACGCCACTGCCACCGGCCAAAATCTGGTCGATGACCTGCGACGAGAGATCTCCCGAAAATGGCTGCCCGGCGGAACTGGGGTCGGAGTGGGCGACGTATTTACCTTCGTCTCCCAGTAGATATGCTTTGTGCATATCGTCGGTTGCAACGGTCAGCACCCCTTGAACCTCGGCGGTGTCGGCTTCTCCGGCAATCTCCCGGGCCAGGAGCATGACTCTCGGACGGGTCTCGTTGGCCACGACCTCTTCTATGGAATCTGCGATGTTCTGGCGAACGAAAACCGCCATCACCATGATGGGGAAGAAAGAGAGCAGCAAGAACCAGATAGTAAGCTTTAAGGCGAGAGATACGGTCAGTGTCATTGTTGGTCCAGAGTCTCTACTGGCCTGGGGAGGCCGGCCCGAATGACCACCACGCCGGTCTTCTCACTCGTGCGGGGAGTGCGGCCAGTATCAACATCGTAAACACCGTCGTGAAGATCACCTCGGGTAGGACGCCCTTGCCGATAGACCCGTAGGCGGATAGTACTGATGCGCCTTCGCCGTACTCCGCAGCGAATGTCGCGGAGTGAAAGAAGTTTAACCCCAGCGCGAAGCCGGGGACGACAAAAGCATAGTAATAGGTTACGACTATGGCAGCCCAACCGAGGAGTAACCAAGGCATCTCCAGATTGCGGAACACGAGCTTTCCGTAGGCGAATCCCATCCACAACCCTCCGGCCACGTGAGCAATGACGCTAGCCGTCGCGATGCCGCCGGGCTCTCGTATGCCAGCAAGGATGCCGATTAGAAGGCCGCCGAGCGGCCCCGTTAGGCCGGCCCCGGTGGTGGTGAATATCTCGCGCGGGTCGGTGACGACGCTTGTATCCGGTATTTCGAGGATGAGGCCAGCCTGTACTACGAGGAGGGCAGCTCCGCCGAAGGCCAAAGCGGTCGGGACTGGTCGTCCAAGTTCAGCCAGTCTGGAAACTGCCATAGAGCGCGTGCCGAGCTTGGTGTTCTCGCTCAATGGTCTCCTCCGTGGTTCCCTCCACATCGTAGCGGTCTGGGCCAGCGAAGGGAACGGCCCTAGTCTAAGCCCCTGTCAGATAGTGGTCAAGCTGACCGACTCGGCGGTGGACTCTCCACTAGTACTTTCGACGGATGTCCGCCTGAACCTAATGACTGAGTCCGAAATCCGTCGCAATGTGGATGACCCTTCAGGGCGGGGGATGTAACTTTGATTTGAACAATAAATTGATTGCCTGCCTCCGCCTGACGGGGGCATCGTACTAGGAGAAAAGACGATGGTTCTGTTCAAGTCCTGCGAGCGGTGTTCGGGAGACAGGGTTTCCGAAAGCGACCACGAAGGTCCATACGTGATCTGCCTGAATTGCGGTCACGTTACCTATCCGAAAATCGAGAATGACAAACTGACGGCGGCTGTTTCGAGGCGCAAGACGGCCTAGCGGCCTTTGTAGACTTCAGTCGAGCGGCACATAGTTGGGCAAATACGGACCCCACCCGGGGCCCGTATTTGTGTTTGTGCTGATGAGAAGGCCGCCTGAGGGCGCGACCCTGAGGGAGTCCACTGGTCACAAGAGTCCTGATCGTAGACGACAGTAGTGCAGTCCGCGACGGCCTGCGCAGTATTCTGGTGCGCCAGACCGACATGTCCATTGTTGGGGAGGCTGTCAACGGCATTGACGCTATCGACAAGGCAGAGGTGCTACGGCCCGACGTGGTGCTCATGGAAGCCCAGATGCCGGAGATGGAAGGCATAGAGGCTACGACACACTTCAAAGGACTGCTCAGCGACATACGGATGGTCCTGCTGACGGTGCATACGGGACTGAGGGATGAGGCCAGCGACGCTGGTGTGGATGCTTACCTCACGAAGGATACCGGTGGGGAAGAGCTGCTTCGAGTGATACGGGAACTGGCTGCGCTGGATTAGTCTGCCAAGTTCTCTGGTATCCGGTCTCGACCTTTACTGGCTTCTCGTCTCAATCACCTTGCCAAAAATGACAAAAAGGGCGCCCGCCGCACTGGGGGCGCCCTTTTGCATGGGGGTGTAGTCGTGTTTGTTAGCGGTCGCCCTCGACAGGTATGGTTGCCGGAGCCAGTTGGCCTACCGGGTCGCCGAGGTTGGGACGGGTAGTGGGGGAGGGTGCAGGCTGCCCTTCGGCGTCACCGAACTGCGGTATCCACTCGAGCCACGCCGGCAGGTACCAGTTCCAGTCGCCGAGCAGCTTCATCGATGCCGGTAGCAGGACCGTTCGAATGACCGTGGCGTCGATTAGGACCGCGACACCCAATCCCAGGCCGAACTGTTGCAGGCCGATCTGTGGTCCGAATGCGAAGGCTCCGAAAACGCCGACCATGATCGCTGCGGCGCTCGTTATCTGCGATGCTGTAACCTTGATGCCCCCTGAGACCGATGCGTCGTTTCCGAGGCCGTTGTCATAGGCTTTCTTGATCCGGTTTAGCAGGAGCATGTGGTAGTCCATCGATAGCCCGAATAGGATTCCGAACAGGAACAGGGGCAGCCACGCTTCGATCACGCCGGTTGCCTCTGCTCCGAACCAGGTCACACCCCAGCCCCACTGGAACACGATGACCAGCACTCCGTAGGCGGCACCTGCAGAGAGCAGGTTGAGGACGATGGCCTTCATCGGAATTATGAGCGACCGGAACATCAAGAGGAGCAGAATGAAGGCCAGCCCCAGCACGAAGGCAAAAACGTATGGGGCGGTCTTGATCATATGGTTTCTGAAGTCAAGACTCCCGGCCGTCAGACCTATCACATATACATCTGCGCCGACACCATCGAAGGCGGGCGGGATGATCTTGGTGCGCAGGTTTTCAACAACTTGCTCTGCTTCGGCGTCGTCGATTCCGCCGACAAGGGGCACGCGCACCATAAGCAGGTCGCCGGCGCTATTCACGCGTACATCGAACGGCGCGAAATAGGCCGGATCAGCGCCGGCGCTGTCGATCATCTTGGACACAGCGTCCTGCACCTGATTGCCGTTGACATCAGGTGCGTCTACGACGACTATTGCCGGAGACATAAGTCTGGCCGTGAAGTGCTCCTCGAGCAGCTCTACGGCTCGACGCGATTCGGCCTCCATCGGTATTGCATGCGACCCGCTGTTGAAGCCGAGATTCAGTGAAAATGCTGGTAGCGCCAGTGTCACTAGCCCGGCGGCGGCCACGGTGGCAAATATTGCTGGTTTGGCCATCACACGGTCTGCGATGGCGCTCCAGATTCCACCGTCGTTTGTGCCTCTGTCGCGTCCGATGAACGGGAGTCTGAGGCGGTTGATGTTGTCGCCCAGTATTCCCATAAGTGCTGGCAGCAGGGTTAGCGATGCGACGATGGCGAGCAGTACGACTATGATTGCGCCCAGACCAAGTGAGATGAACACCGGATTGAATGTCATACCCAGGCCTGCGAGGGACAGTACCACTGTGATCCCGGCGTAGAGCACTGCTCGGCCCGTTGTGCTGCTGGCGATACCGATGTCGTTGATCTTCGATCGGCCAGCTTTTCGCTCTCTCCGGAACCTGCTAACGATGAACAGAGAGTAGTCGATACCCACTGTCATGCCCATTAGCAAGATCATCTCACTGTACGATTCGCTAAGGGCGTAGAGATGGCTTATTCCGCCTGCTACGGCGGTGGCCGTGATGATCGATGCGATGGCCATTGTCAGAGGGATGACTGCCGCGACTACTGCGCGGAAAGCGATGATCAAAATTACCAGGCCCAGGATCATCATGATCCGGGCAAAACCGGCTTCCATCAGCTCATCGATCTGTTTGTTGATGGAGGTGTTGCCTCCGATCACGATCTCGAATCCGGAGGCTTCTTCCGAGGCCTCCCTCACAGCGTCTACGATAGCGTCGATACGGGATCTGCTACTTACCCTGCGGGGTTCCGCACCGGACTCGTCCATCGTATCTATGACGACTCGCGCCAGTACCACGGTCCCATCCGCTGAGAGCATCCCTGTGTCGTCGGTGTCGTAGTAGCTATCGACCGACTCGACTTCGGGCATTTACCTGAGTTTGGTCACGAGGCTCTCGACGGTCGCTCGATACTCTACAGTACCTGGGTCTAGCAGTGGGTTGCTGAAAACGAGATGCTCTGTCGGGGGCGACTTCTCGGCTGGGGAATCGAATCGGTCGTCGAGAAGGTCGGCGGCCGTGGATGACTCACCCTCGCCATTCTCGGTAAGTTCGACCGTCTCGAATTGTGAGGATGCGACTATGGCCAGGACGACTGCTAGGAGGGCGGCGCCTGTGACCCACCATCGGTGGTGGGCGCTCCAAATTGCGGCCCTGCCCATAACGGTGAGGGTCGACGGATCGATTGGCGGCTCATCGGAGGGCCGTTCGCCACTTTGGGCAGTGCCCCTGCCCAATAATCTTCCGACTGCCAGAAACATACGAGTCCCCCTGGTAGTAGAACTGAGTGGCGTAAATTCTAGGGGATGGAGCTGCGTGAGTCATCCGCCTAGCTATCTAATTGCTTTCTGACGTTCGGTCGGCAATCACTCGTACTGTTGGACCAGCGGCTCATCCCCAATTCGTACGAGATGCTGTTCATTGCACTAATACTAACGTTGTGGCGGGCTAGTTGGTGAGGTACGTGTGATTAGCTACACTTCGGGCTCCAGTAGCTTGTCGATAGTTTGGATAGGACCGCCCGAGGCCTCAAAACGCACGGGGCCGTCCACAAGGATGCGGTTGAAGAGCTCGCGGCTTACGTAGTAAGGCTGAGTGCCATTGTTGCCAGAGGCGTCGGCCACGCGGACGTTTACGGTGTAGCGGATATTCGAGTACTTCTGACCCAGAAGTCTTTCCATTTCCTCTGTTAGGACGGCGTGCTCATCGCCGGGAGTGAATAATACCTCGTAGTCCTTGTCTTTGATCCGGATGGATGGTCGGTCGTTCACAATGTCAGGGTCGGAGCCTGGCACGTTTTGCAAAATGGTCCATACGGTGTCCTTTACTTCTCCAGTGACCGTCTTGTGATCCACATCGCCTTCCAAAATCTGGCTACCGCAGGCCAGAGACGCGAGAGCCAGCATCGTCACAATGGTGATCAGCAGTTTGGTCACGGTATCCTCCGGTCGGTTGGTGGGCTCAGAGACGAATGGATAGTGAGCGTTCAGCGATTATCGGAGGTGCGAGGTCCCAGTGCATCGGCAGGGCAGAGGGTTTCGTGTCGGACATTCGATGGCACGCGCTCTCATGCTGAAGGTTGATTGTCAGTGGCCCGTTCGGGGGAGTGTGGCGGCAAAAATAGGTTATCGCGTGATCGTCGATGCGGGTTGCTATCTTTGAGCGACCTAGCCGAACGCGT